>UMLK01020122.1_pt1 | contig 69833 bp, 58 predicted proteins | sample 1966541 | NCBI WGS metagenome assembly UMLK01 (sample SAMEA4836198, study PRJEB28245) | human gut metagenome | biome: gut microbiome; material: fecal sample | place: Denmark | collected 2008 | reverse complement strand
CCGATTGTATTCCGTTGCCGTTTGAACCGTCTTGACCGTCCTTTCCTGCGTCACCTTTTTCTCCGGTGACTTTGCCGAGGTTGTGTACAGTACCGTCTGACAGTGTAATGATAAGGTTGCCGTTTTCGTCAACAACAGCATTCTCAATGCCGACTCCGTCAGCACCGTTTCTACCGTTTTCACCGTTGCTTGCGTTTACCTTGCCTGCATTATGCACGGTGTCATCGGTCAGTGTGATAATAAGATTTCCGTCCTCGTCAATCGTTGCCGACTTAACGCCTACACCTGTAGCGCCGGTGTCACCCTTGTCACCCTTATCGCCTTGATCGCCTTTATCTCCTGTTACTTTTCCGAGATCAAGTACAGAATCATCGGTCAGAGTAATGATCAGTTTTCCGTCTTCGTCAATGACAACGGATTTTACACCGACTCCGGTGTCACCTGTATCGCCCTTTACATCTGTCACTATGACAGTAAGGAGTATATCGCTGTCTACAGTAAATGTTATTTCGTTTTTGTTTGTTTCGGAAAGCAGTTCGCCGCCGATGTACCAGCCCTTGAGAATAAAGGTCGGGTCAAGTGTCACGGTAGCGGTAAGCTGTGTTCCATCAAGGAACTTGTCGCCGCTTGAGATCTTTTCTTTACCGTTTTTAACCGAAAGGATACAGCCCTCAATAGTTGTGGGGAATGTAACCGTATATTCCGGTATCTTCTCGATTTTTACCGAGATGTTTGTATTCGCTTTGACAGCGCCTGTCTTATAGGTATAACTGCCGTCGTTGTTGTCGATCCACGAAGCCGTGTCTGCAAGGCGGTAGTTTTCATTCGGCTTTACTGTAACGGTGATCTCATCTCCGTAGCGAACGGTATTACCGCTTACAAAATCTTCGTTTCCGTTTTTAACAGTCATATCGGCATTTTGGATACTGTCTATTGTAACAGTATATTGCTCGATTTCGGTGAAATACACCTGAATGTCGGTTTTGGTATCCATAACGATTTCATAGTCGTACTGACTGTACAGCTTATCATCTGTCGTTACGGTGTCGACCTTGTCGTCACGGGTAATGACGAGCTTCTGCACTCTGTAATTTTCTGCCGCCTGTGCGGTAAGAACAATTTTTGTGCCGACAATAACACCCGTACCCGACTGATAACCCTGCTTAGTTGCCACTGCGCCTGTCTGATCGCCGCTTGCGGCAGAATAGGTCAGCGTCAGACGGACAGGAACATCAAATTCTGCACCGATCTCAGTGTCCTTTGTAATAGTCATAGTGAAGCTTTCGCCGCTTTGACTCTCGGCGTCGCCTGTCCATGCACGGAACTTGCAGTCTGCGTCAGCTTTGACAGTGAATGTCAGTTCACAATCAACAGGAACATACACGCTGTTGTTGTCATTCAGTTCTATAATATTGCCGTTTGCATCGGTGATCTCTATTGTACCGCCCTCTGCGGGGATATTTACCTTTACCTGCTTGCCGATCTCGGAAAGAGAAGCAAATTCTGCTTCAACAGTGTATTCTTCCGATGCCAATCTCAGAGTATAGGCGTCTGAGCCTGCGGCATCTATGGTTACGGTATTGTTATCCGCATCGGTGATCTTCCACGATTTAAGTCCGTAGCCGCTTTCCGGTACTGCGGCAAATGTTACATCATCGGTGACTGTGCCGCCGGGAGCGCTCAGCGGAGCATCTCCCACTGTCGCACTGACCGTACCTATTACCGCGCCGTCCGCCGTATATGTACCGGTAAATGTGACCTGAGCGGAAGTTACCGCACGCTTGGTCGAAACCTGAATATTTGCTTCACCGTTCAGGGTAAAGGCACATTCGATAGTTCCGTCTGCTTCCGGCGTGAATACCATTGTTTCTCCGCCGTTGTCAAGCGTCATGGATACAAGCTCATACAGTTTGCTCTTCGGGGTGACCTTTACCTTGATGATCTCGCTCTCGCTTATCTCATCTCCCGACTTGATCTCAACATTACCGAGATGGCGCACCTTGATGTCGGCGGCATCTTCGTTATCGACAGAGTAGTTGACATTATAGTCTTTCTTTGCCGTTGTAACCTCGGCGATATTCGACCATGTGCTTTCCTTTTCTTTACAGTCCACCTTGCAAACGGAGGTAACAACAAAGCTAAAGTCGGTGTTGGTTTTCATGTTTTCAATGTCATAGGAGGTCGTGTCGGCGGAGAGCAGATCGGAAATTTTCGTATACTCGCCGTTTTCAATGCTGTACACATAGTAGCCCTCTACCTCCGGCCAACCGGGAGTCTTGTCGGGCTGAGACCATGTAAGGCGCACTGCATCATCTGCGAACAGTTCAGCTTCCAGATCATCTACCGCAGGAGCGGGTGTGCTGACATTTGACAGGCTGTAGCCGATAAAGACAGTCTTGTTGCCTTCCTCACCGTAGAGGTGACGGAACCACTGTCCCAGCGTCCAGTCGAATGTGTACTGCGTGTAAATGCTTGCGGGGATTCCCTCCTCGGCAAGAGCAGGACCGTCAATATCATTGACTGCACCGATGCACCCCTGCGAGGAGGTTTTCGTGGTCGAAACGCCCGAACCGTTGCTGTAGCTCAGACTGGTTTCAAAACCAACATCATGCGAGAATAGTATACCATCGCCGAATACACCGAAGCTGATGGAGAAGTTGAAGTAAAATCCGTGAGAAATCTCCTCAGAAACCGATTTGATATTGCTCTTTGAATAGGAAACCTCATTCAGACCTCCCGCATAGCCCAGACGGATAGTGTTCTGGCTGAGCTGCTGAGCGCCGAGTGCACTGTATGCGCCCCAGCCCAGCTGATTGTACATATAAGGGTTGCCCTCGTTGCCGTTCAGCCAGTTTTCCTCTTCGTTGATCTGCTCAAGGGGATAATAGCAGGCTTCGTCTTTGGAAGTCTTATCCGACTCCTTAGTGATGGCGCGATTGCCCTTTTTCTCCATATAGGAGTTGTATTCTTCAGCAAAGCTGTTGTAGTCGTCAATGCTCATCTGCTGATACACCGGCTGCTGTGGGATAGACAGGCTTATTGCCGTTTCGTCCGACCACTCGCCGTTTTCGTCCAGCACCTCATAGCAGTAGACAAATACCGGCGTTCTTGCAACCAGTGCCGTATTATACGCCTGCGCCTTGACGGTCATGGCGTATTCGGTTTCCAGTGCTTCGGAAAAGCTCTTGCTCCATTCAAGAGAATAGCCGGCAGAGATCTCCAACTCAAAAGGCGCAAACAGTCCGCCGTAGCTGTAGGACATACCCACGCTGTAGGAAACATTTTTTGAAGAGGACTGCTCCAGCTCGTAGCTTTCGGTTATAGTATAGTCAGTCTCGTTATTAGCCGAGTCGCCCAGCGCCGCAAAGTAGGGTGCCGCCTGCATAACCGCCTTGACCTCGGGGTCGCTGTAGGCGTAGCTTACGCCCTTATATCGTGCGATAACGCCGTCCTGGTCACGGTCGCAGGCAGTCAGCAGTACCTGTGCGCCGCCGCCCTTATAACCGCCGTCTGCTTTGTTCGGACCCCAATCGGAGAGTGTTGTTTTAAAGCCGGTAGCCGCGCCGTAATCGGCGGCAGTATCGTTATAAGTGGCGGAAATCAAACCTTTTTTGAAAGAATAAGTATCGTCTCCGTCCCGGCAGGAAGTCACAAATACGATTTGCTCTCTGCCGGCATTGTTGCCGTCAAAATTACCTACAGCAACCGAGCGGATGAATTCTTCGTGCCCGCCGAGCGCACCGTCAAATTGAAAGCCGCTCATTTTATAGCCCTGGGAGGCAACCGTGTTTAATTCGCCGGTAGCGGTGTTGTATGTATACAGCGTGCCGTTGATAAAGATAAAATCTGCGGCACTGGCTCCGTTATAAGCAACCGCCTCCACCGCTAAAGGAGAAACAATGTCTTCGCCATCGGTGCTTTTATATGTCCACTCGTTTGTTGACATGGTTTTGTAATCAGATTGAATAAAGCCATTGTTTTTGTTGTTCAGAAGCGTTGTATAGGCAAGATAGCTTTCATCTGTTTCACCGTAACCATCGATTTCAGCCTTAATACCTGCAACAACAATGTCGTCGTAACCGTCATTGTTGATGTCACCTGCCGTTATATTGCAGGCGTTCATGCTGCTTGACGACTGTACTTCTCCGTCGGAGAGCTTGCCCTCGGGGCAGACATAGAAAGATTCATCTGCTTTCTGATTGATAAAAGAGCCTTCCTTCGGCATAGTGCCGCCGTATTTGATTTTTACCTGCGGGCGGTATACATTTTTGTTGTCGCTCGTTATGCAGTTTACATGGAAATACGAAAGCACGGCAAGGTCATCTATATTGTCGCCGTTGAAATCACCGACCACCATTTTTACGCTCAGCTTGTGCATGGCGTTATACAATGTATCTTGTTTTGAGCCGCCGATGCTGTCGTTTCTTGCACCTTTTACCGATTTTCCGCTTTGGTATGTCTCAATATAGAGGTCGTGAAGCAGGTCATAGCCCAAAGATCTGCCATCACCTGTGGTTGTATTATTGTGATTACTAGTCAACTTATTGCCGTCAGCATCGTAACGCAATTCCCAGAGGAGACTACCGACATTATTTATATCTTGGTAAAGGTCGGTAGTAACCCATGTTGCCGACTTTTTTGTGCCGGGTACATAGACAATAACGGTTTCCTTGCCATCATTATCGAAGTCGCCGGCGACGACATCAAGAAGTGCGTTTGTCTCATAGCCGTTGACCTGAAAGTCTCCGTCGGAATCTGCGATCCAGTCGAGGGGAAAATTAATAATATAGGTGCCGCACTGCTTACCCGTTACGGTATTGGACAAAATGGCATAAACTTGTTTGCGTGTTCTGTGAACCCCGACATAGACAACATAGTCTTTTCTTCCGGAACCTGTAGGGTCAAATGCTACCGACTGTATAAACGAAAGCTGTTGAATACTACTGGACAAGCTCAAGTCCGGCAGAGAGCCGTCCGATGCGGTGTTGTTATTTGATATAAAGCTTAGCAGGCTTTCCGCCGTTCCCACATCGGCAATTTTTCCGTTGACCGATGATGCGGTGGTTTGCAAATAAAAAAGCTCGTTTTGCTCCACCATCGCAAACGGGCGGTCAACATCGTATCCGTAGGGGTTGGTCGTCTTGTCGTACCCCGCGGGGACGGTGTTTTTCATCAGTGAATTTGCCGCATCAGATGAAAAGGTCGGACTGTCCGAGCCGTCCTCGGCAAATGACGAAAACGGCAGACTTGCGGCTATCATCGCAACAGCGAGTACCGCACTTATCGCTCGTCGAAAAATGAATTTCTTGTTCATAGTTCATACTCCTTCAAAATCGGGTTTACCGCATACAGCGGCAGAATAGAAAATAAAAAAATGAGTCATATAGCTCTTATTAAATATTATATCATAATGCGGAGATTTCGGGCGTGTCGTTTACGCTGTATTGTTGTCGTTTACGTCGCAGAGAATTACACAAATAAAATATCGCTTGTCAAACGACGGATTTTAATGTAAAATAGTATACGGACAATCGGCACAATGAATTTTACTGTAAACGGGAGGTTTCTCGTCATAATGGAGAACAATATACAAAAATCTTTACGGTGGATATGCACGGCACTGTTTCCGATCCTTTGCATCGGAATGATATGGTTTTTGCAGAATTTCACTAAGCTTGATACATCTATACAATATATAGACTGGCAAACTGCCGTCAAAATCGGACAAGATGATTCGCTCACCGAGCTTGACTATTCCGTACCACCTGAAACAGGTGAAAGGTTTCGGCTTGAAACAGTCATTCCCGCAAACAGCAAATACGGTAATCTGGTATTTGAAACGGCAGGAATGAATCTGACGGTCAGCATAGACGAAAAAGCGGTGTGGCAGTCCGAGACACTTGTACCCGAGGGGGCGGCAGGGCAGGCCCAGGCGATTATTCCGCTGCCGCTTAATACCGAATGTAAGCTTACCGTTATCGGCACGGTGACCGACACGACAAGCATTATTTTCCCGCCTTTTCCACGCTTTGTGCCTGTAGATGCGGAAGAAATCGAAAGCTACGCCTATGCGAATTATTACAGCATTCCAGCAGGTGCGACCGCTTTCATATCGCTGATGATCGCAGGTCTGTTTCTTTTGGGAATTGCGCGCAAAAATGCTGATTGGAGTCTGATACCGCTTTTCCTCGCCTCTGTGGGGCTTACTATGCAATGGATCACCAAAGGAATGGGACATCATTTTCTCGATGACGGATTGGTCGATTTCCTTAATCGGCAGGAAATAGGCATTCTGTTGCTTGTGCTTTTGATAGTATATCTTGTGATGAACAGACAACGTAAATTCTGGAAATACTTTGGGGTTTCCGCCGCCGTAAGTGCCGTTACATTGGCTGTCGCATACATGGTATCGTTTTTCACAAACAGCCGCCTTTCAAAATATATCGGCAGGCTGATCTCAGATGTCACGGAGTTTTATGATTATTCAGGGCTTCTGTATTGGATCACCGTCTGGACAGTCGCCGTATGTGCGGTCATCTCCGCCTATGCCGTAACACGTTCGATCATTTCGCAGCAGATGGAAGCCAAAACGCTCCGTCTGCGCAACGAGCTTATCATGAACAGCTATCATGCGATAGAAAGCAAGGTGACCGACAGCGCCGCCATTCGCCATGAAATGAAGCATAAAATAATCGCCCTTGACGCACTGTATCAGAAGGGCGATTATAAGACGCTGGGACAGCTGATTGGAGATATAAAACAGCAAAACGATCATTTGGCACAAACGCAGTTTACCGAAAATTTCACGGTCAATACGATTTTGCAGGACGCCGCTTACCGTGCGGCACAGTCCGACATCAGATTTGATGTGCTCGTTTCTGTTCCGCCGCAGCTGACTGTTGCCGAAAGCGATTTATGCGAGCTTTTGATGAATATGCTTGATAATGCGTTGGAAGCCACCGCGGAGGTTACCGACGGAAAACGGTTTGTCCGCTTTCAAATTGAAACAAAGAACGGCTTTCTTGCTGTAAAGTGTGAGAATTCATATTCCGGCAAGCACAGACAGGACGCGGACGGCAACTATCTCACAACCAAAAATGACGCCGAAACCCACGGCTTCGGCTTAAAGCTGATGAACACCGTCGCCGTGCGTTACCACAGCATACTGGATATTTTCACTTCGGAGGATCGGATCTTCACCGTGCAGACAGCGCTTAAGCTGCCTAAAAAATAAATATTAAGAGGTCACCGCCGAATATAAGCGGTGACCTCTTTGTTATTGATTTATATATCGCACAAATGCGCTTTGAAAGGCTTTGTAATAGGCTCTTCCCACCGGGAGCGTTTCGCCGCTTTGCAGAGAAAGCTCCGTTCTACCGATCTCACGCACCTCATTCAAATTCACAAGATAGCTGTTATGACAGCGGGCAAATTGCCCCGCAGGAAGTTGTTTTTCAAAATCCGAAAGCGAAAAATAATAGGTGCTGTTACCTGTACTTTGGTGGATTACTATGCTGTGATTATAGCTCTCGACATATCGTATGTCCGAAAAAGATAAATGCACCAGTTTATTTCCGATGTGAACCACAACGGTTTTCGGTATGTAATTCAGCTTCAGATCAGTGTGGATCGCACTTGCCAGTGCTTCCCGCCGTACAGGCTTTAAGAGAAAATGAATAGGTTGAACGCCGTATCCTTCGCTAAGATAATCCTCACACGCTGTCACAAAAATGATTGACACCCGATTACCTTTTTCTCTTAAAGAACGGGCAAGTTCCATACCCGTCATGCCGTCCATCTGAATATCCAATATCAGCAGGTCAAAGGGGCAGTTTTCGCTGTTAAGCCGTTTTTCAAGCTCTTGAGCCGAACAAAAAGGCTCAAGCTCATATTCAACACTGTCATCAGTTAAAATATCACTACAAAGAGAACATAAATTTTCTCGTATTATATCATCGTCATCGCAAATTGCGATACGGTATGCGTCCATCTTCTCACCTGCAAATTCGGAATTATTATATGTTATTATACCACAAATCAAATCGGCGTCAGCCGACACGGCGGAACGCCGTGCTTTTGTCAACAGACAAAAGGATTTGACGGAAAAATGTTCTCAGACTTGCGGTGCTCCGCAAGCCGTGCAAAGCACGGCAAAATCCGCTTTCGGCGGATTTTATGTCTGAGGTTATTATATCATATTTTCGAGCAGATTGCAACCGGGACGGTATAGTGGTTTGCTTATTACAGGTCAAAGGTCGGCTTTCTGCGGCTTTTTGTTAATTTTAGGAATAATTAAAATATGCACACCCCTTTGCCGAAAATGCACACCCTCACGACCTTTCGTTAAATAGTATAAAGGTAAAAAATAGAAAAGGCTCTGCGGTGACAGTTTTTCTGTCACCGCAGAGCCTTCTTTCGTTAAATTGTATCGATAAATCCCATTAAATAAAGACTTTCGGATAAAGAAAACGGACACCAATCCCGATACGCTTTGTATCAAAATTGGTGTCCTGTTATGGTGCAGGTGACGGGACTTGAACCCACACGACCTTGCGATCACTAGCACCTGAAGCTAGCGCGTCTGCCAATTCCGCCACACCTGCGTATTTAATATGTTGACAACTTTAGGCTGGGCGCTGTCTGCCTGCGGAACAAGTTCCGCTACCACCAAATCGAAGATTTGGCGCAATTCCGCCACACCTGCATATTTAGCACATTGCCAAATTGCCAACGTTGATATTATATCATAACCAAAAAGCAAAGTCAAGTGCTTTTTTTGATTTTTTTACGCAACAGATTAGCACTCGCATTTGTTCGGCTTATTCTATTGACTTGAAACACAAAAAGGTTTATACTAAATATAATAATAAACTGCAGAAATGGGGTGGATATTATAAACAGTTCCGCACAGAAAAGCGCTCAGATACTTGTTGTTGACGATTCTGCAATAAACCGTGAAATGCTCAGCGATATGCTGAGTGATAATTACAGCATCATAGAAGCGGCAAACGGTGAAGAAGCGCTGAACATTCTCAAAGAACGCTCATACGATATAGACCTTGTACTGCTTGATATAATAATGCCTGTGATAGACGGGTTCGGTGTACTTGACGTTATGAAGCGGTATCATTGGCTTGATGATACTCCTGTAATAATGATATCAACCGAGACATCACAAAGCTACATACGCAAAGCCTACGAACTGGGAGTTACCGATTATATACGAATACCGTTCGACAGCTTTGTTATTGACAAACGTGTTTCCAATACCCTTATGCTGTACCGCAAACAGAAAAAACTGCTCGGCGCACTGGAAGAACAGGTTTATGAAAACGAAAAAAACAACCGCATGATGATAAATGTTCTGGCTCACATAGTTGAGTTCAGAAACGGTGAAAGCGGTATGCACGTTCACCATATAAAACAACTGACGGCTATCCTTTTGCAGAAGCTGACAGAAAAGACCGATAAATATCACCTGACTGAAAACGATCTGCTGCTGATAAGCACTGCCTCTTCCCTGCACGATATCGGTAAAATATCTATTGATGATAAAATACTCAACAAACCCGGTAAACTGACAGCCGAAGAGTTTGAGATCATGAAAAAACACTCGGTAATCGGAGCGGAAATGTTGCACGATCTTCATAACACTCACAGCTATCCGCTTTTTGACAAAGCATATGAGATATGCCGCTGGCATCACGAAAGATATGACGGCAGAGGCTATCCTGACGGGCTCAAAGGTGAAGAGATACCGATATCCGCTCAGGTTACGGCGCTTGCAGACGTATACGACGCACTGACAAGCGACAGATGCTATAAAAAAGCTTACTCGCATGAAGAAGCAATGGATATGATACTTGACGGTCAGTGCGGCGCTTTCAATCCTCTGCTTCTTGAATGTCTTAAAGAAAGCGAAAATCAGATACTTGCAGAACTCTCAGACAAGCTGGACAATACGCTGGACGACAGGCTTCTCCTGCGCGCTACCGAAGAGCTCGTCGAAAACAAAATCACCTCTGAAAAGGTCAACTTAAATCCGTATCTTCCGATACCGGCAAGAGATCGCTGGAACTTTTTCTCTTCAGGTTCGGACGAGATACAATTTGAATACGATGCAGTGATTGATGTGTTAAGACTCACAACGCAAGGTGCTGCACAGCTCGGACTTCAGGAAATGACAATGCACCCGAAGGGGCTGAAAGAGAACTTCATAGGCGAAGATACCATAAACTGTATGCTCGCAATTATAAATACCGCAACTCCCGAAAGTCCTGTAGTCAATATCAAAACTCAGCTTAAGTTAACCGGTCAGAAACGTTGGTACGAGATACGCATACGCACCTTGTGGAGCAGCGAGGAGCACCCGCAGTATACAGGTGTTCTCGGCAGAATAATTGATGTCAACGACCATGAACTTGCGATCGTTCACCCCGAATACAGACTCAGCGCAGACGAAGACGTAGAAATAAGAGAAACTATAATCAGACTTACAAATGTATTTGATGTTGTAAGACTTGTGGATATAGCTGATAACGAAGTAGTAAGATCAGGCTGTAAAGAAGGAAACGAGGAACTGATCGATGTCTGCCACGGGCAGAAATGCTATGCTATCTGGGGCAAGACGCAGCGATGCAAAAACTGTGTTTCCGCCAAAGCGTTTGAAAAACGCGGTCAAATGAGCAAGCTTGAATTTGCCGATGACAGCATATATCAGATCATATCCAAATATGTAGAGATCAATAGCAAGCCGTTTGTTCTCGAAATGATATACAAGGATAAAGACGGAGTATTGCTGGGCGCATATGGCAAGACCGACTTTATGGATAACATAGTAAACTACAACCGGCAACTGTATCACGATGCGCTCACCGGCGTGTATAATCGCCTCTATTATGAAGAGCAGACAAAATCAATGCGTTACATAGATGCGGTTGCAATGCTCGATGCAAACGGCTTCAAAACGATCAACGACCATTACGGACACGCCGCAGGCGACTGCGTACTGAAAGCGGTGTGCGACAGTATCAGGAGTTGTATAAGAAGCAGTGATATTCTTATACGGCTAGGCGGAGATGAATTTGTGCTACTGATGACCAATATTCCCGAAAAGATATTTTATCAGAAGCTTGAAGAAATAAAACAAACTATATCCGATATAAAACTTGAAGATTATCCGGATATAAAATGCACTGCCGCTATCGGCGGTGTTTACGGCGTACAGCCGATAGAAAAAGCGTTAGCTGAGGCAGACAGACTTATGTACATTGATAAAAATGCCTCAAAGGAGGAAAAATGACACTTGAAGAATGCTACAATGCACTCGGAGGAAGCTACGCCGATGTGCTTTCAAGACTGATGAACGATAAGATGATAACGAAATATCTCGGAAAGTTCACTGAAGATACAAGCTACAACGATATTTTCGCAGCACTTGAAGCAAAAGACTATGAAACTGCTTTCCGTGCCGCTCACACTCTCAAAGGTCTTTGCCTTAACCTCGGACTTGAAAAACTGTACAAATCAGCATATGTAGTTACAGAGGCTCTGCGTGGCAAGACAGACGAAACGACACCCGCAATGTTAGAAGAACTGAAAGCCAATTACGAAAGCTCGGTTCTCGCAATAAAACAGCTTTAATAACGGATACAGCCACACTTTTATATAAGAGTGTGGCTGTTTTACTTGACGATTGCCGTAAAAAAAGGTATAATAACTCTAGGTATTGGCTTTTTTCTTTTGACAAAATGACCGGACACCGCAGTGCCGGTACGATTTATGATATATAAACACAACAGCATTTACAAACCGGTACTATAAAATATGCTTTTAAGAAAGGTACATACAATGACAGTAAGAGAAATGCAGGATGAGATCCTGAGAATAAAAAAAGAAAAAGATATATGTATTCTGGCACACGCATATCAGCGCCAGGATATTCTTGATGTTGCCGATTTTGTAGGCGATTCTTTTGCGCTCAGTCAGATGGCTGCAAAGGCTCCGCAGAGCACTGTGCTTATGTGCGGTGTGCGCTTTATGGCTGAAACAGTTAAAATACTCTCACCACAGAAAAAGGTCATTTTATCTGACAGCAATGCAGGATGTCCTATGGCTGAACAGATGGACAGGGATCTCATCTCACAACTGAAAGAAAAGTACCCGGATTATAAAGTTGTGGCATACATAAACACGACATCAGAGCTTAAAACCGTATGCGACGTATGCGTAACATCATCAAGCGCAGTAAAGATCGTAAAAAAGCTTGACAGCGACAAGATACTTTTTATACCGGACTGCAACCTCGGCGATTTTGTTCAGAAACAATGTCCCGATAAGACATTCAAGCTTGTAAGCGGCGGTTGTCCCACTCATCTGCGTATGACCGTCAAGGATGTTGAAAAAGCTAAGGCACAGCACCCTGACGCTCTCCTGCTCGTTCATCCTGAATGTGCGCCCGCAGTAACAGCTCTCGCCGACTATGCCGGCAGCACAACAGGCATTATGAACTATGCTAAAAAGAGCGACGCAAACGAATTCATAATCGGAACAGAAAACAGCATTGTCGAGCACTTAAGCTTTGACGAACCCGGCAAGAAGTTCTATCCTCTGTCAAAGGACTGCGTCTGTCACAATATGCACCTGACAAACCTTGCTACCGTTTACAACTGTGTATGCGGTAACGGCGGCGAGGAAATCGAGCTTGACGAAGAAATACGTCTTGGCGCAAAGCGTTGCATTGACGAAATGTTGAGGCTCGGCGACTAACCGCAGTAATACTGATTATAATAACGTTGTAACATACGTCGGCTTGACTTTTCGGGCGGCGTGAATTATAATAATAGAATAAGCAGAAATTTCCGCCCGAAAAGGCGGCGTTTTTGCAAAAGAAGATAATTGTTCACACTTGAAAGGAATAAGAATTTGAATTTTAAAAGAAAATTGGCGGCAGTGCTTGCAGGAATTATGACAGTAACAGCATTTTCGGGTTGCTCAATGCTCGGCGGTCAGAATACAAACGCACTCGGAAGCTACGACTTCTCAGAAATGAACCTTGTACAGCTTGACAAGCCTGCTGATGGTCAGGATGTTGCAATAATAGAAACCAATGTCGGCACAATAACCGCTGTATTATATGCAGAATTTGCTCCGAACACAGTCGCAAACTTCAAGAAACGCGCAGAAGAAGGTTTCTATGACGGAAAGCCGTTTTTTGCTTTACAGAAGGGCATATATGCAATAACAGGCGCTTCAAACGATGAAGGAACCGAAGGTATAACCGATGATGGCAAGTACATTGAAAATGAATGCTCAGTGAATTTATGGCCGTTCAAAGGCTCACTTCTGGGATACAGCTCACAGCAGGGTTATTCCGACAGCCGTTTCTTCTTCACGGGCGCTCTTGAATTAACCGAAGAAAACAAGAAGGAACTCAGAGGTTATACTAATCAGGAAACAAGCGCTCAGGTGATCCCTGAAGAGCTTATTACAGCATTTGAAAAGAGAGGCAGCGTTCCCGGATTTGCCGGCACTTACACTGTATTCGGTCAGGTTATAAACGGTTTTGACGTACTTGATAAGATACTCTGGACAGACTCGGACAAGTCAAACATGAAGCCTCTTGAAGAGCTTAAAATCGTCAAGGTAACACTTGACACCTACAAAGACGGTAAGTTCACGATTGAAGAACCAACATCAGATAAATATCTTTCAGCCGAAGAAATCGAAAAAATACAGAACGAATCCGGCGGCGCAACAAGCAGTGTTGCCGAGTCAACATCGACAAACTGATAAGCGACACAGTTGAAAGGAACCGATAAAATGAGGTTTAGGTTTTTATGTAAAGCAGCGGCGGCGATTACGCTCGCTACAGCTATGGTAATGGCAAGCGGTTGTAGCTCACAGGAAGAAGATAACACCGCAGAAATAACAGTCGGACCCGGCGATACTCTTGCAGAAATGACAATACAGATAGGAGAAGAAACCGGCAAGATACGTTTCAAGCTTTTCCCTGAAGTTGCGCCAAAGGGCGTAGATAACTTTGTAAAGCTTGCCGAAAACGGCTATTACAACGGCAAAACCATACACAGAGTTATAAAGGACTTTATGATACAGGGTGGCTCACTCAGAGGTAACGGCACAGGCGGAACGACTGCCGATAAGACAGAAATACCGCGTGAAACAAACGACCGTATGAGAGCTTATTACGGCGCACTCGGTTACGCCGAAAGCAGTGACGGCATCAACAGCCAGTTCTTTATAATAAACAACAAGACGCCTTTCGACATAGCAAAAACAGCCAAAAATATTTCTTCCGATCTTGACGAATATAAGGACAGGCTGACAGAAGAAGATAAAAAAACATATACAGATTATCTTGCAAAGCTCAATGCAACTCCTGAAGATGTAAGAGCAAAATATCTTTCAAACGGCGGTGCATTCAGCATAGACGGCAACTATACAATATTTGGTCAGGCTATAGAGGGTCTTGACTTTCTTGATAAGATAAGCCAGGTTGAGGTTTCATCAGGCAATCCAATTGACGACGAGCAAGGAATTGCTTCAAAACCCGCTGTTTCGGTAATAATCAAGAAGATCGAAATCGCCACTATACCGACAATAACCGAAACCGAAGCAACGACCACTACAAGAAAAAGTATCCGTCCGTCTGCCACAACTCCGGCTCCGAGCGATACTACGGTAACTGAAGCTACCACATCACCCGATACCGCAAAGGTTCAATAACGGATCAACAAAATAACCCTGCATCAGATTTGTGATGCAGGGTTATTTTTTATGAGATTAAAGGCGGAATATCTTATGACATTCCGCCTTCTTCTTATTCATCTTTCTTCAAATGTACGTCAAGCTGATTATACGGTATCTCGATACCGTTCGCATCGAACTGTTCCTTGACCGCTTCGTTAAGGTCAAAATACACAGTCCAGTAATCTTCAGCCTTTACCCACGGATAGCAGGTTATTCTCACTGCGCTGTCGGCAAGCTCGGTTATCCTGATTTTCGGCTCAGGCTCTTTAAGTATAAGCTTGTGAGCGTCTGTGATGCTTTTGAGAACTTCCATCGCCTTTCTGAAATCGGCGTTGTATGAAATCGTATATACCATGTCCACACGCCTTATTCCAAGCGTTGTATAGTTGGTGACCTTCTTTGATGTTATCTGCCCGTTCGGATAGAAGATAGCTTTATTATCGTATGAATGAAGCTCGGTGTACCACATATTGATTGCTTCAACCGTACCCTCAACATCATCGACCTTGATGTAATCTCCGATCTTGAACGGCTTTGTGAGCATTATGCTGAATCCGCCCGCTATATTTGAAAGGCTATCCTGAAGCGCCAGTCCGATGGCAACGCCTGCCGTACCTATCACCGCTATTATAGAAGTCATCGGAACACCGAGCACCGCAAGAACTATAGTAGCAAGCAGTGCATAAAGCAGTATCCTGACAAGCGAATAAACAAAGCGGGATATCGTCTTGTCGATAACATCGTGCTTCATTCCCTTGTTCATCATTTTCAGAACAAGCTTTGAAATAACTATTCCGACAATTAAAATTATCACTGCGGCGATCAGCGTAGGCAGATACCCTACAAATGCGTCCCACATCTGACCAAAAAAAGTTTCAGCTTCTTTTATCTGCTCATGCGCATTCTCAAGCGGATCGGTAGACGTACCGACCGCCTGCGAAAGCAATGAAATATTCACAAAAATCTCTCCGTTTCAGCTTTAATCCGAGGTATCCTCTGCCCTCTCGGTTACCTGTATGGAAACCTTATATTCACCTGTCACCCAACTCTTGACCTTTGTTCCCCGCAACGTAAATTCAGCATTTACATCTTTAAGACCTGCTGTGAGAGTAGTTCCCATAAGGTCTATTGTCGCATAGATATCCTTGGATGCAAGCGTTGCTATTTCATCGGCAGGACCTGTAACATTGACGCTAAGCTCGTTTGTAAGAACATCGACATCAAAATTGTCCGGTGCGTTTATAATACGGATATTATCCTTCTGGACAGTATAGCTGAGGAACGTGTAATTCTCCGCATCCTCAAACGATACCATTGCGGAAGTATTTCCGCTTATATTCTTGTATCCCTCGGGTAAAGCTACCGGGAGTGTCAGCTTCTGCAAATACTTGGTCGTAAGCTGACTGAGATCTATCGTTCCTATCTCGAACTTCTCCTGTGAATCAAGCGAATCGTCGGGTGAAGAAACAGTGAGCGATTCAGGATAGATGCTGTATTTAAGACTGCTTAAATCAAAGTTTGACGGAACATTTGTAAACTGTACGGTAAGCGGTAATGTTTTCTGTTTATAAAGCGTTATATTTACCGTAAAACTCTCGTTATCATATTTGATATCGGGATTTTCTATTATATCTCCGTTACTGCCAAGCAGAACAATCTGACCTTTTGAAGAAACCGACTCTGAGGTTTCGCCTGCAAATACAGAACGTATCTCGACCGATTTCACTGCGTCTATTGCAGTGCTGTCGCCCGTAAGCGTTATGGTCGAAGGCTCAGCGGTAACACTGTCTATCTTCATACCCGCAGTAGCTGTAACGCCTTCAGCCACTGCCTTCATACTGCCGTCTGAAATGCTGAACGTTTTTGATACCGTCTTTTCGACCTTGAGTTTAACGCTCAGACCCTCATCGTCAACCGTACAGCTGTTTTCCTTTACCGATGTTACGTTAACCTTTACTTTATATTCACCCGGCGCTGTGATAGCCGACAGATCCGCACTGGCTGTAAAATCGCTTGCGGTAAGGTTTCCTACCTCATATCTTTTGCCCGTTACCTGTACGGTAATTTTATCAACATAACTGTTCGTTACGGAAAGCGCATTTTCCGTCATATATTCCGTAGCCTTGACTTCAACCGGTATATCGCTGATGTGAGTTGTAACATCCGGGAAAATCTGCATTGAAATTGCAAACCACACAATAACGGCAATCACAAGTGCGAATATGATAGTTTTTAAATTCTTGACAAAGTTCTGAAAAAAGCTTTTGAGCCATTCTTTCATTATTTATCCGCCCCCTTTTCTTTTTTTGCATCGGGTGCGTTTTTCTTTTTTTTCTTTGACGCTTTATCTTTCAGTTTCTTGCTTTCGGTTTTTTCCGGAACAAGTTTCTGTGTAAGGAGTTTGCGAAGCGTATCCTTGTTATAAAAACGTGTAAGATTGCCGTTTTCAGCCACAGAGATAGTACCTGTTTCTTCCGAAACGACAACGATGACCGCATCAGAAACCTCGCTCATACCAATAGCCGCTCTGTGACGTGAGCCGAGCGCCTTGGATATCAGCTCCTCTTTCTGCGGCTTTGGTAAGAAACAGCCTGCGGCATATACCTTGCCGTCACGGATAATAACCGCTCCGTCATGAAGAGGCGTATTCGGGAAGAAAATGTTTCCGAAAAGCTCCGGGCTGGGAGTTGCGTTAAGTATCGTACCTGTGTCGACCTGTTCGCCCAGTCTTGTTTCACGCTCGAATACGATAAGTGCACCGGTTGCCGTCTGGGAAAGCTGTTCGCAGGCGGTACAGACTGCCTCGATACAGTTATGTATATCAGTGGTTGCCGCATCGGCTTTACCCTCGAAGTTCAGCGCCAGCTTTTTCACCTTTGTGGTCCGTCCCATTTTTTCAAGCACACGCCGAAGTTCCGGCTGGAACACTATGAGTATTGCAATAATTCCGACATTAAGGAAAGTTTCTATAATGACCTTCATCGCCTTGAACTCAAACTGGTTTACAACAAAGAAAAGTATAGCAAGCAGGATTATACCTTTGATAAGCTGTTCTGCTCGGGTTTCCTTTATAATTTTTATGCCCTTATATATAAAATAGGCAAGCAGGAGAATATCAAGATAGTCAACAAGTCCCATCGTAGCGAAAACGCTCTGTATATTCTCCCAGATATCCTTTAAATACTGGATCAATTTTTTCTGCTCCGTTCCCATAACTGCTGTCGCAGCGAATTTCATCATAAGTTTATATATAATATTGTATCATTAAACAGCGATTATTTCAAGGAGTGGCGGGAAATTTTTTCTTACTTTTCACAAACATAATTCTTCATTTTTTTCAACACAGTCAGACAATCGCTTGGTACTGCACAACGGCTTTGAGGTTAGCTATAGCATACCGAAGAAAATTGTATACGAAACTAAAAAATTCTGAAAATTTTCACTTTTAGAGGTTTACAATCAGGAACGATTATGATATAATACTAAGTTGAAAGCATACGTCTTGATATGGCGATATGCAAAAACAAAGGAGGACGATTCCCATGGGAAGACAAAAACTTACTATGGACGGTAACAACGCCGCAGGTCACGTGTCTTATGCGTTTACTGACGTTGCAGCGATTTACCCCATTACACCATCTTCAGTTATGGCTGAAGTAACAGATTCCTGGTCAACAGCCGGAAGAAAGAATATTTTCGGACAGGAAGTAAAGGTAGTAGAGATGCAGTCAGAAGCCGGCGCAGCAGGCGCAGTTCACGGCTCTCTTGCAGCAGGTGCATGCACTACAACTTACACAGCATCACAGGGCTTACTGCTCATGATCCCCAACATGTACAAGATCGCAGGTGAATTACTGCCCAGCGTTATTCATGTTTCCGCTCGTGCTCTTGCAACACACGCACTTTCTATCTTCGGCGACCACAGCGATATCTACGCTTGCCGTCAGACAGGTTATGCTATGCTCTGCTCCACTAACCCTCAGGAAGTTATGGATCTCGGTGCTGTAGCTCACCTTTCAACATACGAAGCAAGAGTTCCTTTCCTTCACTTCTTCGACGGTTTCAGAACATCACACGAGATCCAGAAGATTGAAGTATGGGACTATGAAACACTCGACAAGATGCTCAACCACGAAGCTGTAGACGCTTTCAGAAACAGAGCTCTCAATCCTGAGAAGCCCGTTCTGCACGGCACAGCTCAGAACCCCGACATCTTCTTCCAGGCAAGAGAAGCAAGCAACAAGTACTATGAAGCTACACCCGCTATCGTACAGAAGTACATGGATAAGGTAAACGCTGAGATCGGTACAGATTACAAGCTGTTCAACTACTACGGTGCTCCCGATGCTGAGCAGGTAATCATTGCTATGGGCTCTGTTTGCGATACTATCGAAGAAACAATCGACTATATGTTAGCTCAGGGCAAGAAGGTTGGTCTTGTTAAGGTTAGACTTTACAGACCCTTCAGCGTTGACGCTTTCGTATCTGCTATTCCCGAAACTGTTAAGAAGATTACAGTTCTTGACAGAACAAAGGAACCCGGCGCACTCGGCGAACCCTTATACCTCGACGTTGTTGCAGCTCTCAAGCAGGCAGGCAAGTTCCAGGATGTACCCGTATTCACAGGTCGTTACGGTCTTGGTTCTAAGGATACTAACCCTGCTCAGATCATTGCAGTATACAACAACACAGAAAAGCCCAGATTCACAATCGGTATCGAGGATGATGTTACAGGTCTTTCACTGCCCATCGGTGAGAACCCCAACACAACTCCCGAAGGCACAACCTGCTGTAAGTTCTGGGGTCTTGGTTCAGACGGTACTGTCGGTGCAAACAAGAACTCTATCAAGATTATCGGTGACCACACAGATATGTATGCTCAGGCATACTTCGCATACGACTCAAAGAAGTCGGGCGGTGTTACGATTTCTCACCTTCGTTTCGGTAAGTCGCCTATCAAGTCAACTTACTTTGTAAACAAGGCTAACTTTGTAGCTTGCCACAACCCCTCATACATCGACAAGTACGATATGGTTGAGGACGTTGTACCCGGCGGTTCATTCCTGCTCAACTGCCAGTGGACAGTTGACGAGCTTGACGAGAAGCTCCCCGCTCCCGTTAAGGCATACATCGCTAAGAACAATATCAACTTCTACATCATCAACGCTATCAAGGTAGCTAAGGATATCGGTCTTGGCAACAAGACAAATACTGTATTACAGTCTGCATTCTTCTCAATCGCTAACATCATCCCCGCTGAAGATGCTATCGAATATATGAAGAAGGCTGCTTACAAGTCATTCGCTAAGAAGGGTGACGACATTGTTAACATGAACTACGCCGCAATCGAAAAGGGCGCAGGCGAGGTTATCAAGGTTGACGTTCCTGCATCTTGGGCTGACGCTGAGGGTACACTTCCCGTTCACACAGCTACAGGTGACAGAAAGGATCTCGTTGATTTTGTTAACAATATCCTTATCCCCGTTAACGCTCAGAGAGGCGACAAGCTCCCCGTATCTACATTCGTAGGCATGGCTGACGGTACATTCCCCCAGGGCTCTGCAGCTTATGAGAAGCGTGGTATCGCAGTAGATGTTCCCGAGTGGATTCCCGAGAACTGTATCGAATGTAACCAGTGTTCATTCGTTTGTCCTCACGCAGTTATCCGTCCCGTAATTCTTTCCGAAGAAGAAGCTGCTAAGGCTCCTGCAGGTGCAAAGATGAAGGACGCTATGGGCCTTCCCGGCATGAAGTTCGCTATGGTAACTTCTGTTCTCGACTGCACAGGCTGCGGCGTTTGCGCACAGGTTTGCCCCTCTAAGAACAAGGCACTCGTTATGAAGTCACTTGATTCTCAGATGAACGAACAGCCTATGTTCGACTACGCTGTTAAGGAAGTAGCCGACAAGCCCGAGGTTCACGAGAAGTTCAAGGAAACAACAGTTAAGGGTTCACAGTTCAAGCAGCCCCTGCTCGAATTCTCAGGCGCTTGCGCAGGCTGTGGTGAAACTCCTTACGCTAAGCTCATCACACAGCTCTTCGGCGACAGAATGTACATTGCCAACGCTACAGGCTGTTCATCAATCTGGGGTGGCTCTGCTCCCTCAACTCCTTATACAGTAAATAAGGAAGGCAAGGGTCCCGCTTGGGGCAACTCACTGTTCGAGGATAATGCCGAGTACGGTTTCGGTATGTTCATCGCTCAGGATACATTAAGACACAGAGCACAGGGTCAGTTAAAGGCAATTGCTGAAAAGACTGAAAACGCTGACGTTAAGGCTAAGATCGACACATACTTTGAAACAGCTAACGACGGTAAGGCAAACGCTGCTGCTACAAAGGATCTCGTTGCTGCTCTTGAAGCTCTTGATTGCGACTGCGCTGAAAAGAATGCAGTTCTCAAGGCTAAGAACTATCTCGCTAAGAAGTCCAACTGGATATTCGGCGGCGACGGCTGGGCATACGATATCGGTTACGGCGGTGTTGACCACGTTCTCGCATCAGGCAAGAATGTAAATGTATTCGTATTCGATACAGAAGTTTACTCCAACACAGGCGGACAGGCTTCAAAGGCTACAAACATCGGTGCAGTTGCACAGTTCGCAGCAGGCGGTAAGGACGTTAAGAAGAAGGATCTCTCTGGTATCGCTATGAAGTACGGTTATGTATATGTTGCTCAGATTTCAATGGGTGCAGATATGAACCAGTGCTTGAAGGCAATCGCAGAAGCTGAAGCATATGACGGTCCTTCACTGGTTATCGCTTATGCTCCTTGTATCAACCACGGTATCAAGGGCGGTCTTACAATCGCTCAGAAGGTAGAAAAGGAAGCTGTACAGGCAGGTTACTGGCATCTGTTCAGATTCAACCCCGCTGCTCCTGCAGGAACAAATCCGTTCACACTCGACAGCAAGGCTCCTACAGGCGATTACAAGGAATTCATGATGAGAGAAGTTCGTTACAACTCTCTTATGCGTGCTAACCCCGAAAGAGCTAACGTACTGTTCGATAAGGCAGTTGCTAACTCCAAAAAGCGTTATGAGGATCTCGTAGGACTCGTTGAATACTACAAGAAGGAATACTGCGGCGAATAATCCGCACGAAATAATCTAAAAGCCCAAAAATTTTGAATAGTCGGAATAGAATAGGTTTTTACGCCCCTCCGGGAAAACCGGAGGGGTTATTTTTTCCGACATCTATACTTTTGCTCGCTATTATTAATAACGATTAATCATTCAAATTTTAACCGAATTTTACTGTTTTTATAGTTTTCCTATAATGCGAACATATATACCCCGCTCCGATGCAGAAACGCATATCGGTGTATAACGTATTCCTGCGGTCATAAAAAGCAAAGCCTCGGAATACAAATTATTTATACAACAAGTACAGGCACCCACACTTGTACGATTTAGAAAAGGAACGAGTCAGTATGGAAATATTAGAGTGGATAAATGAAAATATAGTATGGGGCATACCGGTGCTTATACTGTTTGCAGGTTCGGGAATTATCTTCACGATAAGAACCAGATGCTTGCAGATACTGCACTTCCCTACTATAATCAAACGTACTTTGCTTACAAAGCAACCCGAAGCGGACGGAAAGAAAGTTTCTCCGTTCAGGACGCTGACAGCAGCACTCGGTGCAACTGTCGGCACAGGTAATATTATAGCAATCGGCAGCGCTATTGCTTTTGGCGGTGCAGGTGCAATATTCTGGATGTGGATCTCGGCGCTTCTCGGTATGGCTACCAGCTTTGCCGAAAACTATCTCGGTGCAAAGTACAGAACCGTGCAATCGGACGGTCTTACGGGCGGCGTACCTTTTGCTTACATAAAAAAAGCGTTCGGCGGCAAAAAGCTCGGTGCGTTCTTTGCAGCAATGTTCGCTGTCTGCTGTATAGGTGCCAGCTTCGGCATAGGTAATATGGCTCAGGTGAATTCAGCTTCAATGGCACTTCAGAACTGTCTTGGAGTACCTCTATGGGTATCGGGAATCCTCTGTGCCGCAGTAATTGCCGCAATAGCACCCGGAGGTATCCACCGCCTTAGTAAAGTCACATCATGGGTAATTCCGATAGCCGCAGGCGGTTATCTGCTCGGCTGTCTTGCTGTAATTATAATGAACATTGAAAATGTTCCTTCTGTATTCGCACGCATTTTCACAGAAGCATTTTCTTTCAAGGCTATAGGCGGAGGAACTGTCGGCGTAGTAATGCTTGAGGCTATGAAGTGGGGCGTTAAAAGAGGCGTATTCTCAAATGAAGCCGGTCTTGGCTCATCTGTTATGATCAATGCCAACTCAAGCGCCGATCAGCATCATACACAGGGTATGTGGGCTATGCTCTCTGTATTTATAGACACGATCATTATATGCACTATGACAGCACTCTGTATTCTTTCAAGCGGTGCAGATCAGAAATCAAGCGTTGGTTTTGATATGGCGCTGATAGCATTCCAGGACGGACTCGGTGACTTTGCGGGCGCATTCCTCAGCATCGCAACATTCATCTTTGCGATAACAACCGTTACAGGATGGTGGATATACGGCAGAAGCTGCTTTGTTTACCTTTTCACAAAGAAGTGGGTAGGCGTATATCTTGCAATTTTCATTGTTACCGCTTTCGTGGGCGCAGTGATTCAGGCAACAGTCGTATGGGACGTATCGGATCTGTTCAACGGACTTATGGCAATACCGAACCTTCTTGCGATAATCCTGCTTCGCAAGGAAGTTAAAGCTGACATTTAATTCCTTTAAAATCAGTAGATATTAAAATAGTAAAATAAAAAGCACAAGGTGTGCGTTGACTATACTTACTTTGTTTTATACAGCCGGATTCGGGAGTTTTAGATGCTGTAAAATAAAGACGGTTATATAACGCTTACTTTGTGCAATTTTTTTGCCGATTTTGCAATTTATCTATTGACCTATTGCAAAAAATAGTTTATAATAGTAAATGGGGAACAAGGTACGAATGAAGCGTATCGATATTTCCCTACCGAATGACTTTCATCAGCACAAGCTGATAAAATAAAGAAAAGGAGAACAATCGGTTATGACAAAGAATCAGAATGTTTTAAAGTGGGTTGAAGAAATGAAAGCCCTCACACAGCCCGACAAGGTTGTATGGATCGATGGCAGCGAGGAACAGCTCAAGGCTCTTCGTGACGAAGCTATCGCAACAGGCGAGATGATTGAGCTCAACCAGGAAAAGCTCCCCGGCTGCTTATATCACAGAACAGCTGAAAACGACGTTGCCCGTGTAGAAGACAGAACATTCATCTGCTCAAGAGAGAAGGAGAATGCAGGTCCTACAAACAACTGGATGGATCCTAAGGAAATGTACGCTAAGCTGACAAAGCTCTATGACGGCGTTATGAAGGGTCGTACAATGTACGTTATCCCCTACTCAATGGGACCTATCGGCTCACCTATCGCTAAGGTTGGTGTTGAGCTGACAGACTCTATCTATGTTGTACTCAACATGGACATTATGACAAGAATGGGCGCACAGGCATTCAAGAACCTGCCCGATGACTCCAACGACTTCGTAAGATGCCTTCACTCAAAGGCTGACGTTGATCCCGAAAAGAGATACATTGTTCAGTTCCCCGAAGACAACACAATCTGGTCTATCAACTCAGCTTACGGCGGTAACGTACTGCTCGGCAAGAAGTGCTTCGCACTCCGTATCGCTTCTTACCAGGGTTGGAAGGAAGGCTGGATGGCTGAGCATATGCTTATCCTCGGCGTTAAGAAGCCCGATGGTGACATCAAGTATATCACAGCAGCATTCCCCTCAGCTTGCGGTAAAACAAACCTCGCTATGCTTATTCCTCCCGAGGGTTATAAGAAGGCAGGCTACGAAGTATTCACAGTAGGTGACGATATTGCATGGATGAAGCAGGGTCCCGATGGCAGACTTTACGCTATCAACCCCGAGAACGGCTTCTTCGGTGTTGCTCCCGGTACAAACGCAAAGAGCAACTACAACGCACTTGCATCGACAAGAAAGAACACAATCTTCACAAACGTTGCTATCAACAATGATGATATGACAGCTTGGTGGGAAGGTCTTGACAAGAATCCTCCCGAGAATGCTACAGACTGGAAGGGCAACAAGGTTAACGGTAAGGAATACACAGCAGCAGGCAACAAGCTCGCTCATCCTAACTCACGTTTCACAGCTCCCGCTCAGAACTGCCCCTGCATTTCACCTGAGTTCAACAACCCCCAGGGTGTTCCGATCTCAGCTATCATCTTCGGCGGCAGACGTGCAGCTACAACTCCTCTGGTTTACCAGTCATTCAGCTGGCAGCACGGCACATATGTAGGCTCTGCAGTTTCTTCTGAAACAACAGCAGCTGCTACAGGTGCAGTAGGCGTACTCCGTCACGATCCTATGGCTATGAAGCCCTTCTGCGGCTACCACATGGCTGATTACTGGGCACACTGGCTCGAAATGGGCGAGAAGCTCGGCGACAAGGCTCCTAAGATATTCAACGTTAACTGGTTCAAGCAGGATGAGAACGGCAACTTTATGTGGCCCGGTTTCGGCGACAACATGAGAGTTCTCGACTGGATCATCAAGAGATGCGAAGGCACAATTGATGCTGAAAAGACACCTATCGGCTACCTTCCTAAGAAGGGTGACATCAACCTCAAGGGTATTGAGGACGAGGTTACATCAGAAGTTGAAGACAAGCTGCTCGCAGTTGACAGAGACCTCTGGAAGAAGGAAGTAGAAGAGATGAAGGAATTCTACAAGCAGTTCGGTGACAAGCTCCCCGACGGCTTAAAGCAGGAACTCGCTGATCTCGAAGCAAGACTTGGCTAATCCATAACTGAATAAACTACTCCGATCCCCTGTTAAGCGATTAACAGGGGATTTTCTTATGCTTCATACACTCTTAGCTTGTATGCAACAAGGCAAATACCGCACTGCTGTCTACCGCATTATATACAGCAAAACGGCACCGGAAGATTTCCGATGCCGTTTCTGTATAAAATATATTAACCCAAAATTTCTGATTAGCCCTTTACTGCGCCAAGTGCAACGCCCTTAACAATGAACTTGGATAAGCAAAGATAAATAACTACTATAGGAAGTATCGAAAGGATAACAACAAGATACTTAACACCGAAGTCGACTATCTTATCGTTGCCAAGAACGCCCGCAACCATCATAGGCATTGTTCGCTGTTCGATCTTGTTAGAAAGAAGCAACATTGAAGGTGTATAGTAGTTGTTCCAGTTAGCAACGAACTGGAAGATAGCCTGAACTGCGAAAGCAGGCTTAAGTATCGGCAGTGCAATTCTTATGAATGTCATAAACTCGCCGCTACCGTCTATTCTTGCAGCCTCAACTATCTCAAGCGGGAATGAAGACTTCATATACTGTAACATGAAGAATACAACCGCAGGAGCTGCAACCGCAGGAACGATTAGCGGAATGAAGTTATCATACAGCTTGATCTGAACCATGAACTCTAAGAAACCGGTAGAAACAACCTGCATAGGAACCATCATAACAGCAAGTATGAATGTTGTTGCAGCCTTTTTAAGCTTGAAATCATAAACTACAAGACCGTAAGCAGTAAGTCCTGAGAAGAAAACCGCACAAGCAGTAGCGCCTATTGATATAATCAAGCTGTTTGCATAACCATAGAAGAGGTTAAAGGCACTTACAAACGCACCATCTGCCGCAGAAGGATCATTAAGAGTTTCAAAGTTCTTAATCAAATTTCCGCCTGGAAGAAGCGAAATACCTTGTGAAATAATATCTCCCGAATCTCTTGTTGCGTTAATAAGGATTATGTAAATCGGGAACAAACTTATAACCGTTATAATAAGACAAACTACAAAACGTATTATTGCCTGTATCTTAACACCTCTGGTGTAGCGCTCTTCTACACTTTGCATACGTCTTTTTCCACTCTTCTCGTCAATGATAGTAGAAGCATTAGCCATTGTCTGTATCCCTCCTTACTTGGATTTCTTTGCCTTTGCAGGCGCAGTTGAATCCGTATTGAACTTGTAGACAAAGATGCCAAGTGCCGCAGTTATAATGAACAGTATTACAGAAGCAGCAGCAGAATAACCGTAGTTAGGCTGTGCAGCGTGGAAGTTCTGATAAATGAATACTGCGGTCGTCTTTAAGCTCTGTCTTACTACAGTACCCTCATGTAACAGATAAGGAATATCGAACATCTGAAGACCACCGATAAGTGATGTTATTACAACGTAAATAAAGATAGGCTTCAGAATCGGCATTGTTATCTTGAAGAATGTATGCAGACCGCTTGAACCGTCTATCGAAGCAGCTTCATAAATAGAAGCGTCGATACCGTAAATACCGGACATAAGAAGAAGCATTGTGTTGCCATACCACATCCATGACTGAATGAACATAACAAGAACTCTTGAAGCCCATACATTGTTGATGAACGGGAATGCTTCGTTTATCCAGTCCCAGTTAAGCAAAATGGAGTTTATTGCACCATACTTTGAGTTACCGAATATCATAAGGAACATACCTGCAACAGAAGCTGCAGTGATTATATTAGGAAGATACATAAGTACCTTGAATGCGCCTGCTCCCTTGATCTTAACTCTTACATCAGAGAACCATACTGCCAACAACAGTGAAAGCAGTAACTGAATTACAAAGTTACCTATCCAGAGAATGGCTGTATTGCCTAATGTATTCAGGAAATCCTGCTGAATTGCCGCACCGGCACTGAACTCTCCGCCTGCCGCATCACCAAACAGAAGATACTGATAGTTCTGCAATCCTACGAATGCATCGGGGTTACCGCTGTTACCTTTTAGACTTAGGATAAAGGTATTGATAAGCGGATAAATCATAAAAAATGTGTAAACCAAGAAAAATGGTAAAATAAATAGATAGCCATATTTAGCATAGCTTACCATTTTATGAGGCTTACCGGCAGTTCTCTGCATAAAATACACACCTTTCAACTGATTTTGGCTAAAAAATTTACAATATACGCTTATGGGCTTTCGCCCATAAGCAATATATTGTAGAGTGATCAATAAATTGTATTAGGGTTTTCTGCTATTGATTATTCAACAGTGAGGTCGGGGAATGAACCCTTAACAAGCTGCTTGAATGCCTTTATAGCGTCATCCTTTGTAGCGTATGTGCCATCAAGGTAACCCTGAACTGATGTGTTGAAGTGACCCTTGATTACTGAGTCATACTTTGTGATCATACCATCCATCTTGATGCCTTCAGCTGCTGTGTAGAGAACTGCAAACTGATCCTGACCATCCTTGAGGAGTAAGTTCTTGTTTGTCTTTGCTTCAGCGATATCCTTCATAACAGTCTTGTTATTGCAGAAGTCGCCTGTGAACTCTGTGTACTTCTTCATTGTATCAGCATTTGTTGTGAAGAATTCAACGAACTGCTTAGCAAGTGACTTGTTGTCGCACTTTGTTGAAACGCCGAGCCATGTACCGCCCCAGAAGTAGTTTGTAGGACCTGCACAGAATGCCATCTCATAAGTAGGCTTTACTTCTGTACCTTCGCCTGTGCCCTTAGCAAAGCTGTAAAGGATCGAGCTTGTACCTGTTGTAAGACCCCATGTAGGAACGAAGTCACCGAGAGCTGTACCATCCTGAACTGCTGCGTACCAAGCATCCTGCCACTGAGGAACATCTGCCATGTACTTGTTGTCCTTGAATGACTTAGCTATATCATAGAAGTCAGGAGCTGTATCCATCTCAAGCTTACCGTCAACTACCCAAGCCTTTGTTCTGTTAGCCTGGTATACCTGCCAGAGACCACCCTCTGTAGCCTGTAATGATGTCTTGCCGCCGCTCTTTTCGTAGAGTGTCTTAGCTGTAGACTGGAATGTATCCCAGTCCTTAACGAGTTTCTGCATATCATCAGGACTATTAACGCCGAGGTATTCCTTAGCGAGGTCTGCTCTGTAAGCGAAACCACCGGGAGCTGCCTGGAATGAAGCACCCTTGAGAACGCCTGCATCGTTCTTACCGATTGCCACTGTGTAGCCGTAAGAATCTGCATAAGCTGATTCTTCAATGCCAAGTGCTGAGAGAGGAGCTGTCAGCTGGTCATCGTTGATGTACTGGAGAATCCAGTCAGCTTCAAGACACATAAGGTCAGCATCGCCGTCACCCTTGAGGTACTGCTGGTACTGGTCACGACCGCCTTCACCGTTTGAACCCTGCTTGCTGATCTCGATCTTGTCTTCAGGTGTTCCTGTTTCCTTGCAGAACAGCTTAACCATGTTAACGATATCTGAGTTTGACTCCCAAGCGAGGATTGTCAGCTTGTCGCCGTCATCCTTGAGCTCAGTTGCCTCAGCCTTGCTCTCGTCAGATTTGCTGCTGTCTTCTGTCTTGCTTGAATCTGTTGTTGATGAAGCGTCAGAAGCTGTTGAGCTTGTAGCGTTGTTGCTTGAGCAGCCTGCTACTGCGCCGAGAATTGATGCAGATGCTAATACAGCTGCTAAAATTCTTTTCTTCATTGGTAATTCCTCCAGAATTATTCATTTTGTGAAGCTTGATGCTTTCACTGCCTGACCTTTCGGTCTCATTTAGTGAGGTCCGGTTCACTCGGCTTTCAATCAGCCTGTGTTTTTCATGCTCACTGTCTATATAACGATATGTGTCGAAATATATATAACAATGTAGAATTCACTAAAAAGCACTGTAGCTCATCAAAAGTTTTGTTCACTTTTTCCTCGTTGACATAATCATATCACACATTTCACAAATTTGCAAGCGTTTTGGAAGAGAAGTTGTGTTTTTTTACCGTAAACGTTTACAAAAATCGTTTTTTCAAGATTTTTTCGTTATTTTGCACAAAAAACCGTTACAACTTTGTAACAATTCAGATGTAACTACATTACTGATTTTTCTTTTATCTCGCTTTACAATGCGAAATATTCAAATTGTAACACCGTGTAAACGATTTTACGTTAATTTAGCTCACAAAAAGTTTATAAAGTAATTAATGTACATATAGCACAAAAACAAGCCTGAGTTATTGTTGAAAAAGCACAATTTAAGAGATTTTCCGCTTTAGCACTTGAATTTGTTATTAAAATAAGGTAAAATGATATAGTAACAAGTACGGAGGGAAAGCATGGAATCTATGAATAAAATACAGCTTACAACAGCTTTGATAAGCCTCGGTAAATTTTCATATATGTCTTTTTCAACGCCGTATTATAAGAATAAGTGTATTTTTTGAGCTGTGCAATTTCAGATTACACAGCTTTATTTATTTTCTGAAAGGAAGTCCGGAAATGAAAAAAGTAGCTATTGTAATGGGCAGTGACTCAGATCTGCCTATAGTAAAAAAAGCAGCTCAGGTACTCAAGGATTTCGGTGTTCCCACAGAACTGCGTGTTCTGTCCGCTCACCGCTGCGCCGCAGAAGTATCCGAGTTTGCAAGAAACGCCGAAAAGAACGGCACAGGCGTTATAATCGCCGCCGCAGGTAAAGCAGCTCACCTTGCAGGTGCAATTGCAGGACAGACCCCTCTTCCCGTTATCGGTATCCCGATAAAAGCAAGTGCTCTTGAAGGTATTGACGCACTTCTGTCAACAGTTCAGATGCCCGCAGGCGTGCCGGTAGCTACAGTAGCTATAGACGGCGCCGCAAACGCCGCTTTCCTTGCTGTACAGATACTTGCGGTATCCGATGACGCACTGATGGATAAGATGAAAGCATACCGTGCAGCACAGACTGCCAAGGTTCTTGAGGCAGACAATAAAATGGAGCAGGTACTTGCCGAGCTTTGATCGGTGTACTATATATAATAGGATTTAACAAAATTACGGCATAGCCGTGTGAAGGAAAGGATAAACACAATGGAAAAGAAAGAACAGCTCTACGAAGGAAAAGCAAAGAAGGTTTTTGCGACAGACGACCCCAATCTCGTTATCGTATCCTATAAGGACGATGCTACAGCATTCAACGGTCTGAAGAAAGGTACTATCTCCGGTAAGGGCGTTATCAATAACAGAATGACAAACTATATGTTTGGACTTCTTGAAAAGGCAGGAGTTCCCACTCACCTTGTTAAAGAACTTAACGACAGAGAAACACTCGTTAAAAAGGTTTCTATAGTTCCCCTCGAAGTAATCGTAAGAAACGTGGCCGCTGGCAGCTTCTCCAAGAAGCTCGGCATTGAAGAAGGCACAAAGCTTCTCTGCCCCACACTTGAATTCAGCTACAAGAACGACGATCTGGGCGATCCTTTCATCAACGACTACTATGCGCTTGCGCTCGGTCTTGCAACAAAAGAAGAAATCGACCTTATCTCAAAGTACGCTTTCAAGGTAAACGAATTTATGCTCGACTTCTTCAAGAAGCTCAACATCGACCTTATCGACTTCAAGATTGAATTCGGTAAGACCTCAGACGGCACAATAATCCTCGCTGACGAGATTTCTCCCGATACTTGCCGTTTCTGGGACAGCACAACACACGAGAAGCTTGACAAGGATCGTTTCCGTCGTGATATGGGCGGTGTTGAAGACGCTTACGCTGAAATTATGAAGCGTCTTATGGGCGAATAATCCCGACAATTGAAAAGAATCTAACAGGAAAAGGCAGGATAATATATGGGTGGATTTTTCGGCGCAGCGTCAAATAACGACTGTGTAACCGACGTTTTCTTCGGAACAGACTATCACTCCCACCTCGGAACACGCAGAGGCGGTATGACCGCATACAGCCCCGACAGAGGCTTTCAGCGTGCTATCCACAGTATTGAAAACTCACCGTTCAGAACAAAGTTTGAGCAGGACGCAACAGGTATGAGAGGAAAGCTGTGCATCGGCTGTATCAGCGATACCGACCCTCAGCCCCTGCTGGTGCGTTCAAAGCTCGGTATCTATTCGATATGCAGTGTCGGCATAATCAGAAATGCCGAACAGCTTTCAACCGAGCTGCTCGAAAGCGGCTGTGCAAACTTTGAAACAATGAGCAGCGGAAGTATCAACTCAGGCTCGCTCATCGGTGCGCTTATCGCACAGAAGGACAACTTTACAGAAGGCATACGATATGCTCAAAGCAAGATCGACGGTACAATGTCCCTTATCATTCTTACAAAGGACGGAATTATCGCCGCAAGAGATCAATACGGCAGACTTCCTATCATTGTAGGAAAAAGGAGCGACGGATACTGCGTATCCCTTGAATCGTTCGCATTTCAGAAGCTCGGCTACAGCACATATAAAGAGCTTCGTCCCGGCGAAATAGATATGATAACTGCGGACGGCTGTGAAGTGCTGAGTGACGGCGATGAAAGCAAAATGCATATATGCTCGTTCATGTGGACATATTACGGCTATCCGAATGCGGTATATGAGGGTGTGACCGTTGAAACGATGCGTACACGCAACGGCGAGATCATGGCTGAGAACGATATAAAGAACGGCAAGCTGCCGGATGTTGACTATGTATGCGGTATTCCGGATTCAGGCGTACCTCACGCAATAGGCTACGCAAACAGAAGTGGTATCCCGTTCGCACGTCCTTTTATCAAGTACACTCCCACATGGCCAAGGAGCTTTATGCCTACCAACCAGACAATGAGAAATCAGGTAGCTAAAATGAAGCTGATTCCGGTCCACGAGCTTATTGAGGGAAAAAAGCTGCTGTTCGTTGACGACAGCATAGTAAGAGGAACTCAGATGAGAGAAACAGTAGAGTTCCTTTATGAGAACGGTGCTAAGGAAGTACACATGCGCAGTGCCTGTCCTCCGATAATGTACGGTTGTAAGTATCTTAACTTCTCCCGCAGCACATCGGAGATGGAACTGATTGCAAGACAGATAATTGATGAGGCCGAGGGTGCAGATGGTATCAGATTTATCGATGAGTACAGTGACACAAATACAGAGCGTGGAAAGAAGCTCCGTGAGGAGATATGTCGCAGATTAAAACTGACATCGCTTGAATTCCAGTCGCTTGACGGAACTGTACGGGCAATAGGAAAGCCACAGTGTGAGCTTTGCACTTATTGCTGGAACGGAAAGGAATGACTCCATTGACAAGCGGTTTGCATGAAGAATGCGGCGTGTTCGGTGTTTTCGCAAAAGAAAAGACCAACGTTGCCGCAACAACATATTACGGATTATTCGCATTACAGCACAGAGGACAGGAAAGCTGCGGCATCGTTGTGAACGATGACGGCGTTTTCAACTCCTACAAGGACACCGGACTTGTGAACGATGTGTTCACTCCCGAGCGCCTTGACGGACTGGGACAGGGCAATATGGCGGTAGGTCATGTGCGTTACGGCACGACAGGAGCAAATGCACGCCTTAATGCCCAGCCTATTCTGGTAAATCATTATAAAGGAAGAATGGCTCTCGCACATAACGGAAACCTTGTAAACACTTACGAGTTACGTCACGAGCTTGAAAAACAAGGCTCTATCTTCCATACGACAAGCGACACCGAAGTTATAAGCTACCTTGTAACAAAGGAACGGCTTGAGGCTCCCTCGATAGAAGAGGCTCTCAACCGTGCGATGAATAAGATAAACGGTGCATATTCGCTCGTTATCATGTCGCCTGCAAAGCTGATTGCCGCCCGTGACGAGAACGGTTTCAGACCGCTCTGCTACGGCATAACAAACGAGGGAACATATATAGTTGCCTCCGAAAGCTGCGCTCTTGACTCAGTCGGCGCTAAGTTTGTAAGAGATCTGCTCCCCGGCGAGATTGTTGTATTCGATGAAAACGGAGTACGCTCAATAAAAGATCATTGCGGCAAGCGTCCGCATACTTTGTGCGTTTTTGAATATATCTACTTTGCACGTCCCGACTCGGTCATAGAGGGTGCATCCGTGCATGAAGCAAGACTTCGTGCAGGCGCATTCTTAGCGCTTGAGCATCCCGTGCAGGCGGATATAGTGATCGGCGTTCCCGATTCCGGTATAGACGCCGCCATAGGCTATTCTCACCAGTCGGGTATTCCCTACGGCATCGGCTTCATCAAAAACAAATACATCGGCAGAACCTTTATCTCTCCAGGTCAATCGTCAAGAGAAGACAAGGTGCGTATAAAGCTGAACGCTGTTGCCAGCGTCGTAAAAGGCAAACGTGTCGTTCTTATAGATGATTCTATAGTAAGAGGCACCACAAGCGGCAGAATTGTAAAATTACTGCGTGATGCGGGAGCCACCGAGGTTCATATGAGAGTATCCGCTCCCCCGTTCCTCAATCCCTGCTACTACGGTACCGACATAGATTCGAGAGAACACCTTATCGCTTGTCATCATTCGATAAAAGAGATCAGCGACATAATAGGCACAGATTCGCTCGGCTATCTTAGCGTGGAAAACGCAAAGAAGCTTGCGGTACATGCAAACGGCTGTGAATGCGGCTATTGCACGGCTTGCTTCAGCGGAGAATATCCCACGAATATTCCCACGGAAATGCACAAGGATAAATTCGACAGGAAAATCAGCGAAAGCAAAGAAAAAACCACCACATAAGGACATCAGTCCCCAAACGGAAGGAATTATTATTATGAAGAACAGTTTTTCAGAAAGCTATAAAGCAGCAGGCGTTGACGTTACCGCAGGCTACGAAGGTGTTCGTCTGATGAAAAAGGACGTTGAACGCACCAATATCCCCGGTGTACTTACAGGCATAGGCGGATTCGGCGGTCTGTTCCAGCTTGATATTGCAGATATGAAAGAACCCGTACTCGTTTCGGGTACAGACGGTGTCGGCACAAAGCTCAAGCTTGCAATGCTGATGGACAAGCACGATACGATCGGTATAGATGCAGTCGCTATGTGTGTAAACGACATAATCTGCTGCGGTGCAAAGCCTCTTTATTTCCTTGACTATATCGCTATAGGCAAGAACGTACCCGAAAAGGTAGCCGCTATAGTAAAGGGTGTTGCTGACGGCTGTGTACAGTCAGGCTGTGCGCTTATAGGCGGCGAAACCGCTGAGCATCCCGGAATGATGCCCGAAGACGAATATGACATCGCAGGCTATTCGACAGGTGTTGTTGACAAGTCGAAGATAATCGACAACAGCACCGTAAAGGAAGGCGACATCATAATCGGCCTTGCTTCCACAGGCGTTCATTCAAACGGCTTCTCTCTTGTAAGAAAGGTGTTCAACATAAACAGCAAGGAAGTTCTCGATGAAGTCCTCCCTACAGGAAAAACTCTCGGTGAAACACTCCTTACACCTACAAAGATATATGTAAAGCCCATTTTGGAGCTTATCTCAAAGAAGAACGTAAAGGCTATCTCGCATATCACAGGCGGCGGCTTCAACGAGAACGTTCCCCGTTCACTCCCCGACGGCTTCACAGCAAAGATTACAAAGCACAGCTACGAAGTGCCTTATATCTTCAAGCACTTACAGGAAGTCGGAAACATCTCCGAACATGATATGTACAATACTTTCAATATGGGTATCGGCATGACCGTTGTAGTTGACAAGGACGATGCCGATGAAGCTGTACAGATACTCAGAAACGCAGGCGTTGAAAGCTACTGCATCGGTGAAATAATCAAGGGTGACGAGGGCATCATAATTGAGTAATATGAAAAATATCGTTGTACTTGTATCGGGCGGCGGAACTAACCTGCAGGCGCTTATTGACGCCGAAAAGTCAGAGGGACTCGGCGGAGGTAAAATCACCTGCGTTATTGCGTCAAAGCCCGATGCCTACGCACTGACAAGAGCCGCAGATAACGGCATAAAGACAAGAGTGCTCGCAAGACGTGACTATGCCGATGTTGCCGCTTACAGCAAGGCTATGGCTGACGCTTTAAAGGAAGAACAGGCTGACCTTGTTATCTACGCAGGCTTTATGACAATACTTGACGAGCAGGTATGCGATGCGTTCAAGTATAAGATGATAAACGTTCACCCTGCCCTTATCCCCTCTTTCTGCGGAAAGGGCTACTACGGACTTCACGTTCACGAGGAAGCGCTTAAAAAGGGCGTAAAGGTAACAGGCGCTACCGTTCATTTTGTAACAGCGGAATGTGACGCAGGACCTATCATTCTGCAAAAGGCAGTTGAGGTCAGAAACGGCGACACCCCCGAAGTTCTTCAGAAACGTGTTATGGAGCAGGCAGAGTGGAAGATTCTCCCCCGTGCCGCACGTCTTTTCTGCGAGGGAAAGATAACCGTAAAAGACGGCATAACCGTTATCGACAATTGAACCTTATGTCCGCATTCTCCCGACTAAACGGGATTTTGAGGACGTTATAACAAGTTATATTCAGAAAACTGCGTATTCCACGCAAAACCGCAACAGGAGGCTATATGGAAGTTGTAACACTTGAAAAAGAGCTTAACTCTCTTGCTTATCATGGCAGAGGCATCGTGATAGGAAAATCCGCAGACGGCACAAAAGCGGTAATCGCCTACTTTATTATGGGCAGAAGCGAAAACAGCCGTAACAGAATTTTTGTAGAGGACGGCGAGGGTATCAGAACACAGGCTTTCGATGAAAGCAAGATGGAAGATCCGCATCTCATCATTTATGCACCCGTAAGAGTTCTCGGCAACAAGACGATAGTTACAAACGGCGACCAGACCGACACTATCTATGAGCTTATGGACAAGCAGATGACATTCGAGCAGGCTCTCAGAACAAGAGAATTTGAAGATGACAAGCCCAACTACACACCGAGAATTTCCGGTATAGTCCACCTTGACAACGGCGAAATGAATTTCGCAATGTCTATCTTGAAGAGCGCAGACGGCGATGGCTCATCATGTCAGAGATACACCTACGCTTACAGCAATCCTTTAAACGGCAAGGGCAAGTTCATTCACACCTACAAGTGTGACGGCAACCCCCTGCCAAGCTACGAAGGCGAACCCAAGACAGTTGTTATCCCCGATATGGATATAGACACGTTCACATCAATGGTATGGGAAAACCTCAATGCAGACAACAAGGTTTCACTCTTCACACGTTACATTGATATTGCCACAGGCAAGTACGAATCACGCATAGTAAACAAAAACAAGTAAGCGAAAGGATAAAACAATGAACGAACTTCAGTTAAAGTACGGCTGCAACCCCAATCAGAAACCGTCAAGAATATTCATGGCAAACGGAAATTCACTTCCTATCGAAGTGCTTAACGGCAAGCCCGGTTATATAAACTTTATGGATGCCTTCAACGGCTGGCAGCTCGTAAGCGAGCTTAAGAAGGCTACAGGTCTTCCCTCCGCAACATCATTCAAGCACGTTTCACCCGCAGGCGCCGCTGTAGGACTTCCCCTCACAGACACGCTCAAAAAGATATACTGGGTAGACGATCTCGGTGAGCTGTCACCCCTTGCCTGCGCTTATGCAAGAGCAAGAGGCGCTGACAGAATGTCATCGTACGGTGACTTCATTGCTCTGTCGGACAAGTGCGATGTTTCAACGGCAAAGATAATACAGCGTGAAGTATCAGACGGCGTTATCGCTCCCGATTACGATCCCGAAGCGCTTGAAATTCTCAAGTCAAAGAAAAAGGGCAACTACAATATAATCAAGATCGACCCCGAGTACGTTCCCGAGCCTATCGAGCGTAAGCAGGTATTCGGCGTTACTTTCGAGCAGGGCAGAAACGAGCTGGTTATTGACGATAAGCTGTTCTCAAACATTGTGACCGAGAATAAGAATATACCCGAGAGCGCAAAGATAGATCTTGCAATAGCAATGATTACATTAAAGTACACTCAGTCAAACTCCGTAGCTTACACTTGCGGCGGTCAGGCTATCGGTATCGGCGCAGGTCAGCAGTCAAGAATCCACTGCACACGTCTTGCAGGCACAAAGGCTGACAACTGGTACTTAAGACAGTCACCTCAGGTTATGGGCTTACAGTTTGTTGATAACATAAGACGTGCCGACAGAGATAACGCTATCGACCTCTACATCGGTGAGGATTATATGGACGTTCTTGCAGACGGTGCATGGGAAAACATCTTCAAGGTAAAGCCCGCCGTATTCACGACAGAAGAAAAGAAAGCGTGGCTTGCAACAATGAAGGGTGTTTCGCTCGGCTCAGACGCATTCTTCCCCTTCGGTGACAACATTGAAAGAGCGCACAGAAGCGGTGTAGAATACATAGCACAGCCCGGCGGTTCTATCCGTGACGATAATGTTATCGACACCTGCAACAAGTACGGTATCGCAATGGCATTCACGGGAATCAGACTTTTCCACCACTGATAAGCTCAGTAAACGGGCGGCACGTCCGCCCGTTACTTTTTTACGAAAGGAAACAGAAGAAAATAGTATGAAAAAAATTCTCTCCGCATTATGTATAACTACATTTCTCATAAGCATCTCAGGCTGTTCCGGTAACGGTAATTCATCTGCCGAGTATGCAAACTCTTCCGTTTCGCAGGTCGTTTCTGCCGAATCAGATAGTAATTCTTCTGTCGAAGAGTCTGCTGATTCGGATAACAAATCTTTATACGGAGATGAAAGGCTCTCAGAAAAAGACGGATTACTGGTTTATACCGATGATTTGTATACTATAAGTGCGGATAGCACCAAGTGGACAATCGGCAATGTTGAAAATTATGATATCTCTTTTTCATATATGGGCGAAGGTAACGATACTGCTACTCTGGCAGGTGTTCAGACAGTAGGACCTATAGAAGATATGACTGTAAATATGATAGGCGAACAATTGGCTGACACGCTCAACAGCCTTGACGAAAACTATAGCGTCAAACAGTCAAAACCAATAAAAGCAGGCGATAATGACGCATATTATATAGAAACCGAAATGGTAATGTCAGGCATTACATTGATTACAACACAGACCGTACAGCTTCACGGAAACAACGCTTATATTCTGCATATGATCCGCGCAACAGATGCGAGCGATGAAGCAAAAGCAGCATTGGATACAGTTGCAAGCTCATTTACTTTTACCGAGTAATTACATCGACCAAAAGGAAAGATATGTACTTCACCTATATAGAAAAAGATCCTCTTGACGGCAGATTTGAATTCAGACAGAGTGGTTCTTTCAGAGTTCTTTCGCCATATATTATACTGAAAATTATCGCTGCCTGTGTCGCAGAGGTATTTATAGTGTTATTGGTACTGGGTTCATTCGATGACATTGTAATAGCGGATATTTATAAGTCTGCCATATCCTATATTATTATAAGAATCGCACTTAGCATCATCCTACCGATTCTGCCGATATGGTATATACTATTTATTATTGGCGGCGAGGAGCAATACAGATACACGGCAGACAGCCGCACAATGCGTATCGCAAGCAAACGTCATACCTATATTTTCAAATACACGGACGTTGAGAGCGTAACCTACAAGCCAATGAAACTGTTTACAAAACAAAAAGGCTTTACTGTAAAGATAACCACGAAAAACAACGAGGTGATTTTTCGCTATATTATGCCGGCAAACGCAGAATTTTTCACCATAGAGTCCACACCGTTCTATATTCTTCAACATCCGCCAAAACAAGCGGAAGAAAGGAAAGACCGATGAAAAAAGTACTATTATTGATTTGTGCCGCATCAATTCTCGCAGGAATGTGCGGTTGCTCCAAAACGATTGAAAATCTCCCTTACTTCACTGAAAAAAGCCAACCCACATCTTCAACATCCCCTGTTTCACAGACAGTGACGCCTCAGACTACCGCAGCGACAACTGCGGCAACATCAACGCAAACAACAAAAGCGGAAACAACGACCGCAAAGCCCGAAACCTCGAACACGTCAATTACCGACAAGTCCGAAACAAAAAAACCGTCCTCTGCCCCTGCACAGTATACCCCCGTAGGAAGTCCGACCAAGTATAAAGTAAACAAATTCTCTCTGATGTACGATGACGGAGTATACTGCAATATAGGCGTCAGCGAATATGAAGAAGATAAAAACGAGCTTTATCTTGTACATTATGACGATAACGGCGAGGTCACATCGAATATAGTTGCTATGTGCAGCGATGAGGACGAAGATACAAAAGGCAGATCGGTAGCCGAGATCGGCGAGGAATTCATGAGTTATTATGTTGTCGGCGATAATGTCGATTCATCGACCAAGAGCATGATTAAAATCGGCGACACCGATGCATTTTACGGAACAGTAAAATCTTCGGACGGAGATAATTCCGTTGCCGCAACACAGTACATATATTTTGCCCGTCACGGCAATAAAGTGTACACTTTGATTGCTCTGCACCTTGACAATAACGAAGAAGCGGTCACAAAGGCGCTTGAATACACGCTCGGGTCAATGTCGTTTGACAATTCGGTAAACACATGACGGCAGGATCAAAGTCATTATCTGCGTCATTGACCGCTCCGAAGCTGCCTGACAGTCTTTTTGCGGTAACAGATATTGACGCAGAGCTTTCAAAGGTGCGTGAAGCCGAATCGGATTTTATTGCGGCGGATTTTTCCAGACTTATCTGCGACAGCAACGACTTCTCTTCCTTGTATTTCAAGAACTGTCTGTTCAAAGGCAACCGCTTTACAGCCTGTGACTTTTCAAAATGCACGTTCATTGACTGTGTTTTCAATGGCTGTGATATATCAAACTGCAATTTCACCGAGAGTTATTTCAGAGCTTGCTCCTTTACATCTTGCAAGGCTGTCGGGGCAGCTTTCAAAGACTCTTATCATAAAAATGTCAGCTTTGACGGCGGCAGTTTTGAACTGTCGGACTTTCAACGTTCAAAGCTGCAATCGGTACTTATAACCGATACCGACTTCTCCTCCGCTCTGTTTTCTTCGTGTGAGATAAAACAGACGGAGCTTAAAAACGTTACGCTGGCAAGGTCTGTGTTTTTCGGTACAAAGCTCACAGGGCTTGACTTCACCTCCTGTAATATTGACGGTCTTACCGTTTCCGATACCGGAGCGGAGCTAAAAGGTGCAAAGGTCGATGTGTGGCAGGCGGCAATGTTTGCAAAGCTGCTTGGTCTTATCATCGAATAATGAATAAATCAAAAGAAAGAAAGGTATTTTTAACATGAACGTACTTGTAATAGGCGGAGGCGGCAGAGAACACGCCATAATAACAGCCCTTGCAAAATCTAAGAAGGTAGACAAGCTGTATGCCGCACCCGGCAACGGCGGTATCTCGAAATATGCCGAGTGCTTTAATGTAAAGGCAACCGATATTGACGGCTGTGTCGAGCTTGCAAAGAAGCTCAGACCCGACTATGTATTCGTAGCCCCCGATGACCCGCTGGTTATGGGTATGGTGGACAAGCTCAACGCAGAGGGCTTCAAGACCTTCGGACCGAGAGCAAATGCCGCTATTCTTGAGGGCAGCAAGGTATTCTCAAAGGCTCTGATGAAGAAGTACAACATTCCCACTGCGGCTTACGAAACCTTCACAGACGCAGACGAGGCTATAGCATATATCAAAAAGCAGAACAGCTTCCCTGCTGTTATCAAGTGTGACGGTCTTGCACTCGGCAAGGGTGTTATAATCGCAAAGGACGAGCAGGAAGCAGAAAACGCAGTACGTTCAATGCTCCTTGACGGTAAATTCGGCAAATCAGGCAGTGAAATAGTTGTCGAGGAATTTATGACAGGTCCTGAGGTAACAGTTCTTGCGTTCACAGACGGCAAGACAGTAAAGCCTATGATAAGCTCTATGGATCACAAACGTGCTTATGACAACGATGAGGGGCTTAACACGGGCGGAATGGGTACTATAGCTCCCAACCCTCTCTACACTCCCGATAAACAGCAGGAATGTATGGAAAAGATATTCCTGCCTACTATAAAGGCTATGGCGGCTGAGGGCAGACCGTTCAAGGGTTGCCTTTACTTCGGACTTATGCTGACCCCGAACGGTGCTAAGGTAATTGAGTACAACTGCCGCTTCGGCGATCCCGAAACGCAGGTGGTTCTCCCCTTGCTTGAAACCGATTTAATGGATATAATCGAAGCTGTCTGGGAAGAAAAGCTCGATACGCTCGATATAAAGTGGAGCGATAAATCATGTGCCTGCGTTGTTATGGCAAGCGGCGGCTACCCCGAAAAGTACGAAACAGGTAAGGTTATAAGCGGACTTGACGAAAACGGTCAGTGCGAGGGTGCATTCGTTTACCACGCAGGAACAAAGCTTGAGGACAGCAAGTTCCTTACGGCAGGCGGAAGAGTTCTCGGTGTTACCGCTTACGGCGATACTTTACAGGACGCTCTTGACACAGCTTATAAGGCAGTGGATACGATCAGCTTTGAAAAGGCACATTACCGCCACGATATAGGTAAAAAAGCGCTTTCTGCATTAAAATAAATCCCAAAAAACACTTGCATTTCATTTTCTTTTATGTTATAATAGCATTTGCGTGTTAGAATAATTTTGGGTTTGTACGATAAACAGACACTCGGACATACCCGTATTCCTATAAGGAGGACATATAAATGGGAATATTAGAAATAATCAGTGCTATCGTTCTGATTGTTGCCTGTGTTTTCATAGTACTCGTGGTACTTATGCAGGATACAAAGCAGGGTATGTCGCAGACAATTACAGGCGGTAGTGCAGACAACTATTATCAGAGAAATTCCGGTCGTTCAAACGAAGCAAAGCTGAACAGACTTACAAAGATTTCCGCAATCATCTTCTTTGTTGTTGCTCTTGTTGTTAACTTCGTCGTTATGTACAGCGGTAACTTCAGCAAATCTGATAATTCTTCGACAACAAGCTCCGCAACATCATCTGTAACATCTTCCGTTACAAGTGACGATTCCTCAGCTTCATCGGCATCTTCCAATGCTTCATCGACAGATTCTTCCGCTTCTTCATCTGACGCTTCTTCTGCTGGTTCCTCAGTAGCTGAATCCTCATCTGAAACAAGCACAGAAACATCTGCAGAATAATTAATGCTTTTAAAAGCTGTCGCACTGCGGCAGCTTTTTTTGTATACGCCTAATCGTTCCGGCAACGTTCGCCGGATTTAAGTAAATGCTGAGCTGTTGAAAAAAACGCCCTGTTATGATACAATATAATCAATGATTATTAAAGGCAACACCGCATAATTAACGGCTTTCGCCTTTGCCGCACGCTTGCTTGCATATTTTCCGCCATCTTGCGCAAATTTTGCTTGACAGGCGCCAGCCTGCCTGCACTCAATTTATACAATCTGACGAAAAATCTGACTGCGCAATCGCACGACAATAATTATGCGGTATAGCCTTAAACAAAACTTACTCGGAGGAACAACAAATGAAAAAGTGCATCGCCATTTGCGGTTTTGCTTTTTCAGCATTTCTTCTCATCTGTATGGTCATAAACTTATTTAAAGGGCATATCGCAGCCGCTGTATGTAGTCTTGGAGCGTGTTTCTTGTTTTTTGCTCTGTCTTTATTAACTTATAAAAAAGGCAAAGACAGCAACCCGTAAATCAATCCTTGCAAATCATCCGACATCAGATTTCACACAAAATCTTATACGCTCTAAGGCTGTTCTAAGCTAACCGCACTATAATATCAATATCATAAAGGACGGTGATATTATGAAGCTCCTGTTTGCAGAAGATGAGGTCAGTATGGCTGAGGCTGTAACCGACATTCTGACCTATCATAATTATACGGTAGACACGGTTTATGACGGTGCTGACGCTCTTGATTACGCAAGAGCCGAGCAGTATGACGGGATAATTCTTGATATAATGATGCCGAAAAAGAGCGGCTTGGAGGTGCTTAAAACACTAAGGAGCGAGGGGAACACCACTCCTATTCTCCTGCTTACCGCAAAGGCTGAGGTCGAGGACAGGATAGCGGGTCTTGATATGGGTGCGGACGATTACCTGCCGAAGCCGTTTGTAATGGGCGAACTTCTTTCCCGTGTCAGAGCAATGCTCCGCAGAAAAGACAGGTTTACACCCAATATAATGACATTCGGCAACGTGTCGCTCAATCTCAGCAGCTGTGAGCTTAAAGGACCGTTGCAGTCTATTGTCCTGCCCAAGATAGAATACAAGCTGATGGAGCTTCTTATGCTCAACAAGGGCATCTATCTTTCCACTGAAGATATTCTCGTAAAGGTCTGGGGCTATGAGAGCGATGCAGAGAGTGGTGCAGTATGGGTATACATATCCTATGTAAGAAAACGTCTTGCTGCTATCGGTGCAGATATTGAAATCCGAGCCAAGCGCAGTGTTGGCTATACTCTTGCAAAGATCGGGGTTGCTGACTGATGGTAAAACAGCTTCAGAAAAAGTTTATCATATCCGCTATGCTGGCGGTAACAATTCTGCTTGTCGTGCTTATCGGCGGAATAAACGTTTTCAATTATCTCACCACAAGCAACGATAACGACAGGCTTATGGAGATGCTCTGCTACAGCTTTGAAACCTCAACAAAGTGGAACGCAGATACAACCGACAATACTCAGTCCCCGCAAAGTATAAACGGCACTCAGAAAAATACAGCCGCCGACATATCCGGCAGTCAGAATAATCCCGATTTTCCGCCGCAAGACAATGGAACTAAACCACCGGATGATAAAAAGAACAACGGCTTTGGCAGACACGATAAAAACGCAGTGGATTCTGCACGCTATGCCGCAGTTGCGATCGACAAAAACGGCAATATCATAAGGACAGATGTAACTCATATATCCTCGCTTACCGAGGACGAAGTGACCGCTATTACCGAGGCACTTAAAAATACCGCTTCGGGAACAGGCACATACAGCGGCTTTCTGTACAGGATAAGCGAAACGAAGCGTGCAGAAGGCAAGGTTATCATCCTGCTTGACAACGGTATGCAGATAAGCTCATTCTTTACGGTACTGTTTATATCGGTCGGCGCAGGAATATTCGGCTGGCTTCTGATGCTGTTGCTTGTTATTCTGCTTTCAAAGAAAACTATAGCCCCTGTTGCACGAAGCATTGAAAAGCAAAAGCAGTTTGTCACAAACGCAGGTCACGAAATAAAGACGCCGCTTGCCATTATCCTTGCCAATACAGACGCAATGGAGCTTCACAACGGTGAAAACAAGTGGAGCAAGAATATCCGCGCGCAGACGCTCAGGCTCAGCGGACTTATGCAGAATCTGCTGATGCTTGCTAAAATGGACGAAAGCTCAGCAAAGCTCCCAATGTGCAGTTTCGATATAAGCACTGCGGCAGAAGATACGGTAAATGCATTTATAGAGCCTGCCGCCCTCAAAGGCGTGATGATAGAGCAGGATATTCAAAAAGGACTTCAGCTCAACGGCAACCATGACAGCATAGTACAGCTTATAACGGTACTCCTCGACAATGCAGTGAAGTACACCGAAAGCGGCGGCATGATAAGAGCAAAGCTCAGCGGCAACGATAAGAATATAACACTCAGCATAGCAAATACCTGTGAGCCTATTGACCACCCCGAAAAGCTGTTTGACCGCTTTTATCGGGGCGACAGCGCAAGGACACAGAAAAACGGCGGCTACGGTATAGGCTTATCGGTGGCTCAGGCAATAGCGGAACTCCACAAAGGCTCGATAACCGCTGAAAATGTATCTGCAACCGCCTCAGAATCCCGCACCGACACCACAGATAAACAAAACACCAATATGCTTATGTTCACGTTTAGAATATAAATATAAGAAACGGTTTGCAAAGCGACTGAACACTGTCGCTAGCAAACCGTTTATAGATTTAACCGCTTTTATTCTTTTCAGGATATTTCTTTTAAAATGCTATCCCATGTTGCGTAAATCTCTGATGGGCTCTTATTCTGTATGTATTCAGCAAGTAAAGGAAATATTTCCTCTTTGATAATAAGATGATTCCCCGCACCAATGTAAATATGTTTCCAACCTTTGGCAACTCGTGTGGTTCGGCGGCAATTCTTGTCATCATTGTTATTCGGATATATTACAATTTCTCCCTCTTCGACAGCCTCACCGGGCATAGGACCATTAAAAATGCAGTCGGCAAGCGTAGGGAAAAAATTTTTTACACTTGCAAACGGAATTTCGTCGAAGCTGATCACGAAATATTTTCCTTTATCGTCTACAATTTCCATAGAGTTAGAAAAACCCATCGCACCCGGTTCAGCAACGGTGTAGGCGATGATGTTATCGAATAAGCCGGGGGTGATTTTGTTGATTTCTATTTCCATTTTTATCCTCCTTCTTTATTTCTACTATTCTGTAGCCATATTCGGCATAGGGCTTTTTTATCGGCGCGTACGATTGAATGTTGTTTGTGCTATTAAGCGCATCATTTACGAAGCAGTATTCTGTCTTGTTTGGCTGTTGTTTAGAACCGATGTCTGTCAAATAACTTGAATATTCATCTAGATAATGCGAAAGGGTCGTCTTCTGATTCAAATTTAGATTGCCTATTATCATGCTTGGTGTTGAACTGTTGCTATAGTCTACGAATTTACTAAGCAATATTTTGAAAAAATTTTTTCTGCTGTCGGCAGTGTTTATCTTTTCGTTTTCCAGCGTATGCGTGAACGAAGAGGGGACTTTAACTGCAAGCAGATTATACGTTCTTCCCTCGCTTACGAGTTCGATCTCTTGCCAATCCTTTTTGTAAAATTTAAGGCTAGTAGGGGCGCTTTTTATGCTAAAAGGAAATTTAGCTGCTACTAACACCCGATTTCTGCAATCCCTTTCAGAATATTCGAGATTGACTGTGCATTCGTACCCTAGTTTTTCCAGTTCCAGCTTGTCGGCATAAGCAAGCCAGTACGAATACAGAATACATATGTCAGGTTTCTCGCTCTCGATAACTTCTCTTACGTTTGCAATATTTACTGCGGTAATATTGTTGTTACCATAGCCATTTTGGCTTCCCAGAAGATCCCAGCTAAAAATTTTCATCGTTTTTTCTCCTTAGTATTTTATAGTTTTTGTAGTATGTGTATGTATTCTCCGGAGCGTAGTGCACTAGCTCCGAAAAAGTTGGCAATGATGCATCATCGGAAGTAAACTACACTTTCATGAATCCTATTATATACTTCTAAAACTGTTTTGTCAAGTATTTTTAATAATTTTTCCTAATTTCAATGATTTTTCTTAAATTGTAGTATTACTCCGAAATTTATCTTATCACATCTAACAGAGCTTGTCAAGCCCATCACGAAATTTTTTTATAAAGGCTGACGTTGCTTGAAGAACGACCGATATAAACAACATTGTTATACTCACCGTTTGAAACATTTTTATTGAACAATCTGGCTATAGAGAGCTTAGTGGACTTATCCAGTTCGCTCCAACGTTCGTTAGTTAAAATCTGCGCAACGCTGAATTCGGTTTGTGCAGGATAGTTCTGAAGTTTCTCTGAAAATTCATTCCATACAAGCTCGAAACTGTCTTTTTTTGGCATTACTCTGTCTTTTACATATTTCGAGATAGTAACCCCTTTATCTGCGACGATTGCTTGTAATTGCTCATATTCAGCATCTGTCAAAACAAACTGAACTCTTTTTGCCATTGTTGATCCTCTCTTTCGGAGTATACATAAAATATAACCACAGTATAGCATTTCAGCCTGCCTGTGTCAATATTCCTGTCCATATCAATGATAGTCCGTAATTTTCCTTTTATTATTTATACTGCTTTTATCGGGTTAATTCAGAACGATCTCAACTTATAGGTCTATGGTTAAAATATGAAACAAAACGAACCGTTATAAACGAGAAAGCAGAAGCAATACAGCATGTCTCCCACGAAAACACGGTTCTTTTAATCCCTAAAGCAGCTGCGATAATTATCACACCACCGAAACTTCGATCAGGATATTTCCCTTAGCGTCCTCATACCAGGTTTCCCACGCAAAATACTTGTCCCAGCAGTCGCACTCGCTGAAATCCATATATTCCGCATTGAATTCCTCCGCTTCTTCCGCCGGCACAAGCCAGCCGCTGCAATCGCTTGCAATCAGCCCGTTCTTCACCTGCTCGTGACCCTCTTTGCAATCAAGAAAAAACACGCAACCTTTGGTTTCAGCCGCCTGCTGAACTTTTTCCATAAATTTCTCAAATCCGAGCGGCTCTCTCGTTCTGAGTCCCGTCATCATAACACACCTTGCCTTTATATCAAAATAGTGTAATAATTATACCACCGCTCTGCCCCCAAGTCAACCGTGATATACAAAGACTGAGAGCCGCCCACTGTCCGTGAGCGGCTCTTTGCGGTACTCTTACATCTGGAGCGATTCTATTACCGCACCTACTGCCTTTATCGCCTTGCCGGTCGCTTTCTTTACGTTCTGTGTCTTGTTTGAGGTCATAGCCTTCGTTGCGGCAAAAGCGATACCGCCTGCTACCATTGCAGTGGCGGCACATATCATATTATTGGAAGTTTTCTTGCTCATTTTCCATTATCCTTTCATATCCGCCGTTTTCGGCTCGTTAATATATTATGTTTCTATCTCAGAAATATTGCAAGATAAATTTTACAAGGGCAGTTTCCAATAAGACCGCTTTTTGCAGTAAAAAATGCCATTCATACGGCAAACGATCCATATATAAATTTTATATCTCGACAATTCGGAAATTTTATGTTAAAATATAACCGATGTGTAAACAGAAAGGACGATTTTTAATGTCACAGCATAAAATAATAGCGGCTATCCATGACCTCTCCGGCTATGGCAGATGTTCGCTTTCCGTTATATTACCCGTTATCTCTGCTATGGGGATACAGGTCTGTCCGGTGCCGACCGCCGTTATGTCAACTCACACCGGCGGCTTTACCGATATTGCTATGGATGATCTTACAGATCATATTTCAGCCTGCTATAACCATTATGAAAAACTGCATCTGAAATTTGATGCGATCTACAGCGGTTTTCTCTCATCTCCGAAACAGGTAGATTGTTGCCTTGAGTTTCTTCAGGGAAACCCCGATGCGCTGAAAGTAGTCGATCCCGTAATGGGCGATAACGGAAAGCCCTACAGCACCTACACACCCGAACTTATCCGCCGTATGAAGGAGCTTGTAGACGCCGCAGATGTGATCACGCCGAATCTTACCGAAACCTGTATGCTCCTCGGTGAAGAATGCCCGCCTGTAATGTCCGTTTCACAGGCGCGCTCCTGGCTTGCACGGCTCAGCGACAAGCCAAGAATAGTGGTAATCAAGGGCGTTCCGCTGATCGACGACGACGGTCAGAAACTCTCAAATGTAGGTTTTGATAAGGAAAGCGGAAGCTTCTGGCGCATAGACTGGGATCATATTCCGGTACACTACCCGGGCACAGGAGATATATTCACATCGGTACTTACCGCTTCTCTTCTCAAGGGTGAAAGCCTGCCTATAGCGCTGAACCGCGCCACCACATTCACTGAAATTGCTGTAAAGACAACCTACAGCTACGGCACAGAGCCGCGGCTTGGCGTACTGTTTGAGGACTGCCTGAGCTGGCTTATGACAAACACCGTACTCAGCGACTACAAAAAGCTGTGATACAACTATTTTACGATAATTTCAGTTTATCAACAACCGATTTGCGCATAGCAAAGCGGTTTTACTGTCATTGTAAAAAAATATGCAGAAAAATTAAAAAAATTGTCGGAAAAGGGTTGACACGCACCGAATTATGTGCTAAAATATTATCTGTTGTCACGACACAACAAAGCTGAAAAAAAGCAAGAGAGAAAAAAATTAAAAAAGTTTAAAAAAACTCTTGACAAGCGGTTTTGAATATGATATAATATAACACGTCGGTTGACAAAGAAACTAATAAAAACAAACAAGCTGGTGTAGCTCAGTTGGTAGAGCAGCTGATTTGTAATCAGCAGGTCGGGGGTTCGAGTCCGTCCACCAGCTCCAATTTTTTCTTTAACTTAATATGGGAGTGTTCCCGAGTGGCCAAAGGGGGCAGACTGTAAATCTGTTGCGTTTCGCTTCGGTGGTCCGAATCCACCCGCTCCCACCAAACCCGTAAGATTTTCTTACGGGTTTATTTTTTGTCTTATAGATAAATTTATCCCCCTTGCCTTTCATCGCAGGCAAGGGGGAATCGTAGAAATCATTCTTCAAGATATTTCAGAAAATCATCAAAAATCGCTCTGTAGCCCTGCTCGTTTATATGCAGACCCTCTATTGTATACTCAGCTTTCAGTCTTCCCTGCTCGTCCTTAAGACCGTCATTTATATCAATGTAGTGCTGACTGTGCTTTTCCGCAAGCTGTTTTACAAGTGCGTTTGCCGCTGTAATCTTTTCGTTTGTACGGATTTTCAGGCACTCCTTCATATTTTCTGCGGTGGCTTCATAGTTTACAGGATAATATGCCATAAGGTAAATTTCTGTTTTCGGCAATCGTTGTTCTATCGAGCTTATAATGCTGTCATAGTGTTCCATTATGCGCTCCATAGGTATTCTTGAATCACTGAGATCGTTTGTACCTATATTTATAAACACCCTTCTCGGCTCAAGCTCGAACACACAGGTATCAAGCACCTGCATAAGTTCATCCGTGATATATCCGCCTATAGCACGATTATACACCGTGATATCAATACCTCGTTCGCTGAGGAATCTGTTCACAGGGAACATCTCCATAAGAGAAGATCCCGTCAGTACGATCTGCCCTTTTACAGCTTTCTTATTTTCTTCTTTAAAATGTTCAAGCTTCATTTCTTTATCCGTCATTGTATTTTCCTCCCTGACGTTTATATTACATATATAATATCACGGTTAAGCTATGCCGTCAACCGTTCTTGAAAAACTTTTGCCGATATGTTATACTTAATAAATACGGCAAAATCATTAAAACGTTTAAACTGCCTTAACACTCCGGTTATAGAATAATTGTCAAAATGTACAGAAAGGACCGATCAATGGCTGACAATAACGATAAAGATATGCGTGAACTGCTGAAACTGAAGCAGGGACTTATCGATGAAAAAGACAGCAGTATCCGTGAAACCGGCTATGACGTAAGAATGGCGCAGACGGCGGGAGAAAAGACAAAGAATTTTCTCTGGTATCATAAGGCTATGATTGCAGGCGGTATCGCTCTTATTATATTGGCTGTAATAATATATCTTGTCTTTTTTGTCAAGAAGAAACCGGACATCACGATATACAGCGTCGGTAACTATGCGATGTCTGTCCGCACAAACTTTGAAAATATGATGGCACAGTACACCCCCGACTTTGACGGTAACGGCGAACGTAATATTACCATAGAGCAGGCAGTGCCTGATAAATTTTTAGGCGATACCGAACTTTTCAACGAGGTTGAAAACGGAAACTGTCAGATATTCATCGGTCCTGAAGATGAAATGAACAGTATATACGACAGCTATTCATCCGTATCGGACAAACCGGTTTTCGCCGACCTCGGCGAGATAACAGGTGAAAGCGGTTATATGATTGATATCCGTAATACCGCATACGGAAAAAGGATGCAGCTGTTTTCAACGGCTATCTATGTTGCGGTACGCCGCACCGATGACGAAAGTCAGGAACACGCAATGGAATTTGTGAAAAATCTTCACGACGGAATTTTCTATCAGCAAAGCAATTAAAGAAAGGCGGCTTTATGTCAAAAGAAAGCGATGAAAAAAGAGAGATTCTAAAGCTTAAGCAAGGAATTATAGAAGAAAGCGACATAATTGAACAGGACGTTCACGAACAGCCTGAAGAACAGACAACTGTCAAAAAGATAGACAATTTCTTTTATCGCAATAAGTGGTTTGTTGTGGTCGGCGTATTCTTTGCCGCTCTTGTGGCATTCTTTACTTATCAGATAATCACCAGAGAAGACCCTGATCTTACTGTAATGCTTGTAATATCCGATACAGATAAAGCACCCGGACTGTATCAGAAAGTAAACGATATTGAGCTTGCGCTTGAGCAGTACTGCCCCGACTACGATAACAACGGTTATGTTCACGTTGCGGTATATTTCATTGATCTTACAAAGGGTTCTGACAGCCAGTATGTACAGTCAAACACCGCTAAGTTCTATGGAGAGATACAGCGCGGTGTAGCAGAATTGTATATCTGCGATGAAGATATTTTCACTACCGAAAAAGCACCGGAAGAATATGACCCGTCGCAGGACTATATAGATACAGACGTTTCATACGAAACAATGTTCGCCGACCTTGGTGAGGCGCTCAATATGAGCGAATACAACGGAAAGCTCAGGATACCTCTGCGCAGCACAGAGTTTGCCAAAGACGCAAAGTGGGAAAGTTCCTGTCCCGATACACTTGCTTTTTCTGTACGTCTTGAAAAAGAAGGTATGATAAGCTACAAGAATTCAGCCGAATATCAGAAACGTGCAAAAGAAGTGCTTGCCAACATAGTTACCGATAATAAAATAAATCAGGCTTCCGACAGCACGTCAGAATAAAGGAGCATACAATGGATTATTATTCAAAATCTGAAAGACAACCGTTATGGAAGTTACTTTTATCCGGTTTTCTGTTTATGGTTTTCGGAAATTTACTTTGCACGATTGTCACTATTTCAACAGCGCCGTTCATGAACTTTGATTTCTTCAAGGTTATAGTATTTATACTCACACTGTGCATTTTCTACTCTCTTATGTTCACGGCAGGCTACCGCGACGGCGACAGAGAACAGAAATATGTAAGACTTCATAAAGCAGAACCGCCCAAGGAAAACAAATGGGTTCTTATAGGCGTGATACTTATGCTGATAATGTTTGTTCCGTCCGTTATACTGATTCTTGACAAGCTGTGCGGCTGGTACTTTGATATGACATTTTTGCACAGGATAATTGATGGTCTTGTCTATCCGCTGTCGCTTATGCTTGTTCCCGAAAACACTATCGATTCAACCGGCGTATTCGTACCGTTCATATATATGTTGTGCTATGCCGGAATACCGATCGCAACTCATCTTGGGTATTATTTCGGATATACGCAGAAATTCAACAAGGACGATATCATGTATCAGTAAAACTTCATATTACTTCTATGTTCCCGGTACTCCTGAAGTACCGGGATCTTGTTATTTAATCAGCCTGTCAGGTTGATTTTTATCTTTCTTGACTGTATAATGATATCATACCGCAAAAAAACGTCGGGGGGAGAACACAATGACATTACAACAGCTTAAATATGCAGTAACTGCGGCGGATAAAGGGACGATGAGCGAAGCGGCAAATTCGCTTTTCATCGCACAGCCCAGTCTGACAAATTCTATAAAAGAGCTTGAAAAAGAACTCGGCATAACAATTTTTCACCGCACAAACAAAGGCATTATTATTTCAAATGAGGGAAACGAGTTTTTAGGTTACGCAAGACAGGTTCTCCAGCAGATGAATATGCTTGAAGAGAAATATATAGATAACGGAAACCACAAACAGATTTTTTCCGTATCTACTCAGCATTATTCCTTTGCCGTAAGTGCCTTTGTAAACCTTATCCGTACATTCGGCAACAAGAACTATGACTTTACTCTGCGTGAAACGGAAACATACGAGATAATCGAAGACGTGAGCAATTTCAGAAGCGAAGTCGGCATACTCTATCTGTCAGACGAAAACGAGAGCGTTATAAGCAGAATTATCGAAAAGAACGGTCTTAAATTCGATGAGCTGTTCACAGCCAGACCGCACGTATTCATAAGCTCGCACCACCCGCTTGCTTGCCGTGGGGTAATACTTCCCGATGAGCTGAAAGAATATCCGTTCCTGTCATTGGTATAATCAAGATACAGAAAACAACAAACCATAACAAAACTATAACAAACCAAAGGAGATCAAAAAATATGGCACTCAGAACACCTTTCAGATGTGAAAGCGTAGGTAGCTTTTTACGCCCCGAAAAATTAAAGCAGGCAAGAAAAGACTATGAAAACGGCACTATTTCGGCACAGCAGCTCAAGGCTGTCGAGGACGAATGTATAACAGACCTTGTTGCAAAGCAGAAAGCCGCAGGTCTTCACGCAATTACAGACGGCGAATTCCGCCGTGCTACATGGCACCTTGACTTTATGTGGGGATTTGACGGAGTTGCACACAAGAAAACAGAAAACGGCGTTCAGTTCCACGGCGAAGCGGCACTCATTGACGACACATGGCTTACAGGAAAGATCTCAGCAGGAAGTCACCCGTTTGTTGAGCATTTCAAGTTTGTGAAGCAGTTCGAGGATGAAAAACACATTGCAAAGCAGACGATCCCGGCACCGGCTCAGTTCTTCCAGCAGATGATAATTCCCGCAAACATCGAAACAACAAGAAAGTTCTATCCTACAGACGATGAGCTTATAAATGATATTGCCAGCGGCTATAAAAAGGTTATCAAGGATCTGTACGACGCAGGTTGCAGAAACATACAACTTGATGACTGCACATGGGGCGTTCTGGTAGCCGAGGGCAGTGTTATACGTTACGGCGCAGGCGCCGATTTCCGCTCCATAGCACAGAAGCTGTTGAAAGTCAATAACCTTGCCGTTGAGGACAAGCCCGACGACCTTATAATAAACACCCATGTCTGCAGAGGCAACTATCATTCGGCGTATTTCAGTGCAGGCGCATATGACCCTGTAGCGGAAATCCTTTTCGGAAAAGAAAACGTCAACGCTTACTATCTTGAATTTGACGATGAGCGTTCAGGCGGATTTGAACCGCTGAAATATGTAAGCGGGGATAAAAAAGTCGTTCTCGGTCTTTTAACCACAAAGTCGCCCGTTCTTGAGGACAAGCAGGCGGTAATTGACAGGATACACAAAGCGGCTGAAATTATACCGCTTGACAGACTGTATTTAAGTCCGCAGTGCGGATTCGCTTCATGCGAAATCGGCAACAAGCTGACAGAAGAACAGCAGTGGGCAAAAATCAAACTTGTAAGCGAAATCGCAAAGGAAGTCTGGGGCGAATAAGGTTTCTCCTAAACCACACACATATAAGAAAACGGGCGTGATTTTTCACGTCCGTTTCTGTCTGTCCGTTTAAATGAACAACTATTATATAATTACTTGACATCCATATGCCGACAACCATGCTCGCCGCAGGTATGCGCCGTACCGTGATCGTGTTCTCCGTCATGGTGCGAGCAATGAACCGCAGGGTTGAAATCAAGCGTACCGCAAAGCAGAGCTTTTACTGCCTCGTCCGCACTGCCCGTAACACCGCCGTACAACTTTATGCCGGCGCTTGCAAGCGCATTTTTTGCACCCTCGCCTATTCCTCCGCAGATAAGCGTGTCGACATTGTTCAGTTTCAGAAAACCTGCAAGCGCACCGTGTCCGTTACCAAGCGTCGGGATTATGCTTTCGCTTTTAATTTCGTTATTTTCCGTTTCATACACCTTGAAAGCTTCGGTGTGTCCGAAATGCTGAAAAACCTGTCCGTTCTCATAAGTTACTGCTATTTTCATCTGTTCCTCTTTTCTGCCGTAAAGCTGTTTGTACGATATTTTTCAATGATTGTGGTCACATTTTCTGCACTGTATCATTGACGTATCGTTTTCATTCTTATAGTATGCTCCCGCCCATATGCATATGCTCTGTAACATCGGGACTACCGAAAGTCCCCTTTTGGTAAGCGAATATTCTACCCTCGGCGGTATTTCGTCATATGATTTTTCTGCTGACGAGTTCGTTTTCCGTAAGCGATTTTAAAGCCGCGGCAAGCACAGCGTCCGTAACATTACCGAGTTCTTTACGCAGTTCGCTGTAACGCAGTGTTTTTTTAGCGGCAAGCACACAGATAATGCGGGAGTTCCATTTACCTCCGAAAACATCAAGTCCATATTCAAGCGGACAGCGTATATCCGGTCTGTACATATGCTCACCCCATTTTCTCCTGTAACTATTATACCGCTTTTGATATGACAGTGCAAGTTACTATGTAATTTAATAGTAAAAAACCGGACGTTTTTATCAGCGCCCGGCTGTTGATATTCATTTTGCCGCAAAAGCGTTTATGCCTCTTTTAAGCCTTTCAAGTCCGTCTTCAAGCACCGAATGCGGGCAAGCGATATTAAGCCTTAAGAACAGATTTCCGTTACCTCTGTATGCTGTTCCTGCGGAAAGATAAAGTCCTGTTTCTTTTCTTATAAATGAAGCAAGCTCCTTGCTGTTATCGGTTACTGCCGATACATCAAGCCACATAAGATATGTAGCGTCACTGTGCAACGCTTTCACATTCGGAATGTTCTCATCGAGAAAGCGATACACCGTCTTTTTGCTTTCAGAAAGATATTCATTAAGACTGTCAAGCCATTCTCCGCCGTCCGTCAGCGCCGCAATTGCCGCCGTAACCGAAAAAACATTCGGTTCGGCGCATTCATCTGTGTTTATCGCTCTCCATACTTTATGGCGAAGCCTTGGCGACGGAACGCTGATTGCCGCTGTCTGAAGCCCTGCTATATTAAACGCTTTGGTCGGAGAGATAAGCGTAATACTGTTGTCCCTGCAATCGTCATTTATGCTTGCAAACGGAACGTACTGCTTTCCGGGCTCGGTTATGTCGCAATGTATTTCATCGGATATAACCGTAACGCCGTGTTTTTTGCACAGTACACCGACCTTTTCAAGCTCTTCCCTGCTCCATATTCTGCCCGCAGGATTTTGCGGATTGCAAAGTATCATAAGCGTTGTCTGAGGGTCGGCAAGCTTCTGTTCAAGGTCGTCATAATCCATACGGTAAGCATTATTCCCGTATATCAGTCGGTTTTCAAGCACTTGTCTGCCGTTGTTCTCAATACAGTTGCAGAAAATATTGTATACCGGTGTCTGTATCACTACCTTCTCGGCAGGTGTAGTTATTTTGCGGACTATCGATGATATAGCAGGAATCACGCCTGTGCAGAACATCAGCCCGTCTTTATGGAGTTCTGTTCCGTGACGGTTTTTCCACCATGAAATATACGCATTGTACCACTCATCGGGAATAATAGTGTAACCGAATATACCGTGTTTTGCTCTGCGCTCTATTGCCGAAGTGATGCACGGAGCGGTTTCAAAATCCATATCCGCAACCCACATCGGAAGTTCACCGTCTTTGATATCCCACTTGAGTGAATATGTACCTGAGCGGTCGCTCACTTTATCAAAATCAAATTTCATAACAAAATCCTTTCATATTACCGTATTAACAGACATTTTTGCCCATATTGTAAGCTTCATCAAGTGCAGAATGTCCCGTTATAGATTCAGGAGCGTCAACGCCTCCTGCAAATACCACGCCTGCAAGGTTTGCCTTTTCAAAGCAGTCTACCCAACCCTCTACTGCTTTTACTGCACCTTCATTGGTATAGGGCTCGTCCTCAGCCGCAGTGCTCAGAAGATAAACATCCCTGAACTTATATTCTCTCGAAAACAGTGAATTTGCCCTGTCGATAAGCGTTTTCATCTGACCGCTTACGCTGTAGTAATAAACAGGAGTTGCCCAGACGATAACATCTGCGCCAAGCATTTTCTCGGTTATTTCGTTTGCGTCGTCATCGGTTATAACGCAGTGTCCGATATTCTGACAAGCCATGCAGCCTTTGCAGAATGTGATTTTCTTATCGGTAAGACAGACCTTTTCCACGCTGTTACCGCCGTCCTCTGCACCCTTTATGAAGCTGTCGGCTAAAATATCCGAGTTGCTGTTCTTTCTGAGTGATGTTGATATTACAAGTACTTTTTTGCTCATTTTGATCTTCCTTTCCTGAAATGCGCTTATGCACACCCTTTTGAACCTTTACCGCCGCAGTTATCACGGCATATTATCGTTGTTTTTGAAGGATCTACCTTGTCGGGTTCTATTGTAAGTTCTCCTATCGAATCTGCGGTAATTCTGCCCTGAGAAGGATTGAGCACGCTGTCTACACTGCCTGTGATATCGGCATTTACTGACGAATACTCAAATGCAAGCGTTGTATTGATCAGTTTGCAGTTTTTCAGCGTTAAATGCTCAATGTAGCAAAGTCCCTGCAAGCTTTCGATCGTACAGTCGATAAGCGTCAGATCTTCCGCATTCCAGCCGAGATATTCTCCGGAAATGAATGAATTTCTGACAGTTATATTCCTGCTGTTCCAAAATGCATCCTTGCTGAGAAGTTTTGAATTGCTGATCGTTACATTTTCCGCACCGTCAAAGCAATAGTTCCCGTACAGCGTAAGTCCGTCTATGCGCATATCCTTACAGTTCATCGCAAAGTAATCGCCTTTTGCCAAAACCTTGTCAATCTCTACATTATTGCAGTTCCAGAGCGTTTCTGCGGCATTTGCAAAAGATACGTTTTCAAGCATCAGTCCGTTACAGCGGCGGAAGTTCTTCGGAGCTTCGATAAGGCAGTCGCTGACTTTTATATCATCGGTGTACCACACGCCTGCCCTCGCATTTTCAAACCACGTTGTATTATTTAAAGCGATATGCTTTGAATACCACAACGGGTACTTCCAGCGGAACATACAACCGTCAAGCTCTATATTGCTACACTCTTTGAGCGGCGATTCGCCGTCGGCGAATATCGAATCCTTTATCGACAGATCACGCAAGCCGAACAGTGCACGCTCACCGGTAAAATATCCGCGTTCAATATTTTTCATATCGGCACCTCTTTTCTTTCTGTCCTGTCTGTATTGTATCACATGGAGTTCACTCCAAGTCAAGTGGATTTAAGAAAAAAGTCGGAATATCTCCGAAATTTCTACTCCAAACCGCTTAAAAACGTAAAAATTCAGCTTGACAAACCCCGCTCTTTGTGCTACAATAATTATCCAAACAAACGGGGCCGTAAAGGTTTCGACGGGGATTGTGAACCCGGCTAAGCACGCAGAGATCGCCTTATCTCTTTAAACGGGGCATTTTTAAAATTAAACGCAGACAATAGATCTGAATTAGTAGCTGCCTAAGTGCGCTACCGTCCTTGTAGAGAGCGCTGTGGCTCTATAAAGGGCGTCGACTAACAGCCAATGTTTTCGGTGAGAGTCCTGTAACCGTCAACACATCAAAGGACTACCGGACTTCTATCCTGTGAGCCGGAGAGGAGAAAGGGAATTTCAAAAGACTTCACTAAGCGTGTAGAAAGGTTGGCGGATCGGTTTTCGGACAGGAGTTCGATTCTCCTCGGCTCCACCATTTTTTCCACGCTCATATATATGGGTGTGGAATTTTTTGTTTACGGTAGTACAAAACGCATAAAAATTATCCCACATTTTGCTGTCACTGACAGCACTGCCCTGACACCGCCGTAATTATAATATAATCACCTTTGACTTTTAAATCCCGGTATGCTATACTGAGCTTGAAAACCGGAATTATTCCGGCTAAAGATTTAACGGCAGATAATATGTATTTTCACGCATCAAGGAGAAAGTAATAAATGAAACTTTTATTCAAGCAAAGATTATTCTCATGGTTTGACAGCTACGACATTTATGATGAAGCCGGAAATACTGCGTTCGTTGTAAAAGGTGAGCTTGCATGGGGACACCTGCTCCGTATTTATAACTCCTGCGGAAAAGAGGTCGGATACATTAAGGAAAAGGTGCTTACCTGGCTTCCGAAGTTTGAGATGTATGTCGACTCTCGTTATGTCGGCTGCATCAGCAAAGAGTTTACATTCATAAGACCCAGATTCAATATCGATTATAACGGCTGGAATATAGACGGCGACTGGCTTGAGTGGGATTATAACATCCGTGACTGTACCGGTCGTTACATAGCTTGTGTATCCAAAGAAATCTGGAACTGGACAGACACCTATGTGCTTGACGTACAAAACCCACAGGACGCATTGTACGTTTTGATGCTGGTTCTTGCCATTGATGCGGAAAAATGTTCAAGAAACGACTGAATTTAATACGAATAATCACAATTACCGAATTTATTTCAGTGAAAAACGGCTTTTATCACCTCCGTAAACGAGCTGAAATCAGTCAATGCAGTATTAGCAGATTCGACTGTCAAAGCCCCGATTTGTTCGCAAATCGGGGCTTTTTCTTTTACCTACAGCCGAAATTCCGCACAGTGAAGCCATTTGGTTAGTATAGAATAACCATTTTTTTCTTGACTACACTTTCCTGCCGTGCTATACTTATATCAAATGATTAGCTATATCTAACAGCTGTATTATTTTTACATCTTACGACATCAACATTGCCTTGAAGATTTTAAATACCTGTCGTTTTTGCGACAGGTCATATTTAAGCCTGCAAAACCGCATTTTCCGACATAATATGTTATTTTTTAAGAAAATGCAATATGCAGACACATTAACATATAATTTCTGTCACGGAGGACTTGTCACAATGACAATGGACGAATTAAAACCGGGAGAAAGCGCCTATATTGAAACGGTCGGAGGCACCGGTGCTTTACGGCATCATCTGCTTGATATGGGGCTTACACCCGATGCTGAAATAACCTTGCAGAAGGTTGCGCCTATGGGCGACCCGGTGCAGTTTGAGGTGCGTGGTTATGAGCTTACGCTACGACTTGAGGAAGCACGCAAGGTAACAGTAAAGAATGTACATAAAAAAGATAACACGCATAAAGCCGCAGGCACAAGACGCAGCGACACTCCGCACCCCGGTGTCGGTGAGCTCGCCCAGTACGAAAAGCTGAAACTGAAACACGGGGTTGTGCTTGCAAAAGGCGCGCCGCTTACTTTTGCTCTTGCGGGAAATCAGAACTGCGGTAAGACAACTTTGTTCAATCAGCTTACAGGCTCAAACCAGCACGTCGGCAACTTTCCCGGAGTAACAGTCGACCGCAAGGACGGAACTATCAGAAATCACCCCGAGGCGACAGTTACGGATCTTCCCGGTATATATTCCCTGTCACCGTATTCGAGCGAAGAGATAGTGACCCGTGACTTTCTTCTTAACAATAATCTCAGCGGTATTATCAATATAGTTGACGCATCGAATATCGAACGTAACCTTTATCTTACCATGCAGCTGATGGAACTCGGTATTCCTATGGTACTTGCCCTCAACATGATGGACGAGGTAAAAGCAAACGGCGGTTCTGTCCATGTAAACGACCTTGAACGTATACTCGGTATACCCGTAGTGCCGATATCGGCGGTTAAGAATGAGGGTATCGATGAGCTTATCGACCACGCAATACATATCGCAAGGTATGGTGAAAAGCCTGCCCGCATGGACTTCTGCGCTGACAGTGATGTCCCTGACGATCCTATCGCCGCAGTACACCGCTGTATTCATTCTGCGGCAACGCTTCTTGAACCCGAAATCAAGGCGGCAGGACTTCCCGTAAGATTCGCAACAACAAAACTTGTTGAAAACGATGAGCTGATAAAGGAAAAAATCACGATCCCGGAAGAAAAGCATGACGCTTTCGACCACCTTGTTTCCATAATGCAACAGGAAACGGGCATGGACAGAGAGGCGGCACTTGCAAATATGCGTTTCACGTTCCTTGAAAAGCTGTGCCGTGAAACAGTAGTACGTCCGCACGAAAGCCGGGAGCATAAACGCAGTATGGCAATAGACCGCCTGCTGACAGGCAAATATACCGCTGTCCCCTGCTTTTTAGGCATAATCGCTCTGGTTTTCTTCCTGACTTTCTCTGTTATAGGCGCAGCGCTGTCAGACCTTATGCAGATAGGCATAGATTATCTTACCGGGCTTATCGACAGCGGGCTTACCTATCTTGAAATAAATCCCGTTGTACACTCGCTTGTAGTGGACGGAATATGTGCCGGCGTCGGCAGTGTACTGAGCTTCCTGCCTACTATAGTAACGCTGTTCTTCTTTCTGTCTATTCTTGAAGATACGGGCTATATGGCACGAGTTGCGTTTGTAATGGACAGGCCGCTCAGAAAGCTCGGTCTTTCGGGCAGGAGCTTTGTTCCTATGCTGATGGGATTCGGCTGTTCAGTACCAGCAATAATGGCTACAAGAACATTATCGAGTGAACGTGACCGCAAAATGACAATACTTCTCACCCCGTTCATGAGCTGTTCCGCAAAGATACTCATATATACAACCATTGCGGGTGCGTTCTTTGAACCGCAGTACCGCTGGCTTGTACTTGTAGGACTGTATCTGTTCGGAATAATCTGCGGTATTCTCTATTCGCTTATACTTAAAGTAACCGTATTTCACGGTGAACCCGTACCGTTTGTAATGGAACTGCCAAACTATCGTCTGCCCGGAGCAAAAAGCGTCTGTCAGCTGATATGGGAAAAAGCAAAGGACTTTATACAAAAAGCGTTTACCGTGATCTTTGCCGCCTCTATCGTTATATGGTTTTTACAAACGTTTGACATCAGACTCAATGTTGCTGACAGCACCGAAAACAGCCTGCTTGCAATGCTCGGAAGTCTGTTCGCCCCGATATTCGCACCGCTCGGATTCGGCGACTGGAGAGCGTCTACTGCACTCATCACAGGTCTTACCGCAAAGGAAAGCGTTGTTTCCACCCTCACTCTTCTGCTCGGCGGAGATGTTTCGCAGATACAGACGCTTTTCACACCGTTCACGGCTATCGTGTTCCTTGTGTTCACACTGCTTTATACTCCGTGCGTTGCCGCTATCGCAACGGTAAGACGCGAACTCGGAAGCGTACGTTCAGCCATCGCAACAGTACTTATACAGTGCGGTATTGCCTGGGTAATGGCATTCCTAGTCCGCTGTGTCGGAATGATTTTCGGTGTTGCATAAGGTAAAATTATGGATGAGATGAATATACCGAGCATTATTCTGCTTGTGCTGATAGTAATCGCTCTCGTGCTTGTAATCATACATATTATAAGAAACGGCGGTTGCTCCGGCAACTGTCCGGCGTGTAAGGGCTGCAACAATTGCAGAAAAAGAAAAAAGTAAAACATATACCGAAAGGCAGAGCCGAGGCTCTGCCTTTCGTATTTCTATCCGGTTATTCTTTAATAAAACTGTAACCGTTGTCTGTCTTCTGCACGCTGTAAAGTTTCAACTCAAACCTGTATTCCTGCGGATAACAGTCAAGGATACCGATTTTGACGATTCCTACACGCAAAATATCTCCTTCATACACACCGACTACATTCGGCAGGTAATGATCCATTGACTTATCAAGAAATTCCTTATCATTATTCACAAGCTCTCTCAGCTCGCTGTTGATCGTTTCATCTGTACACGGTATCTGATAATTGCACAGTTTCCCGATCATCTCGTTGTATTCTTCATCACTCAGACCGTTATTGATTATATCATCGTATGTGTCCTGATAGCAGTACAGTAAAGAATAGTCACAGCGATGCTCAACATACATTTTCTTGTCAAGCCGCTCCGATGACATTGCAACATAAGGTTCAAGCTCATCTGTAACCAGTCCGCAGGTCGTTATCGGTCTTTCTTTTGTCACACTGCATCTCAGTCCGTTTTCGGTATTGATGAAAACGTAATAGTCAAGCGAAAAACTGTAGCTTACCGAATCAATCATCTCCGGAACAGCGACAAAGCAATATATCACACTCGGATCAACATTATCATATATAAGCAGATACTGACCGAGTTCAACACTGTGAGGAGGTTTACCTTTTTCACCGAGCCCATGATCTTTCGATATACAGAGTTTGCCGTCAACTTCCGCATAATAATACGGTATAAAAGACTTGAAATCATCATAATCAAAGCCTGTGTACAGTTCGCTTGCCGCATTATAAAAGCCTTTCATATCCGAAAAACCGAAAAATTCCGGATCAGCCTCGAAATATTCACCATTTATCAGATTTTCCCGCGTGAATTTCTCTATATCTTCCGATGTTGAAAGATCCTTTGCGCCTTTAATCGCATAATATCCCGAACCGAAATCCACGATATTATCAAACAACCACTGTCTTTGAACCCTGTCGATAATTTCGTTGCCTATCGCTTCATCGGTACATAATTTAAAATCGTCAAAACCGTTTATAAAATCGAATTTCACGGTGCTGTCGTCACTATGATACGGTCCGTATTGCTTGCCTATTTCCGCCCAGAATTCCTTGTCGTTACGCACCTGCGCTTTTAAGGTATTTATATCGGGATATATCGTATTATTATCGTTTGCGGAACTGTTGTCGGCGTGTGATGTATTTCCGTCCGCCTTGCTTCCCACGTCCGAAACATCGGATTTGTTGTCATTCACTCTGCTTGCGGAAGTATCGTCAGTGCTGACAGCACCCGATGAACTGCCACTGACAGTGTAATCAATACCGTTGCCCTTTGTTACAAAGTGTACGCCGACTGCCGCCGTTCCGACAACCAATACTGCCGCAGCCGCTATCGATGTATAACGAATAACCTGATGTCTGAAATCCGTCTTTACCTTACTGCTTTCTTCTATACGTCTGAAAATATCTTTTTTCTGCTTTTCCGTAGGATCGATTTTCTCAAATTCGTTTCTGATGCTCATACTATACTCCTTTCCGAGCTTAAATGCTCTTTTAACTGCTCTCTCGCTTTCTGCAGCCGTGAACGCACCGCCGATGCGCTGATATGAAGCATATTGCCGATTTCGCTGCTGTTATAGCCGTCGCAATAGAACAGATACACAGGTATCTTAAGTTCATCGGGGAGCTTTGACAGTTCGACCATCACATCGCTTACAACAGGTGTGTCGTCAAAACCTTTATTATGTCCGTTCAGCTCTGTACGCTTGTTTATCGTCCTGAGCATATTCTTGCAGACATTTGAACAAACCCTTATAAGCCACGCCTTTTCATGCTCGGTGCTTTCAAAGTGTTTTTGCTTTTCGATAAGTTTCATAAAAGTATTATGTACTGCGTCCTCTGTATCGTGAACATTTCTGAGGTACATAAAGCACACTCTGTACACTGTGACAAAGTGCCGCTCATATATTTCTCTTATATTTTCAGAAGAATAATCCGACATAAAACCTTCCCCCGTTTCTTTTTCCGGTCGAAAATGTACATCTTCATACATAATACACGCCGGCAGACGCAACTGTCCATAGTTTTCTTTAAAAATATAAAATTTTTTATACAATATCGAGCAACTTAGGCGACAGATGAAAAAAGAGACGGTGTTTTTGTAACAAATGACGAAAAAGCGTCTGTTATATTGCCTTTTTTGTTCGATAGTGATATAATTAATATTACTATAAATATGTATCCTACGAAGCGGGTGCAGAATCGAGGTTCATTTATGAAATCCATAAGCAAGAAAATGACACTGTTTACGGTTTTGCTGGTGGTCATTTCACTTCTGGTAGCGACGATTGCATCGGTGGCTATCATCTATACCACTACAAAATCACTCACTGAGCAGACGCTCACAGAAACGGCTATAGTTGCGGCCGACAGAGTTTCATGGGAACTCAAGGCAATACAGAATGTTGCTATACAGGCGGGCTGCAACCCCAAACTGTCATCGGTAATTTATACAAATACGCAGAAACAAAGAGAAGTCGATACAATAGCGGCAAACTTCGGACTTAACAGAGGTGCGTCGATCGACTTTGAAGGTCATGGCTCCAACGGTGTTGAATATGCCGACCGTGCTTACTACAAAGCCGCTATGGAGGGCAAGACTACTATCACAGAGCCTATAATAGGCAGATCCAACGGTAAGCTCAGCGTTATCATAGCCGCTCCTATCTGGAATAACGGCGAGCTGAACACTACAGTTGTCGGCTGTGTATACTTTGTTCCCGACGAAGAATTCCTCAACGATATCGTCCGCACACTGAAGATCAACGAAAACGGTGCGGCATATATCATAGATAAAAACGGTAATACCATTGCCGACTTTGATATGCAGCTTGTAAAGGACGGCGAGAATATACAGAAAATTGCTGAAGAAGACACAAGCTATACAGCACTTGCACAGGCGCACGAGAGAATGGAAGCCGGTGAAACAGGCTTTGCAGAATACACATCGGGCGGTATATCAAAATATGTCGGCTATGCTCCTATTTCAGGTACAAACGGCTGGTCAATCGCGGTAACAGCTCACAGCGAAGACTATATGGTCCACTGCTTCAGAGGACTTATCATACTTGCAATAATATGTGCGGCATCTGCCATAGCAGGCGGCATGATTGCAGGCATTATCAGCCGCAAGATCGGCAAGCCCATTAGACTTTGCGCAGAGCGTATCGAAAAGCTCTCCGAGGGTGATCTTACAAGCCCTGTACCTATGGTTAAATCACACGATGAAGTCAAGATACTCGCAAAGTCTGCCGCAAAGGTAGTAAACGAACAAAATGCTATGATCAGCGATATCGGCAATATCCTGAGCAATATGGCTCATGGCAACTTTGATGTGCACAGTAAAGATGCCGATAATACATACCGTGGCGATTACAAGGTACTTATTGAATCTGTAAGAGATATCAACAGAAAGCTCAATGATACTTTAAGCCAGATAAGCATCGCAGGCGATCAGGTATCCAGCGGTTCACAGCAGGTATCTGCAGGCGCTCAGTCACTCGCTCAGGGTGCTACCGAACAGGCGGCATCTGTAGAAGAGCTTGCCGCTACTATCCACAATATCAATGCTCATATTGAGGCTACAACGGAAGATTGCCAGAAAGGCAGACAGCTTGTTGACGAAACAGCCGAGTATATAGGTGCGGCAAACGAAAAGATGAACAGCCTTACAAGTGCTATGCAGGATATCAGCGATGCTTCGGCAGAGATAAGCAAGATTATCCAGACTATCGAGGATATTGCGTTCCAGACAAATATTCTTGCACTCAACGCCGCAGTTGAAGCCGCAAGAGTAGGTGAAGCCGGCAAGGGATTTGCCGTAGTTGCCGACGAAGTAAGAAACCTTGCAGGTAAATCTGCCGATGCGGCTCATGATACGACTGTTCTTATCGAACGCGCAATTGCCGCTGTTGAAAACGGTAACAATATCACAAATGAAACCGCTCAGGCTGTATCAGAGGTTGAAGCAAGATCGGGCGGTGTCAGCGATATAGTAAACAAGATTGCAGGTGCAAGCCTTGAACAGACGGATATGGTAAAGCAGGTCAATATAGGCGTAGAACAGATTTCAAATGTTGTACAGACAAACTCAGCTACAGCTGAAGAAAGTGCTGCCGCTTCAGAAGAACTTTCAGCCCAGGCTCAGACTCTTCAGAAGCTTGTAAGCCGCTTTACTTTCAGACAAGAATAAACAAAAATATAACGGATAACCAAGAAATCCCCGCACAGAAAACACTGTGCGGGGATTTCAGTTTGCACAAACAGCCTGCTTATAAATTTAGCTTCTGATTTATTGCCCCTATTCTCTTTTTGACGGTCTGAAGGCTTTGCAATTTTGCAACTGTGATCATTGTTAATCGGCGCATCGTGCAACGACACAGACAGCAGGTTTTATGCACAGCGAATATCTGCAAAACAAACAACATTTGATGGCATTTTTCCGGCAAAGATAATGTCTTTTCAGCAGACCGCAACAAAAAACCACGGCACTGAAACCGTGGCGTGTTATATAATTACCTTGCTTATTTTATATACGGGAGCATGATTTTCTTTAGCTCGTCAATAGTTTCTTTCTTCTGATTCGTGCTGTAGCTTGTATCGGAAGAAAACAGCAGGTCCACAATGGCTTTTACCAGATCGGTTGAGCTTATGTTATCGATTGTAAGCACCGGAGCCGCATTCTTATCTATCATTTCAGTTCTGAAAAGAGAATGGTTGTAAACCATATCGTCAATGATCTTCTCTTCATTTTTCTCTTTTTTGAGTTCTGTGTTCAGTCTGAGCAGTTCCCTGCTGAAAGCGGACATAGTTCTTGCAGGCGAAGAAAGCTCCGTTTCCGATGTAAGGACAAGCGTTACGCTGGATTCGTTGATTGCGTAAACACTGAATTTCTTACCGTCTTTTCTGAATGTGATACCTGCATTGCACTTATCGACCGCAGTGCTGAAAATATGGTATTGCTTTTCTATCTCAGCCAGATTAATATTACAACTGCGATTTGCAGGAAATGATTTAAACATATACGTTGTCATAACAATATCCCTCTCTTGTTCCGACGCTGATTTTATTCTAATTATAACGTTTTTTTGGGTTTATGTCAATTAATAATATTTTTATGCTATTCATAAAAATTCCGATTGACATTTGAACGCTATTGTGCTATAATCCAGTTAAAGTGTTGTGCATGTAGCATGTCATAATCATTCTATTTTAAATGGAGGTTAACTACTATGTATAAAGAAGAGGCAATAGAACTCTTCACCGAGTATTTCGAGGATTTCAATGTCCGCTACAGATGGATCCCCACACCGGCAGACGTAAATTACGAAGAACTTTCTTTTGTTACAAACGGTATGAAAAATAGTCCGGGCGAGTTCGATGAAACGACTATCGACTTTGGTACAAGCAGTATATCGGCTCGGTCCTACTACAACATAATGGGGGAAATAATTGTCTCATTAAATCCCGAGCGGTTTTCTGATTTGCTCCGCCTAATAAACTTCATAAATCAAGAAATAGACCATTTAACTGCAAAATCATATATCAACGGTTTCGAAGAAGAACCTCAGGAAGCAATATTTTCTCCGGTCATGGCAGTTGACGACAATTTCAACATAAAATACTCACTCCTAGTAATGAATCATACGCTGGAACACTTCCCCACTGAAACGATTCAGATGATCGTCAGACTCATTCCGCTGTATCTGGACGCCCTGGCTCCGGCTATATTCAGTGTCATTACCGGTAAAATGAGCCTAAAGGAAGCAATGAAAAAAGTAGAGCAGGTAAATAAACGAGGTATATGCGTATATGACGCACCACCGACCGACAAGGAGAACGATGAGGAGGACGATGAATGATAAAAGTAGATGATGAATTTAATGGAACTGACAGAGAGACTGGTACCGAGCCGTTACATAAGAGATCAACTCAGTAAATACGGCTATCAGCTAAGCGATTTAAATAAAGCGACTATGCTATGGAACGCCGATACGCTTATGCTTTCCTATAGTGAAAATCTGTCGGAATTAAAGAAGCTTTGCGAAAGTACAAATGACGACCTTCTGAAAAAGCAGATAGGACAGAGATTGGACTATGAAAGCAAAAAGCTTGAACGCATCAAAGACGATTTTTCAGGTCAATTTATATATGTTTTTGAAGAAGATGAATTCATAATGTTCACGGGTTATTTTACTGATTATGAAACAGCCCTGTGCCATGCGAATAAGTGTATATCAAAGCGCCATGCTCCTTGTACGATATATAAGAAAAAGCTTGTAAACCGCAACGATGCATCAGCTGTAAATGCCCGGTTGCAATTTCACGGTAAACCCTTAAAGCTGACTGATATCAACTGAATCAAGCAGAAATGACCTACGTTTTAAATAACGGGGGTCATTTTTATATACCGCCGATAAGCAAAACGTGTACCGGTTTCCGGCTTGATTATGCCGTTTGTCGCTTCACAGTTATCTGTTACGCTTCCGACAAGAGCAATGTAATCGTTGTAAATAAATAGCTTTTAGCTTATCCGTGCAGATGCTGTCATAGGCGCGGTTAAAAATATGGACGTTCTCGGTAATGTAGGGTAAAATAATGCACAGCATATGCACAAACGCTCTACTATAGCGCATATGTACCAAAAAACGTACACATATATCTATAAAACTTGCGTAAGCCTATCAAAAATGTTACAATTATAAAAGTACTGATATGTAAATATGAATGGAGATCAATTTATGAAACTGATTCACTTATCCGACCTGCATCTCGGAAAACGAGTATACGAATATTCAATGACAGAAGATCAGGAATACATTCTCCGTCAGATAATCGGAATTATCGACAGCGAAAAGCCCGACGGCGTAATAATAGCAGGAGATATCTATGATAAATCCGTACCTCCGGCAGAAGCCGTCACGCTGTTTGACAATTTTCTGAGCGAACTGTGCAGCCGCAAGATAAAAGTTTTCTGCATAAGCGGTAACCATGATTCCCCCGAAAGAATAGCGTTCGGCTCAAAAATAATGGACGGCAGCGGAATATATATGTCGCCGGTTTATAACGGTGAGGTTCTACCCATATCTGTGCAGGACGATTACGGAGAGGTAAATATTTATATGCTGCCTTTTCTCAAGCCTGTTCATGTACGGCACATATTCGATGACGATAAAATAGTAACATATAACGACGCAGTTTTCCGTGCAGTAAAAGAAATGAATATTGATACGGATAAACGTAATATACTT
>UMLK01031669.1_pt1 | contig 74114 bp, 73 predicted proteins | sample 1966541 | NCBI WGS metagenome assembly UMLK01 (sample SAMEA4836198, study PRJEB28245) | human gut metagenome | biome: gut microbiome; material: fecal sample | place: Denmark | collected 2008 | reverse complement strand
ACAAACTGGCAGCAGAATTTGCTGACGAACTGGACAGCCTCGGTGTTCGTGTTGCTAACCTCGAGAAAAAAGCTGACAACGTAAAAATTACCGGTCAGATCCGTGCATCCTATCGTGATGTTGACGGCGGCGTAAACGGCAATGACGGCCGTCTCCGTACCCGTTTGTTTGTAAACGGCACCATTAACGAAGACTGGACCTACATTGGACGTTTTGAAAACAACCAGTACTTCACTAATGATGAAGAAGATGGCGGCGATGATACCGTTAAATTCAACTGGGCTTATGTAGTTGGTAAAGTTGGCGGCGTTAAAGTAGAAGCTGGCCGTCAGGACTTCACCAATGCTGATGTAGTTGATATTACCGGCGACGGCGTTAAACTTGCTTATGGCAGCGACTGGCAGGTAAAAGGCTGGGCATTCAAAGGCACTGATAGCATTGTAAATTCAAATGAAACCCTTATGGAAGACGGCGACCGCGTATATGTAGCAGCTGTTGAAGGTGCTTTCGGCGCTGTTGATACTGCAGTACGTTACTATGATGCAGATACTTTCAATAAAAATGAAATTCTTGAAGTTGCACTTTCCGGCGAAATTGCTAAAGACCTGACCCTGAGAGGTTCCTGGTTCAACGGTACTATTGACAACGATGCAGAAGCTTATGTAAACAAAGACGATGCTGATACTAACGGCTGGTTGGTAGGCCTGTCCTATGGCGGCGCTAAAGCTTCCGAAGTAGGTTCTTGGGGCGTATATGCTAATTACAGCGACCGTCCGTATGCTACCTACCTGCTGCCGACTAACTTCAGCGGTTATGCAGTAGCTCCGGATGGACTTGGCACTGCTGACGGTTATAAAGGCTATGAAGTAGGCGCTAACGTAACTCTGGCTAAAAACATTGTTGCAGGTGTTAAATACTTCGATTATGAAGGCCGTGAAAACAACGAAGACGCTCAGACCCTGTGGTCCGAAGTTATCTTTACTTTCTAATTTTAACTTTACAACAGTTTAATATTAGAATAACTAAAGCGGATGGCTTGTGCCATCCGCTTTTTGTCATACTTTGTAGTACTGTACAAACTATCGTTCTTACGATTTATGATTTTTGATATTTTAGTAAGATTCTTTGATAAAATTGCTTCTTTAACAAATTTTAGCACCAGAGATAAAACTCGGATTTCAGGATTTTTGTTTTTAATTCTCCAAAATGTACAGTTATAAATTTCGATTATAAATTACAATAATTCGTTTAATTTATAACCTAAAATAAATCCATAATAAAACAATAATTATAGGCTGATGAATCAGATATGCCGCTAAAGAGTGGCGCCCTAAAAGTGATAGCGGTTTGCAGTTGAATTTAAAAATATTATTTCTGCTTATAGATTTTTGTATGCAGTAATAAATAAAATATCCGGCGGTGTACATAAAAATCCACGGCAGCAGCGGAAAGTAATCTGCAGAATGAAAGCTCTGCGGCGGCAGACCGATATAAGCAGTAAAATTATTGGCATAGAATCTCGGCGGCAAAGTATATTGCCAGCTGCCAATGCCTATAGTGCCGTGAATAATGTTTTTTGTGGCAAAAAACAGCCCAAAGCTTATAATAAAACCTGCAACTGGCGGAATGAACCTCAATATTTTAGCAAGCGGCAGCATAATAAGCATTGCCGAACCGATAAAGGACAGTATGCCAAAAGTAATAACGCTGCTTTTGCTGAAAAAATATGTACACATAAAAATAAAGAGAGCGCAGCTTAAAACAACCAGGCTGCGCTTTAAATGTTTTTTGGATAATGCCCAGCAGAATCCGGAAAGAATAATAAACAGTGATGCGCCGCTTTGCTGCCATAAATAAGTGTAAAATGACGGAAACCAGCTGATTTTATATTGAAAAATATTCGCCATGCTCCATAGAGTATGGTAAACAAACATATTAATCAGTGCAAAGCCGCGCAGAGTATCTATTAAATGATAACGGTCAGTTTTCATTAACGCTTTGATTTTCCCTGCGTTTTTTGCGCAGCAGGCAGTAAGCAATAAAGGCTAAAACGAGCAATATGAGCCATGACGATTTTTTCATAGTGGGTGCCTCCTTTAATGTTGCTTTATGGTTTTAGTATATCACTTTTGTGCCGCAAAAGAAAATAAAAACTGACATAAATTTGCCATAGTTTGCGTTTAATATATATTTAAGAACAAAGCTGAAAATGTTATAATTTAATTAGTGAAAGCTAATTGAAAATTATAAGGAGGGGTGCTGGAATGAAGTTTATCAGAAACAATAAATATGTAATAGGATTTTTGGTTATTCTTTTGGCAATTTGTTATGCCGGTTATTCGTATTACCAAAGCATTACACAGGTTGAAACAACCGTAAAAACAGCTAAAGTTGAATACGGTACTTTGAAGGACAGTATTTCGGCAACCGGCAGCTTAAGTGCTGTTGACAATGTCGATATCAGCTCTAAAATTACCGGCAGAATTGTGGAAGTACTGGTAGAAGAAAATCAGCATGTAGAAGCAGGACAGGTGCTGGTAAAGCTGGATGCCACGGCTTTGGAAGCTACCGCGCGCCAGATGAAGGCACGCCTTGACAATGCCGAACTTACTTATAACCGTTATACGGCGCTTTTGGCTCAGGGCGCAATTTCGCGCAGCGATTATGATTTGGCGGAATCCGATTATATCGTGGCCAAAGCTAATTATGACCAGGCAGTTTCCGATGTTAACGATACCGTTATTACTTCTCCTATTGCCGGTTACATTATTGGCGAACCTACTCCTGTCGGACAGACTATCAGCTCCGGCATCAGCGAACCGCAGGTAATTATGTCGGTAGCCAACCTTGACGATATGCAGATAGATACTTTGGTTGACGAATCTGACATAGGGCGTGTAAAAGTAGGGCAGACTGTTGAATTTACGGTTGACGCTTATCCGGAAGAAACCTTTACCGGTACGGTGCGCCTTATTTCCCGCTCTGCCGTTACGGAAGACAATGTTATTTATTACACCGTTTATGTTGATGTTGCCAACCCGGAAGGCAAACTTTTGCCTACAATGACGGCAAGGACGAATATTATTATTCAGCAGCAGGATAATACTTTAATGGTTCCTCCTAACTGCATTTATTATGACGGTGACCGCCGTTATGTAAAGGTATATGACGAGGTATCTAAAACTTCGCGTGATGTTGATGTAACAGTCGGCTTGACGGGCGAGGACAGCATAGCCGTTACCGGCGATATTAAAGAGGGCGACGTGCTTTTGGTTAAACAGCGCGCCACCCAGCAGAACAATATGAGAGGGCCGATTTAACAGGCCGTGAAAGAGGCAGAACATGGCAGAAGTAATCAGGCTTGTAGATATAGTAAAATCTTATATAATGGGCGACAGCGTTGTGCATGCGCTTGACCATGTTAACGTGCAGATAGGTGAAGGCGAGTTTACCTCTATCATGGGGCCGAGCGGTAGCGGGAAATCAACAATGATGAACATTCTCGGCTGCCTTGACAGACCTACCAGCGGGCATTATTTTCTGCGCGGGCGCGATATTGCCGGTTACAATGATGACGAACTGGCGCATACGCGCAATGCGGAAATAGGCTTTGTATTTCAGAATTTTAATTTGCTGCCAAAACTTACGGCACAGGTTAATGTGGCGCTGCCGCTGGTTTACGCCGGGATAAACGAAGAAGAACGTATGGTGTGTGCTGCCCGCGCTCTGGAATCGGTTGGGCTTGGCAACAGGCTTGACCATAAACCCAATGAAATGAGCGGCGGCCAGCGCCAGCGTGTGGCTATTGCCCGTGCGCTGGTTAATAATCCGGCCATTATTATGGCGGACGAACCTACCGGCAACCTTGATACGAAATCCAGTTATGAAATTATGGATATTTTTAAAGCTATGAATGATGAGGGCAAAACCATTGTTATGGTTACGCACGAACCGGATATTGCCCAGCAGACCAAACGCATTTTGGTTATGCGCGACGGCAAACTCGTCAGTGACGAGTGGAGGTGACGGCAGATGTTTAACGAATCCATTAAAATGGCGCTTGACGGTATGCTTACCAACAAACTGCGTACATTTTTAACGCTTTTGGGTATTATTATCGGCGTCGGTGCTGTTATAGCCATGGTAAGCCTTGGCTTTGGCGTTAAGGAACAGATAAAAAGCAATATTTCCAGTCTTGGCAGCAACCTTTTAATTGTAATGAGCGGCGGGCGCACGCCGAGCGGCGCACGTTTGCCCATGGGCGAAGGCGCTAGGCTTACTGCCGAAGATGCCGAAGCAATAGAAAAACAGATTGACGGCATTGCGCACGTAGCTCCTGCGGTTTCGCGTTCTTACCAGCTTGTTGCGGGCAACCAGAACTGGACGGCAAGTGTTGAAGGAACTACGCCAAATATTCTCGATATTCGCAACTATCAGCTTGAGGACGGGCGTAATTTAAACCAGCGGGATATTACGAGCCGTGACCGTGTCTGCGTTATCGGGCAGACTATTGTAGATAATTTGTTCCCGGACGGCGACGCTGTTGGCAAAACCGTGCGCATTAATAAGGCGCCGTTTAAGGTTGTTGGTGTTTTGCAGACGAAAGGCCAGTCCTCCAGCGGGCAGGACCAGGATGATGTGGTATTTATTCCGCTTACAACGGCTCAGAACCGTATGATGGGCATTACTTACATCAGCCGCATTACCATTCAGGCAGAGAACGAAAATGTGGTTGACCAGGTGCAGGCGGATGTGGAAGCGCTCCTGCGTGTACGCCATAAAATTCAGGATGATGAGTATGATGATTTTACGGTGCGCAATCTGGCTGCGTTAATGGATACCATGATGGAAACGGCAAATACCATTACCATGCTTTTGGGCTGTATAGCGGCAATCAGCCTTCTGGTAGGCGGCATTGGCATTATGAATATTATGCTGGTTTCAGTTACGGAGCGTACGCGTGAAATCGGTATCCGCAAAGCGTTAGGCGCAACGTATGATAATATTTTGCTGCAGTTTTTAATTGAAGCGATGGTTATAGGCATTGTCGGCGGCACGCTGGGCGTGCTGCTTGGCGTAGGCGCTTCTTACGCCATCAGTTATTTTGCGGGGTGGATGACGATAATTTCCGTGCCTGTAATTTTAATAGCGGTACTGTTTTCGGTCGGCATAGGCCTGTTCTTTGGCATTTACCCGGCGCGCAAGGCTGCGCTGCTCGACCCGATTGAGGCACTGCGCTATGAATAACGGCAAAAATAAAAAGCATAAAACTACATATAAAGAAGTTTTAATGGCCTTCTATGAATATCTTAGAAGGCCTAAAACTGTTTTTGATATTAAAGACCGGCTGAAAGCTTTAATTTTTTTTGCAATAATTATCTGGATATTGGAAGAAATTGCTCAATTTTTTGCCAAGATGTGATATAATTACTTGATAGATATGTTTTATTTTGGAGGAAAGCAGCTGTGACAGTAAAAAAGCTGGGCATTATCGGCGGGTCTTTTGACCCTGTTCATAAAGGGCATTTGAGCAGCGCGGAGTTTGTGTACCGTACCCTTAATCTGGATAAGGTAATTTTTGTGCCGGCCTTTATTGCACCGCATAAAATAGGGCTGGAGTTTGCTCCGGCAGCAGACCGTTACCGCATGACGGAACTGGCAGTACAGGATTATCCTTATTTTGATGTCAGCGATGTGGAGTTAAAACGCAGCGGCATTTCCTATACTTATGATACGGTGCTGGAATTAAAAAAGCAGTATCCGGGATATGAGCTGTATTTTATTGTTGGTGCGGATTCCGTGCCTCAGCTTAATACATGGAACCATATTTATGAATTACTGAATGAAGTTACGTTTGTTGCCGTGGCGAGGCCGGGTTATGCCAAAGCCTTTGCCCGTGCGCGCGAATATTTCGGCGGGCTTGGCGAAGAAAAAATTATGCTTTTAAAAATGCCGGAGCAGCCTGTATCGTCAACGGAAATACGCGAGTGCATAAAAAACGGCGAAAGCATTGACGGCATGGTGCCGGAAGCAGTACGTGACTACATTTTAGAGAAGGGTTTATACCGTTAAGCGGAAGGAAGGAAACAATAAATGCTTACAATTCAGGAAATGAAGGATATGCTGGAAAAAGCATTGCCGCCCAAACGTTTTAAACATTCGCTCGGCGTTTACGAAACGGCGCTGAAAATGGCAGAGCATTACGGCATGCCGCAGGAAAAAATTGCCGTTGCCGCACTTTTGCATGACTGCGGGCGTGAAATACCGACCGATAAACAGGTTGAAAAAGCCGAAGAACTTGGCATGGAAGTTGATTATGTGGAACGCCGTCAGCCGATTTTGCTGCATGCAAAAATGGGCGCTTATTTTGCGGAACATAAATACGGCATAACTGACCCGGAAATTTTGGAAGCCATCAGGCTGCACAGCACCGGTGCTCCAGATATGACGGAGCTGGATATGGTTGTATACCTGGCAGACCTGATTGAGCCGGGCAGGGATTTTGACGGCGTGGAAAAACTGCGTAAGGTTTGTTTTGAAAATCTGGAAAAAGCCATGGTTAAATCTTACGCCAATACCATTGAATATTTGCTGGACAATAAACTTTTAATCCACCCGGACTGCATTTTTGGATATAACCAGCTGATTGTAAAATTAAAAAATTAAACTTGCTGTTAGGAGATTTTTATGGCTTTAGAAGAAGATAACCTTCCGCAGCGCCCGCACCGCAAACGCAGGCTGAGATGGGGAAGGCTGGTATTTTTTATAGTGCTGCTGGCCGCTGTTGTAACAGCAGGTTTTTGGGGCGCAGTATGGTGCTATGATAATCTTATTGCCCCGCCCAAGGTAGATGTTGTTGGTGCCGACAGCAAAATAACGGCGGATGAAACGCTTAACAGCCGCATTAACGTATTGCTTCTGGGCATTGACGACGGCGACAGCGAAGCAGCAGAAAGCGAACCGAAGCGTACAGACGCCATGATGCTGGCAAGTTTCGACCCTGAAGGCAACGAGGTGGCGCTTGTATCCATGCCGCGCGATACCATGGTGCAGATACCAGGGCACAAAGGGTATGATAAAATCAACGCGGCGTATGCTTACGGCGGCGTAATGCTTGCCAAGCAAACCGTTGCCAATCTTTTGCGCGTGCCTATCCACTATTATGTGCTTGTAGACTGGCGCGCGTTTAAAGAATCCATTGACCTTATCGGCGGCGTTGATTTATACGTTGACAAGGATATGTACTACGAAGACCCTTACGCCGATCTTGTAATTGACATCAAGCACGGCTACCAGCATTTAAACGGTGAACTTGCCGGGCAGTATGTGCGTTTCCGCAAGGATGAGCTTGGCGATATCGGACGCGTGCAGCGCCAGCAGAAATTTATGATGGCACTGGCGGCGCAGATTTTTAATATTGATACCGTTACCAAAATACCGGCGCTGTTTTCTACGGTAGACCGCCATGTGGAAACGGATATGGATACCATGACGATGATTAAGGCTGCCAATACCTTTAAACTTTTTGGCGACCAGAATTTAAAAAGCTGCATGCTTTACGGCGATTTTTATGATGCGCCCGACGGCATAAGCTATTGGCGCACTTCGCAGCAGCAGGTTGAAAGAACTTTGGATGAACTTGGTATTCCCTATATGAAAGACGAAGGGGAAACCGAAAGCCGTACAGCAGATAATGCCGGACAGGCAGAAGAAAACATAAAAAATAATGACAACACAGCAAAGGAGGCTGAACAATGAATTTAACCCCTCAGCAGGTAGCACGCAAAATCGCTGCCGCAGCATCTGACAAAAAGGCAAGGGATATTTTGCTTTTAAACATGGAAAACCTTTCGCCCTTGACAGATTATTTTATTATTGCCAGCGCAGATAACGTAACGCTTGTTAAAGCTGTTGCCGACAATATTGAAGAAAAACTGGCAGAAGAAGGTATTCTGCCTTCCCATACAGAAGGATATGCCGAAGGCCGCTGGATTTTAATGGATTACGGCGACTGCGTGGCGCATATCTTTTTAGAAGAAGACCGCGATTTTTATAATTTGGAACAGTTGTGGGCAGATGCTCCTTCGGAATCTTTTGCGGAGGAAGAAAATGAATAAAGTGCAGCCGCATGCCAAATACCGTCCCGGTGATGTCGTAACTTTAAAAGCGGTGCGTGCTTCCGAAATGGGTGTATTTTTGGACGCAGGCACAGGCAATACCGACGACGATATTTTACTGCATAAATTGCAGCAGGAAACCGAGGTAAAGGTTGGCGATTCCGTTAAGGTTTACCTGTATCTCGACCCGCACGGACGCCTTACCGCCAGCATGAAACTGCCCAAAATGCGTGAAGGGCAGCTTGGCTACGTTAAGGTTTTAAGCGTTACACGCGACGGCGGTTTTGTCGATATCGGCGCAGAGCGCGGCGTATTTTTGCCATACAGCCAGATGCGCGGGCATGTGTCGCCGGGGCAGCTTGTATGGGTTAAGCTGTACCGCGATAAAACAGGCCGTCAGGCTGTAAGCATGCGCGTGGATAAGGAAATGCAGAAGGCATCTAAACCGGCTACCGGCATTAAAGTCGGTGATACCGTAACAGGTACTATTTATAATATTTTGCCGGAAGGCTTTTTCATCTTTACAAGCCAGCGCTTTTTAGGCTTTCTGCACCGCAGCGAAGTGCCCGGCGGCAGGCTTGATTTCGGGCAGGAAATTACCGCCCGTGTGGCTTATGTCCGTGCCGATGGCAGGCTGAACCTTTCCATGCGCCAGCAGAAGGAACATGCTATGGTTGCCGATGCGGAAGATATTTTAAGCTTTTTAAAGAAACGCGGCGGCAAAATGCCTTACTGCGACGATACGCCGATGGAAATAATTAAAGAAAAGTTCGGCATCAGCAAAGCAGCGTTTAAGCGTGCTTTGGGGCGTCTTTTGCGTCAAGGGCTGATACGCCAGGAAGAAGGCTGGACAATTCTTCTGGAAGAAAACAAGGACAATAAAAAATGACAGACATACTGCTTATTGTTTTTGTTTCAATAAGTGTATTTATGGCGTCTTTATTCAGCACTGTTACCGGGTTCGGTTTTGCCCTGGTGGCAGTGCCATTTTTAATGCCTGTTTTGGGTGCGCATGAAACGGTTGTGTTCATAATTTTTGGCACCTGCCTTGTAAAAATGATAGTGTTGTGGAATACGCGCAAACATTTTGAATGGCATACTGTGGCCGTAACGGTTGCAGGCAGTGTGCTCGGCAGCCTGCCGGGAAGCTATTTGTTAAATGCCATATCACCGGCATATTTGCAGATTTTGCTGGGAACCGTACTTGTAATTGTGCTTTTCGTGATGGGTATGCACTTTGATTTAAGCGTTAAAAATAAAACTGTTGGGCGTATAACGGCAGGCTTTTTAAGCGGGTTTTCCGCTGCAACAACAAGCATCAGCGGCCCGCCGGTTGCTTTGTATTTTTTAACCGAAGGGCGCGATAAGCTTGTAACGCGTGCCAACATGTGCTGGATTTTTGCCTTCGGCAATATCGGTACCATGTTTTCACTGGCTCTTTCGGGCAGCAGCATCAGCGGCGATTTAATGCTGCTGGCGGCTTATGTTACTTTGCCTATGCTTTTGGGCACATGGATTGGCGAACGCTGTTTTTATAAAATAAATCAGCATTTGTTTATAAGGCTTACGCAGATTTTTATTGTTATCGGCGCCTGCACGGCGTTATACCGCGGCATAACGGCTTTATTGTAAAATTTACGCATAATAAAAGGCAAAAGAAGGAGGCTGAAAATTACGGATATATTATTTGTTTTATATATTTCGGTAAGTGTTTTTATAGCTTCTTTGTTTTTTGCCGTTACTGGCTTTACGCTTTCTTTGGTGGCGGTGCCGTTTTTAATGCCGGTTTTAGGGCCTAAAGAAACCGTGGTGTTTATTATTTTCGGCACATTTCTTGCCAAAGTTGTGGCGCTGTGGAATACGCGCCGCGATTTTGAGTGGCATACGGTTTTGGTAACCGTTTTCGGCAGCATTATGGGCAGCATTCCCGGCGGTTACGTTTTAAATGCCATACCGGCGGCGTATTTACAAATTTTACTTGGCATAATGCTGCTTGCCGTAATGCTTTTAATGGGCAGAAAATTTGAAATTAACATACAGAATAAAACTGCCGGGCGCATTGCCGCAGGTTTTATAAGCGGTTTTTCGGCGGCAATGACGAGTATCAGCGGCCCGCCGGTGGCGCTGTACTTTTTGGCGGAAGGGCGTGATAAAACGGTAACGCGCGCCAATATGTGCTGGATTTTTGCCTTCGGCAGCCTTGGCACAATGGCATCGCTGTTGGCAGCAGGAAGTTTCATCAGTGCGGATTTAATGCTGCTTGCAGTTTATGCTGCACTGCCGCTGCTTTTAGGCATGTGGCTGGGTGAGCGCTGCTTTCATAAAATTAATCAGCGTTTATTTATACGGCTCAGCAAAGTCTTTGTCGTTATCGGTGCCTGCACGGCATTATACTGCGGCATAATGGCGCTTATGTAAATTGCTGTAACATTGTTTACAAAATAATTTGCGCAAAAAATATTTTTGCCAAAATTTGTATTTTTGCTTGACGGCTTTATTCAGGCAGGTTAAAATTACAACATCAAATAACTTTAAGGTGTGTGTATTTATGGAACAGATTTGGCAGCAAAATGCTAAAAGTGCATACTTTTTCGGCTTTAGCCAGGGCTATTTTTACTTTAGCGCTGGCCGTTTTGCATGCTCAAAATCTCATAGAAGTTATACCGTAAACAGATGCCTTGACTTCAGCAGTTGGCTGTAAATTAAACAAGTTTTTGTAATCAGGCTCTCTTACGAGGCCTGATTTTTTTTATAGGTTTAATCAAAAATTCAAATATTATTAAAGGGGAGAGAAATATGGTAATTGTAATGAAACCCGGCACGCCGGAACAGGAATGGAAAAAAATTAAGGAAAATCTTGAAGGCAGAGGCTATCAGATTAATGAAATCGTCGGCAGCGGCCAGACTATTTTAGGCGTTATCGGCGATACCAGCGCGCTGGATATGAACATGTTGAAGGTTAACGAATGCGTCGATAAGGTAATGCGCGTTCAGGAACCTTTTAAACGTGCCAACCGCAGCTTCCACCCGGAAGACAGCGTTATCGACGTAAGCGGCGTAAAAATAGGCGGGCGCAAGCTGGCTGTTATTGCCGGCCCGTGTTCAGTTGAAAATGAAAAGCAGATTGTCGGCGTTGCCAAATCCGTAAAACTTGCCGGTGCAACATTGCTGCGCGGCGGTGCTTTCAAACCGCGTACATCGCCATACTCTTTCCAGGGGTTAAAAGAAGAAGGGCTTGACCTTTTAAAAATAGCACGTAAAGAAACCGGGCTGCCGATTGTAACGGAAATTATGTCTGCCAGAATGCTGGAACGCTTTGTTGAAGACGTTGATTTGATTCAGGTTGGCGCACGCAATATGCAGAACTTTGAGCTTTTAAAAGAACTTGGCAGAACCAACGTGCCGGTGCTGTTAAAACGCGGCCTTTCCGCAACTATTGAAGAATGGCTGATGGCGGCGGAATACATTATGGCCGGCGGCAACGACAACGTAATTTTGTGTGAGCGCGGCATCCGCACATTTGAAACCTATACCCGCAATACGCTTGATTTAAGTGCAATTCCCGCAGTTAAAAAATTAAGCCATCTGCCGGTTATTGTAGACCCGAGCCATGCAGCAGGTTTGTGGTGGATGGTTGAGCCGATGGCAAAAGCTGCCGTTGCAGCAGGCGCAGACGGTTTAATAATTGAAGTACACAATGACCCGGAACATGCTTTGTGCGATGGTGCGCAGTCGCTTAAACCGGAGCGTTTCGCACGTTTGATGGGCGAACTGAGCGGCATTGCCAAGATTGTGGGCAGAGAACTGTAAAATGCAGTATAATTGGTAGTATGGAAGTATAGAAGGAGTGACTTTAGTGGACGCAGGCTTTTGCAGCAGATTGCAGGAACAATGCTTTGCCATTATCGGCATGGGACTGATAGGAGGTTCTTATGCCAAAGCGTTAAGGCGGCTGGGTGTAAAAAACATTACCGGCGTGGATGTTAATAAAAATGTTTTGCAGCAGGCACTGGCAGACGGAGTTATAGACCGCGCTTATGAAAATGCCGGGGCTTATCTGGCTGAGGCAGATGTAATAATCTGCTGCATCTACCCCAAGGCGGTTACGGAATTTTTGCGGCAGGCAGCGCCGTTTATAAAAAAGGGCGCAGTAATAACGGATGTATCGGGCAGAAAAGGCAGCCTGCCTTATGAGGCGCAGCAGCTTGTGCCGGAAGGTGCGGAATTTATTTCCGGCCACCCGATGGCTGGGCGCCAGGGCAATGGTTATGATATGTCGCAGGCAGAAATTTTTAACGGTGCCAATTACATTGTTGTTCCTACACCTGCAAACAGCAAAACGGCAGTTAACTGGCTGAAAAATTTTGCGCTTTGCCTTGGCTGCGGCCATGTGGAAGAAATAACTCCTGAAAGCCACGATAAAATTATTGCCTATACCAGCAATCTGCCGCATGCAGCTGCGGCGGCGCTTATTAACAGCGACAGGTTCGGCGGGCAAAGCTGCTGGTTTATTGGCGGCGGTTTCCGCGATGTAACGCGCATTGCCGATATTAACGCAGGTTTGTGGAGCGATTTGTTTTTGGAAAACCGCGAAAATGTTTTAAGCGAACTGGAAAATTTTAGAACGCAAATTGAAACGCTGCAAAAGCTGATTAACGAAAATAACCGTGAAGGTTTGCAGGAGTTTTTGCAAAAGGCAGCCTGCCACAGGAAGGAAATTGTTTTATGAGCATTATCAGGGTGAAGTTGGGTGCAAAATCCTATAATATAGAAATTGCCGCAGGTCTTTTGGATACTGCCGGAGAAAAAATCCGCAGCATCAGCAAGGCGCAGCGCGCTGCCGTTATCAGCGACAGCAATGTTGATGCGCTTTATGGAGAACGCTTGCAGGCGGCGCTTGCAGGCAGCGGCTTTAAAGTAACGCGCATAGTTTTTCCTGCCGGGGAAAAAAGCAAATGCCTGGCGGAGCTTGCCAGAATTTATGACAGGCTTGCGGAAGCAGGCATTACCCGCAGCGACCTTGTAGTTGCGCTTGGCGGCGGGGTTACGGGTGACCTTGGCGGCTTTGCGGCAGCAACATTTCTGCGCGGCGTTGATTATGTGCAGATTCCTACATCGCTTTTGGCACAGATTGACAGCAGTGTGGGCGGCAAAGTAGCGGTTGATTTGCCTGCCGGCAAGAACCTTGTAGGAAATTTTTATCAGCCTAAGCTTGTGCTTATTGATACTACGCTTTTAAAAACTTTGCCGGTGCGCTTTTTGCACGACGGGCTTGCGGAAGCAATTAAGTATGGCTGCATACGCGACAGGGCGTTGTTTGAAAAAATTGCCGCTATGCGTGACGATGATGAACTTTTGGAAAACATCAGCGGCATTGTTGAACGTTGCTGCGCAATAAAAGCAGAAATTGTAGAGCATGACGAGTTTGATACCGGCGAGCGTATGGTGCTTAATTTTGGGCATACCATAGGGCACGCGGTGGAAAAATGCAGTAATTACGAAAGCTTTACCCATGGTGAGGCTGTTGGCATAGGCATGCTGCTGTTAACAAGGCAGACGGAACGGCTTGGCTTGACGGAAAGCGGAACTGCGGCAGCAATTTATGATGTGCTGAAAAAATATAATTTGCCTGTTGATGCTGATTACGGTAATGAAGAACTTTTAAAGGCTGCGGGTATGGATAAAAAGAAAAGCGGCAGCAGCATTACACTGGTTATTTTAAAAAATATCGGCACGAGTTTTTTGCAGAAAACAAACTGGCAGGATTTGCCTGAATATATTAAACGGAGTTAAAAATGGCTAAGGTTAAAATATATCCGGGGGCGTTAAGCGGAATTGTAAATGTGCCTTCTTCCAAAAGCATGGGGCACCGCGAAATTATCTGCGCCGCGCTGGCACAGGGCATAAGCGTTATAGACAATATAAGCATGTCGGATGATATAAAGGCAACACTGCGCTGTTTAAAAGCGCTTGGTGTACAGTCGGAACTTACAGCAAGCCGGTTTAAAGGGCGCAGTGCCGTTAAAATTTACGGTGAAGGTACGGTAAAAGCCACTGGTGATAAATGTGACTGTGGTGAATCAGGTTCTACCCTGCGCTTTTTGCTGCCGCTTGGCGCATTATGCGGAGCGCCTGTTACTTTTACTGGCGCGGGGCGCTTGGGAGAACGCCCGCTGAAACCGTATTATGATATTTTTGATATGCAGGGCGTTAAATACGCGCCGGCACAGGGGCTGCCAGTAACCGTTGAGGGCAGGCTGTGCAGCAGCAAATTTACTTTGCCCGGCAATGTAAGTTCGCAGTTTATCAGCGGTCTGCTGTTTGCGCTGCCGCTGCTTGAAGGTGATTCGGAAATTATTATTACCACGCCGCTGGAATCCCAGAGTTATGTTGATTTAACGCTTGCTGCATTAAAAAAATACGGCATAAAGGTTATAAACAACAATTATAAAACATTTACCGTACCCGGCGGGCAAAAATATCAATGCCGCAATGCCGTTGTAGAAGGCGACTGGTCGCAGGCCGCGTTCTGGCTTACTGCCGGGTGCCTTAACGGAAATGTTATCTGCGCCGGCGCGGAACCGGCTTCTTTGCAGGGCGACAGGGCAGTAAAAGATATTTTGCAGGCTATGGGCGGCAAAATATCCGCAGCTGACGGCGGGCTTTTTGCAGAAACAAGCCGCCTGCACGGCACTGTTATTGATGCCGCCGACTGCCCGGACATAATTCCGGTGCTGACCGTGGCTGCTGCTGTAGCGGAAAGAACTACGGAAATTATTAACGCCGGGCGTTTGCGCATTAAAGAATGTGACCGCCTGCACGCCATTAGTGAAGAACTTAATAAGTTAGGCGCGGATATTGAAGAAAAAGCCGAAAGCCTTATCGTTCACGGAAAGCCGGAAGGGCTGCGCGGCGGCGTTGTTTCGGCATGGAACGACCACCGCATAGCCATGAGTATGGCAGTGGCAAGCCTTGTCTGCCGTGAGCCTATAATTATAGAAGGCAGCGAAAGCGTAAAAAAATCATATCCCACCTTTTGGCAGGATTTTTCCTGTTTGGGCGGCAAATATGAGCAGGGAGAAGATTTATGACGGCAACTTTGGGTGAAAAAATAAAACTTACTATTTTCGGGGAATCGCACGGGCTTAGTATAGGCTGCGTAATAGACGGTTTGCCGCCGGGATTTGCAATAGACCTTGACGCTGTAAAAAAAGAAATGCAGCGCCGTGCGCCGGGCAAAAGCCCCCTTGCAACAGCGCGGAACGAGAAAGACGCTTTTATAATTGAAAGCGGTTTTTTTGAAGGCAGAACAACAGGCACGCCGTTATGCGTTTTAATACCCAACAGCGACCAGCACAGCGGCGACTACAGCAAACTTAAAAATGTAATGCGGCCGGGGCATGCCGATTACAGCGGCAAAGTAAAATATAACGGCTTTAATGATTACCGCGGCGGCGGGCATTTTTCCGGAAGATTGACTGCTCCTTTGGTTTTTATGGGTGCCGTAGCCAAGCAAATTCTGGCACAGCGTGGCATTTACGTTGGCGCGCATATAGCGGCAGTTGCAGGCGTAAAAGATACGCCGTTTAATCCGCTTGGCGAAAGTGCAGGTACTTTTTCGGAACTGGCACAAAAAAGCTTCCCGGTGATAGATGACGCTGCCGGTGAAGCAATGCAGGAGAAAATTTTAGCTGCCAAGCAAAATTGTGACTCGGTTGGCGGCGTAATTGAGTGCATGGCAATAAACTTGCCTGCCGGTATCGGCGCGCCGTTTTTCGATTCGCTGGAAAGCCGTTTGGCACATGCCTTGTTCAGCGTACCTGCGGTTAAAGGCATAGAGTTTGGCAAAGGTTTTGCGCTGGCACAGATGCCGGGCAGCGAAGCCAATGACCAGATGTATTATGATAACGGCGTTGTAAAAAATTACACCAATAACAACGGCGGCATTACCGGCGGTATTACCAACGGCATGCCGGTGCTGTTTAAGGCGGCCGTAAAGCCTACGCCGAGCATTGCCAAAGTGCAGAAAACGGTTGATTTAAGTACGGAAAGCAATACGGAACTGGTAATTACAGGCAGGCATGACCCTTGCATTGTGCAGCGCGCCGTGCCGGTAATTGAAGGCGTTGCCGCCTGGATAATTTTAGATATGCTGCTGGCAGGAGAGAAATAAAATGACAGAAAAACTTGATTTGGAAGCCATCCGCCGGGAAATAGACGAAGCCGACAGTAATTTAATAAACGCTTTTGAACGGCGTTTACAGGCAGTGCTGCGGGTTGCCGAATATAAAAAGCAAAATAACCTGCCGGTGCGTGACAGGGCAAGAGAGCTGAAGGTAATAGAAAAAGCGCAGGGCAAACTCCGCAACAAAAATTATGCTCCGGCAGTAGCCGGATTGATGGAAGAAATTATGGCCATTGCCCGCAAAATGGAAGAACAGCAGATAAGTGCTGAACCGGTAGAAACGGTGCCGCTTGAAGTAGGCTGTTTTGGCGTGGAAGGTTCTTACAGCCATAAAGCTATGGAAGAATATTTTGCGGGAAAGAATATTAACAGGCATTACTATTCCGTGTTTGAAGACGTGGTAAAAGCCGTAAAAAACGGCGAAATCCGTTATGGTGTCCTGCCGGTTGAAAATTCTTCTACTGGCGGCATTACGGAAGTTTATGACCTTGTGCGCCGCTATGACTGCCATATCGCCGGTGAAAAATGCGTGAAGATAGAGCATAATTTAATGGCTTTGCCGGGGGCTGTTCTCAGCGGAATTACCGAGGTGTATTCACATCCGCAGGGGTTTGCCCAGTGCAAGGATTTTTTTGCGGAATATCCGCAGATGAAATTAATTCCGTATTACAGCACGTCTAAAAGCGCAGAAGCCGTTAAAGAAAGCGGCAGCCTTCATAAAGCAGCCGTTGCAGGCAAACAGGCTGCCGAGTTGTACGGGCTGGAGATTTTGGCTGCCAATATTAACTATAACGGCAATAATACCACGCGTTTTATCATCATTGCCAATGAGGCGGAGCACAGTGCCGATGCCGATAAAATTACGCTTGTAATAGCAGTTAAGCATGAGCCGGGTTCGCTGTACCGTGTATTGGGGTATTTTTATCATAGCGGGCTGAACCTTACCAATCTGGAATCGCGTCCGATTGAGGGTAAGTCGTGGGAATATTTTTTTCATATTGATTTGGTGGGCAACCTTGCCGATACCAATGTGCAGGAAACAGTGCGTATGCTGAAAGATAACTGCGCGTATTTTAAAATTTTAGGCAACTACCGCAGCGATATGGGACGGGAGAGATAGTGATGCAGCATTTTGGCTTATTGGGAGCAAAACTCGGGCACAGCCTGTCGCCGCAAATACACGGAATGATTTTTGAAGAACTTGGTATTTCCGCGGATTATAAGCTGCTGGAACTTCCGGCAGAAGCATTAAAAACAGCTGTGCCGGAACTGGCGCAAAGCTATACAGGTGTTAATGTAACCATTCCGCATAAAATAGAAGTTATGTCGTTTCTGGACAGTATATCTGATGAAGCAGCAGCCATTGGCGCCGTAAATACCATTAGCTTTAATAACGGCAAAAGCTGCGGATATAATACCGACTGGCTCGGCTTTGGCATGATGTTGGAATATTATGGCATTAAAACAGAATGCAAAAAAGCAGCCGTTCTCGGCATTGGCGGCGCTTCGCGCGCAGTAGTGCAGTACCTTGCAAAAAGCAGTGCAAAGGAAATTTTGCTTGTTTCAAGAAATCCGCAGGCAATTCCGCAGCAGGTTGTAGAAATCTGCGGAAATATCAAAACACGTTGTTTGAGTTATGAGGAACTTGCCGGAGAAACGGGCGATATTATTATTAACTGTACGCCGGTGGGGATGTACCCCAAAACAGGGGTAAGCCCCGTAACGGAAGCGGTTATTAAAAATTTCGGCGCGGCGGCAGATTTAATTTATAACCCTGCCGAAACCGAATTTTTGCGGATGGCACGCACTTGCGGAAAAACAGCCGTAAACGGGCTTTTAATGCTGGCGGCGCAGGCCGTGGCAGCGCAGGAAATTTGGCAGCAGCGCAAACTTGGTACGGATTTGGCAGTAAAAATTATGCAGAGGCTGGCAGAAAAATAATGAAAAATATAGTTTTAATTGGTATGCCCGGCTGCGGAAAAACAACGCTGGGCAAACTTTTGGCAGCAAAGCTTAAAATGGAATTTTATGACGCCGACGACGTTTTGGAGCAGCGGGAACCTTACAGCATTAAAGAGTTTTTTGCCCGGGGCGAAGAAGTTTTCCGCGAAGCTGAGCAGCGGACTGCTGAATTTTTGGCTTGTAAAGAAAACTGTGTTATTGCGGCAGGCGGCGGAGTTGTAAAAAAAGCGGCAAGTATGGCTGCTTATGCCAAAAACGGCATTATAGTTTTTATAGACCGCCCGGCGGACGCTATTGTAAATGATGTTGAAATTAAAACGCGGCCGCTTTTGGCTGCCGGAACGCAGCGTGTTTATGAGCTTTATGATGAAAGAATAGAACTTTACAGAAAATATGCCGCTTACATTGTAAAAAATGCAGACAGCATAGAAAATGTATTGAGCCAGCTTGTAAAAATTGCCGGGGAGATGAAAAAATGAAAAATATTTTGGTAATTAACGGGCCTAACATCAATTTGCTGGGCATCCGCGAAAAAAACGTATATGGCGCCAAAGATTATGCCGATTTGTGTGCTTTTATTTTGCAGCAGGCAGAAGAAATAAGGGTTAATGTTAAAATCTGCCAGAGCAATTATGAAGGTGAACTGGTAGGCTTTATTCAGGACGCATACGGAAAATATGACGGCATTGTTATTAACCCTGCCGCATATACCCATTACAGCGTGGCAATTTTGGATGCCTTAAAAGGTGTGGCTCTGCCCGCTATTGAGGTGCATTTAAGCAATGTGCATGCGCGTGAGGAGTTCCGCCATAAATCTGTAACAGCTCCTGCCTGCCTGGGGCAGATTTGCGGGCTTGGCTTTATGGGCTATGCCCTTGCCATGCGTGCACTGGCTGCTTTGCCGGAAAATAAATGACAGGTTAATTATTTAATAACTGAACAGCAGCAAAACAGCCAATACTGTTTCAGCAATACAAAAATGCTGCGGCTCCTCCGTTAACGGTCAGGCTTCGCAGCTGACCTTGCGGCATAAAGCGTAATTATTTTAGCCGCCGCAGTTTTTGTTTATTGCTTTACAGTACAGGCTGTTTTGCTTTTTGTAAGATTGATAATAAAACAGGAGCACTATACTTTATAAGTACAGTGCTCCTTTATAATTTCAGGGCTTTGTTATTTTAAACATTAAAGAATAAATTACAGGCAATACAACAAGCGTCAGCAAGGTTGCTCCCGTCAGCCCGCAGGCAATGGCTACTGCCATGGATTCCCAAAACGGATTGGTAAACATTGGCACAAGGCCAAGCACCGTTGTAAGAGCAGCGAGCATAATGGGGCGGAAACGCACTATGGCGGATTCCAAAACAGCTTCATAAGGCGGCATGCCTGCTTCGAGATGCTGGTCAATCTGGTCGAGCAGCACAACCGAATTGCGTATGATAATGCCCGTCAGTGCCAAAATACCAAGTTCCGCTAAAAAACCAAGCGATGAACCGAACAGCAAAAGACCAATCATAACGCCTATAACGCCCATTGGCGCCGTGCAGGCAATTACAATCATTTTGCGCACATCTTTAAGCTGCATAATCAGCAGGATTATCATAACGATAAACATGGCAGGCACAGGCTCTATTAAATAGTTAAGTGCTTTATTGCTGTTTTCCAAAGGTCCGCCGATATCAATGGCGACACCCGGCGGAAGTTCTTCGCGCAGAGGCGCAAGGGAATCATAAATTTGCTGGGCAACATCGTTATCGGTATAGCCTTCGCTGATACCGGCATTAACAGTAACTGTCGGCAAAAGGTTGCGCCGCCAGATCATGTTGTCTTCGGCTTCGTAGCTGATGTTTGCCACCTGTTCCAAAGATACGCTGCCTCCAGGCGTCGGTATGGTGAGCATTCTTAAATCAGAAAGTTTTTCGCGGTCGCTTTCCGGCAGGCGGAAAACAATGTCGATGGCCTGGTCGCCTTCGTAATACTGTGCTACGGTATAGCCGGAAAGTTCTGCCTGTAAGGCCATGGATACAGTCTGGCGGTCAATACCCATCTGGCGCAGCTTGTCGTTGTCAATTTCTACTTTTAACGCGCCCGTTTTTTCCATCCAGTTAAATCTGGTCATGATAACAGCCGGATGTTTTTCCATTTCTTCGCGTACTTTTTGTGCATACCTTTTGGCAAGCTCATCCGTCGGTGCGGAAACGCGCAGCATAACCGGATATTCGGACGGCGGCCCAAGGGAGATGGATTTGCTGTAAGTTAAAACCTCCGGATATTTTTGGTTAATAAGTGCAGAAACTTTTTGCGAAACACGTTCTTTGGCTTTTACGTCTTTTGCCAGAATGACAAGCTGTGCGTAATTTTCGCGCGGCTGTACAGGCTCTGCAACAAGCACAAAACGTGGTGCGCTTTCGCCGATATAGGTAGCTACACTTGCAATATCGGGGTCATCTTTAATTTCGGATGTAATTTTAAGGGCAATTTCTTCCGTTGTTTTAATGCTCGTGCCTTCCGGCAGGTTGAGTTCGGTTAACAGTTCCGGACGTACGGAAGGAGGGAAGAACTCTTTGTTGATGAATTTGCTTAAAAAGAGCGAGCCGAAGAAAATGCCTATGGTTACGGCAATTACCGTTAAACGGTGTGCCAGCGACCATGTAAGCAGGCTGCGGAATTTTTGGTAAAACGGAGTTGTATATGCGCTGCCTTCGGCAATTTTTTTCGGGTGAACCCATTCGTAACCCAATACGGGCGCTACTGTTGCCGATACAACCCATGAAAGCATCAGTGCCAGGCTGATAACGGTAAACAGGCTGCCCGCAAATTCGCCAACGCTGCCGCGCGAAAAATATATCGGCGTAAAACCTACGCAGGTTATAATTGTACCGGTTAAAAGCGGAAAAGCGCAGGTTTCAAAAGCATAAGCCGCCGCGCGTTTGCGTTCCCAGCCTTCGGCAAGCTTTATTTCCATCAGTTCCACAACAACAATGGCATCATCAACCAGCATGCCAAGGGCTACAATTAAAGCCCCGAGCGATACCTTGTGCAGGTCGATGCCAAGTGCGTACATGCCGATAAAAGTGCCGAGCAGCACAAGCGGAATACATACGGAAATAACATAGCCGCATCGTTTGCCAAGGCTGAACAGGCTTACTGCCAGAACTATAATAACGGCTTCCTTTAAGCTCTGGGTAAATTCATCGATAGAGTTTTTAACAACTTCCGGCTGATTGGCTACCTGGTGCAGTTCAAATCCCAGCGGCAGCCTGCTTTCTATTTGCTCTATGGTTTTGGCAAGGTTTTCACCAAGGCGGATATTGTTGCCGCCGTCTTCCATGGAAATGGAAATGCCTATGGCAGGCTGCCCGTTAAAATAAATTTTTGGTTCGGGAGGGTCGGCATAACCGCGGATAACTTTGGCAATGTCATCAAGGCGGAAAATACGCCCGTTGGCATTAACCGGGATGCTGCCGATTTTTTTCAGTGTATCAGGCAAGCCGGTAAGGCGCAGGTAAACATTGTTGTCCGTGCTTTCTGTCATACCGGCGGGGGCAACTGCGGACTGCGATTTTATGGCGCTTGCAAGCGTATCAAGCGAAATGCCAAGCTGCGAAAGTTTATCGTTGGATACTTCCAGATAAATTTTTTCCGGCTGCACGCCGATAAGTTCAACTTTTTTTACGTCGGGCACGGTATAAAAAATGCGTTTAATTTCTTCGGCTTCTTTACGCATATCTTCGTAACCAAAGCTTTCGGAGGTAATTGCGTATATATTGCCGTATACATCGTCGAAACGGTCGTTAAAATAAGGCCCGTAAACGCCTTCCGGCAGGTCGGTTTTAATATCGTTTACAATATTGCGCAGTTCCAGCCAGTGGCTGCGTACCTTATCGGTTGGAACATGCTCTTTAAGGTAAACGTTAACAACGCACTGCCCCGGGCGCGAATAACTTGTAACGTAATCAATATCCGGCAGGGTCTGGGCTTCTTTTTCAATTTTATCTGTAACCTGCATTTCCATTTCTTTGGCTGTTGCTCCGGGCCATGCAGCCGATATAACCATTTGCTTAACCGTATATACCGGGTCTTCCGAGCGGCCGAGAATGTTATAGGAATAAATACCGGCAACAAGGCAAAGAAACATGAAAAAATAAATTATCTGTTTATGTTCAATAGACCATGAAGCGAGATTGCCGTTTTTCATTATTCCTCACCTTCCAGCCGCACTTCCTGATTGGCAGATAATTTTGTTGTACCGCCTGTTACTACTATGTCGCCTTTTTGCAGGCCGCTTTTAATTTTAACGCTGTTGTTTTCGTAACCGGCAATTTCTACCGGCACAAGGCTTACATGGTTATCTTTTACTATCCATACCTGAGGCGTGTTTTCGGTTTGGTAAATTGCAGATTTCGGGAGAGTTACAATATCAGATGTGCCGCCGGTGAAGCTTACTTTGGCCGTCATGCCGAGCTTTGCCTGCGGCGGCATATTGTTAATGCTTACTTTTACTTCGTACGTGCGGGTGGCAGGGTCAGCCATCGGCGCAATTTCTCTTATCTGCCCTTCGGCAGTAACGTTTTGCAGCGCCCAGAAATCTATAACTGCGCTCTGGCCGGGGTGAATTGAAGCAAGTTTATTTTCGGGAATATAAATATGCACTTCTTTTTCGCCGGACTGCACAACGGTTATTACAGGCGTACCGGCAGCAGCAACCTGCCCGACTTCGCCTGTAACGGAGGATACAACACCGTCATGGTCGCTTGTTAAGCGCGTATAATTAAGCTGGTTCAGTGCCGCCTGATATTGTGCTTTGGCCTGATTTAACGCCGCCTGCTGTGCTTCAAGCTGGGTGTTGTACTGGTCAAGCGTTGCTTTGCTTACGGCGCCCTGCGTATATAAAGTCCTGTAACGCTGAGCATTATCAGAAGCAAGCAGAAAGTTTGCCGATGCGGCGCTTACGGCAGCTCTTGCGGAATTAACACTTTCGTTAACGTCGCGCGGGTCGATTTCCATTAAAACGTCACCGGCTTTTACGGTATCGCCAAGGTTGGCCTGGCGCCTGATTATTTTGCCGGTAACCTGAAAAGCAAGATTGCTTTCATAACGTCCGCGTACTTCACCCGGGTAAACATCATAATTGCTGCCGGTTTGTGTTCCTACCGTAACCGTGCGCACATAAGGAATTGTTTTTTGCGGAGCTTCGCTGCCTTTAAAATGAGTAAAAGCAAAATAAATTAAACAAATTCCCAAAACTGCGCCAAGATAATACCACTGTTTTTTGGTTAAGTGCAGGTTTTCCATAAAATTTTTCATTTATAACAATCCTCCCGAAAATGGAATCAGATTAATCAATCGTTTGATTGATTATAACTTCGCTAAATAAATATAAAATCCTGCCGGGCAGTATAAAATTTTGTAAAAAAAGATAAAAAATAGTTTTGTTGTAAAAACAGGGCACGAAATTATGCTGGCACAGTGTAATAAAATAGTGTATTATAAACTAAGATTGCAAAAAGGCAGGTGCGTTATGGATTTTACTGTAATAATACTTGTGTTTATAATAATTTTACAGCTGGCGGTAATTTTTATGCTGTACCGCAGCCGTGCCGGTGCTGTTGATGAAAAAGACCTTGCTGAACTTGTGCGGCATTTTGAGGCAACCGAACGGCGTATGTATGAAGGCCTGCGCGACCTGCGCAGCGAACAGGCAACTCTTGCCCGTGCGGCGCGTATGGAAAACCAGTCTGCGGCAGACCGCTTGTCTGAGCAGCTGGACAAGCGTTTTGACAAAATAGGCGAGAGCACCGAAAAAAATTTAGAGCAGATACGCATTATTGTAGATGAAAAGTTAAACTCCACTTTGGAACGCAGGCTTGGCGAAAGCTTCAGCCTTGTAAGCCGCAGGCTTGAAGAAGTACACCGCGGGCTTGGTGAAATGCAGAGCCTTGCCGGCGGAATAGGCGATTTAAAACGCATTTTAAGCAATGTTAAAAACCGCGGCATCTGGGGCGAAATGCAGCTGAAAATACTTTTGCAGGATATGCTGGCGCCGGAGCAGTACGCCGAAAATGTTGCCGTAAAGCCGGGCGCTTCCGAGCGGGTTGAATTTGCCCTTAAATTGCCGGGAAAGAGCGAACAGACCGTATGGCTGCCGGTAGACGCCAAGTTTCCGCAGGAAGATTACCAGAGGCTTTTGGCGGCGCGCGAAAATGCCGATGCCGCAGCGGCGGAAGCTGCATTAAAGCAGCTTGAAAAACGCTTTAAAAGCGAAGCTGCCGATATTAACAGTAAATATATCTGCCCGCCTTACAGCACTGATTTTGCGGTTATGTACCTGCCGACAGAAGGGCTTTTTGCGGAAGCGGTAAACATTACCGGGCTGCTGGAAGAACTGCAGCGCAAATACCGTGTCTGCGTTGCAGGGCCTACAACTCTGGCGGCACTTTTAAACAGCTTGCAGGTTGGTTTCCGCACTTTGGCCATAGAAAAACATACCGGTGAAGTATGGCGCATTATTGCAGGAGTTAAGCAGGATTTTGCCGTGTTTGCAGCGCTGCTTGACAAAACACGCAAAAAATTGCAGGAAGCAAGCGGGCATATTGAAGCCGCTGAACGCCGCAGCCGTGTAATTAATAAAAAACTTTATGAGGCGGAAAGTTTTGAAACAGATTTGAAGATACCCGAACAAAATGAAAATGACTTGTTCGGCGATAAAAATTAATTTTTAATACGCTTAAAATAATTTTTAAATGTTCCAGAGAAGCAATGACGCACAAAAATAAAAAGGCAGCCTTAAAAAGGTACCTACTCATAAAACAGTATCAACAACTAACTGAAATAGGGTAGCTGCCATACGGATTGCAACAAAAAGCGGGTAAGAGGTCATGTCGCGTGTAATGATAGAACGGCATTTTGGAGATTTCGATGGTGCCATACTTCTCTCCTCTGTAAACCGTATAAATACAGGTTTTTTCTAACCTTAAATGTCCACATCGGCAATGATTTAGTCAGAGTACTATTATAGAAAAAAACTGCTTCAGCGCCGACGACTGAAACAGTTTTCCTTATCTTGCTACATAACGATCTTTAGGGATACATAACCTAAAAGCCTTAAGACCATAACTGCTAGCGAAAATACGTCTTCCTTTTATGGTTATGTAAGGGGTATATATGATGATATACTCTTCCATGGATGCACCTCCTTTCAAAAAGAAGTGTATCCCTCTTGAATAAATCGCTTAAATATGCTATACTATAACCTGCTACAGTATATGTACAGTCGGCACATATCTACCGATTGACAAGAGGGTCAGCCACAGAAGTGTGTGCTGGCTATTCTTGTTTTATTTCAACTTTCAGATTTTCTAAAAATACAGGTAGCATATTTTCAATATATAATTTGATATAATCTATGTCCTTTTCTGTAACTCCGTCCGGAATATAGAATCGGGCAGATTTTTTCCCTAATGTAGGAATCTCAAAATTGTATCCGGTTTCCTGCTCCTCAACCTTAATTTCTTTTTTTGCGTGTTTGCTAGACTGTGCCACAGAGATTTCATCATAGCAATCATCTGAATTAGACAATTCTTTGTCTGCGGTCAAGTCAAAACACAAAACCCCATTTTGCAACACTCCCAAATAAGATGCACTTTCAATAAAGCACTCGGCAGCGTTATCTTTTACTTGCTTTATAATACGATACTCATTAAGTAAAATATTAGATAGTTGGCTTTTGGGTGGAAGTGCTTTATCCTTGAATCGATCTATTAGTTTAGCATAAAGCGGAGGATTCCCAAACGATTCAATAAGGAGTTGCTTAGATTCAGCTTCTCCATTTGAAGGGTACAGAATACGTTTGGCTATATCAGTAAGCTGCGCCGTACTGCTTCCAGTTGTAATAAAGCCATATTGTTTAGATGTGCTAATCTTATTTTGAAAGGATTTCGTAGTAGGACTTGTCAACCCGAGAAGACCCAATATGCTGGCGTAAGGTACAGCTTTTCCCCCAAGAGAATCTATTTGTCTGATGAATTCATAGCACTCAGATATTGTAATTGCTGGATAAAGTGCACTTTTTTCCCGAGGTCTTTTTTCTGATGTATTCTTTTCGTTTGCCATCGCCATACCTCCTTTTATTCTATGAGCTTATTATAATGCGCAACTTTAAAAAAGTCAATAGTCGAACTAAAACTTTTTTTAATCTCACATTTAAGTTCTAATATTAGCTTTTTGAGGTGCGGGCAGATTAAGCAGTAAAGCGCCATTTTTTAAAGGTAGGAATATGAAGTACCTCTTGACTACCCAACAGCAGAGATGGGAAAAGCCGTCAAGGACACGAAGCGCGAAGTTTATTCTTGACGGCTTTTTCTGTCTTTGCTATTCGTCATCTGTCAAAGCGGAACTTGGGTAAGGATTCCATTAGGCAAGCTTTGAGGTGATCTTGAATATCATTGTTAATACTCCCTTGAAAGTAGGACAGATATTTAATGTAGCTGGTATAAGTTTGAATGATGGTGTTCACATTTTCCGGCTCTCCTGCGCTGCCTTTATAATCGTTTCATAGGGCAGCAAATTGTACTTCCTATTCTTCATTTTCTAACGCCTTCATTTCTTTTCGCAGTAAGTGCAAGGCAATCTTCCGTCTGCGGAAGACTGCACTTCGGATAATACCGAACATCTTACCGATTTCCTCATCGGTGTAACCGAGGTAGTACCACAAAAATAGCACTTCCCGTCGCTTTTCCGGCAGACGCAAAAGCGCGGCTGTTAACTGCTCACTTTTCACAACAACCGTTTTCCTGCGAACGGTAAAAGTGGTAGGTAAATCGTATTTCATAAAATGCTCGTCTGTTGTAGTAACAGACTCAAAAACAAACTCACGAAGATAGTAAAGAGATACTTCAAACTGTTGCTTTCTACGTATTTTCTTGTAAGCATTCAGCGCCGCATGATAAAGCAGAATCTTACAAAATGCGTTAAAAGTGCACTCAATATGTTTATGGTACTGCTTACTATTTCTCATATTTTTTACTTCCTTCTTTCCAAGCAGGGGGCAAAACAGCAAACGTCCATGCATCATAAAACCGAATAGACGTTGGAAGTAGGAATTACTGAACGGTAGATACCATTGCCGACATTTTGGAGCGTCCGGAGTATAAAGGGCATACGGTAAACTTCGAAACCTACAAACAGTCCTACAAGAGCAAAAAGACTTGCTACAATCCCGAAGAAAAATGGCTTGTGTTTGAGAATACCCACGAAGCGATAATTGACACTGACATATGGGAACGGGTACAGGAATTACGCAAGAATAAGCGTCGCCCGACGAGGAAAGGCAAGACAAATATGTTTTCCGGCATTGCGCGTTGCGCCGAAAAGCTGTATTACTGTACGAGCAAGAACTTTGAAGCAATGCAAGACCACGTTGTCTGCTCCACTTCAAGGCTAAAAGGGAAAGAAGTTTGTCCTGCTCATTTTATCCGTGCCATTGTCTTAGAATAGGGCGTACTTGCCCACGTGAGAATGACGATTGCCTATGTTGCAAACCACGAAGAACAATTCCGCAAAGCTATGGGTGCAAAACAGAAAGCCGAAGCAAGAAAAGAACTTGCAGCGAAATGGCGGCAACTGACGCAAGCGTAACGACGGATAGAAGAACTTAATCGATTATTCAAGCGTATTTACGCGGACAACGCCAATGGGAAATTATCTGATAGCAGATTTCAAATGCTTTTTGACGATTAAGAACATGAGCAGGAAGAACTGCGGGAAAAGCTATTGCGATGGAATGAAGAAATTACAAAACAAGAGGAACAGGCAGAAAGCATTGACAGGTTTATCGGCAAGATGCGGAAGTATCTGGATTTAGACGAATTAACGCCCGCTATACTCAACGACATGGTAAAGGCAGTGTACGTCCACGCGCCGGACAAGTCAAAGGGATATAGGGAACAGCAGATTGATATTTCCTACGACCTTGTGGGAATATTTTCTGCGTCTTTGCTGAATGATCTGCAAAACGGTGAAACGACATAGCAGAAGCTACGCCGTTTTCCAAAAACATTTCTATACTGTTTTATTGAGGTTCCCCTAAAGCTGCCTTTTTATTTTTGTATTCAGTTGTTTTTGGTTTCGGTTTTAAGCGGCGTTTCAAAATAAACACTGGTGCTCGGGAAAGCGCAGGAAGCGCCGTTTTCTTCCAGTATTTTCATAATATCAAGGTTAATCTGCTCGCGGGCAGCCAAAAAGCCTTTGGTATCGCTGGCTTTGGTGTAACATACAATAAAAATGTTCAGGCTGCTGTCTGCATAATCGCGGAAGTAAACCATAACCGTGTCGCTGTAAACAAGCTCGCTGTTTGTGAGGTAGGTGCGTATATTTTCTACCAGCTTTTGCATCTGGTCATGCGTTGTATCGTAGGTAACACCCAGCAAAAACTCAATGCGGCGTTTTTCGCGCTTGGTGTAGTTAATAATTGGCGTGTTGGACAGCAGCGAGTTTGGAACATACACAAGTTCCTGCGGAAAGGTGCGTATGCAGGTACTGCGGAAAGTAATTTTTTCAACGGTGCCTTCCACGCCGTTGGCAGAAATCCAGTCGCCTACTTTAAAGGGCTTGTCAACGATAATTACAAAGCTGCCAAATACGTTTGCCAAAGCATCTTTGGCGGCAAAGGCAAGTGCTAAAGAGCCGATACTTAAACTTGCCAGAAGGCCGCTCATGTCGTAATTCCATTCCTTGGCAATCATTAAGGTGGCAATAACAACAATTAAAATGCGGAACATTGTGGAAAGAATGTTGGCAAGAGAATCCTCGATATTAATTTCGGCGCGTGTTAAAATTTTCAGTGCAATGCCGTGCGTAATGTCGCTGATATTGTAAATGCCCCAAAAGATGGCAATAATAAAGCTGCTGCGCAGGAATTTATCAATTGCCGGATGGTCGGTAACAAAAGTAATGGGCGAGCAGTTTAAGGCAGCATAAACGCCCAGGATAAAAAGAAAAATATGTATTGGTTTGGCAAAAGCGTCTAAAATATCGCCGCCGTATTCAAAAGACATTTTGTTGTTTAAAAGCTGTAAAAAGCGGAGAATTACGGTACGGTAAAGATATCTTATCAGCATAAAACCGCAGAAAACCAGAAACGGCTTTGCCCACGGCGTTAAAATTTCAATAATTTGTTCCATATAAGCTCCTTTTAACAAGTTTATTTATAAATATTTTATCATTTTGGCAGATTAAAAACAATAATTCACAAAAGTTACAAATAAAGCAGTGCGGATTATGTTATAATATTGGCAGTAATTAACATAAGGAGGCAGGGTATGGAATATTTCTTGGAAGCATTGGCAGCAGCCTTTATCGTTATCGTGGGGCCGCTTTTAACTCTGGTTGGGCTGCCCGGCAATACGCTGATGCTTTTGGCAGGGATAGGATTTGCCTGTTTTGATGAAGCAAAATATTTTGACGGACGTATTTTGTCTGCATTGGTGCTGATTTATGTTTTTGGTGAATTATGGGAATTTATAGTATCGTTTTTTGGTATCCGCAGACATAAATTGCCGTGGAGCGTGGTAGGGCTTATCGGCATCGGCACGTTTATCGGCGCAGTGCTCGGCACGGGCGTGTTCCCTGTGTTCGGCAGTGTGCTCGGCGGCGCCATGGGTTCGTTTGTAATGGCGTTTGTTTACGAGTATTCGCAAACGATGGACTGCGACGATGCGTTTGAACTGGCGTGGAAGGCGGCAAAGCTGCAATTTATTGCGATTATAGGCAAGGTTGTTGCGGCAGCGGCGATGGCGATACTGCTTGTAAAACAAATCTTTTTAAATACTTGAGGAGGGTATAATGAATTTTAAGTTTATACACAATAATTTTAATGTGCTTGATTTAGAAAAAAGCCTGGCGTTTTATGAAAAAGCGCTTGGGCTGAAAGAAGTTAAAAGAATGAATGCAGAGGACGGCAGCTTTATTCTTGTGTATCTTGGCGATGGGCAGACTCCGCATCAGCTTGAACTGACCTGGCTGCGTGACCGCAAAGAACCCTATAACTTGGGCGAAAACGAATTCCATCTCGCTTTTGGCGTTGATGATTATGAAGCTGCACATGCCAAACATAAAGAAATGGGCTGCATTGTTTATGAAAATCCGACGATGGGCATTTATTTTATTACCGACCCGGATAACTACTGGCTGGAGATTGTGCCTTTAAACAAGTAAGGGACGTGAAAGTATGGCAGAATTAAAAAACATGACTGTTGTTACCAGCGGCAAACTGCGTAAAACGGCGTATGACCTGCTTGACGCCAATACCAATCTTTTGGCGTGGAAGGAAGGCGGCCGCACTCCGGCAGATATTTTTGACGGATGGCTGGCGCAGGCAGATGCTTTATATTCTATTGGCAATATAAAAATTAACGGCGCATTGCTTGACAAAGCGCCTAATTTAAAAGTAATCGCACAGGCTTCCGTGGGTTATGATAATATTGACGTTGCGGAATGCAATGCGCGCGGCATACGTGTTGGCAATACTCCGCGCGTGCTTTCTCCTGCCGTGGCAGATTTGGCTTACGGGCTTATAATTGACAGTGCGCGCAAAATAGCGCGCGGCTGGCAGCATGTTGCAAGCGGCAAATGGGGCGAGCGCAAGGGCCTTGGCTTTGGCGTGGACCTTGCCGGCAAAACTTTGGGTATTGTAGGCATGGGCGATATAGGCAGCAGGGTGGTAAAACGCGCTTTGGCAAGCGATATGCGCGTTATTTACCATAACCGGCGCCGCCGCAGTGATGATGCCGTATTGGGTGCTGCGTATGTAAGCTTTGACGAACTGCTGCAAACATCTGATTTTGTACTTGTTACCGTGCCGCTTACTAAGGAAACGGAAGGCATGTTTGGCAAAAAGCAGTTTGAAGCAATGAAGCAGGGGGCGCGTTTTATTAATATTGCCAGAGGCAAGATTGTGGATACGGAAGCGCTTTATGATGCGCTGAGCAGCGGGCATATTGCTTATGCCGCGCTTGACGTTACCGACCCCGAACCATTGCCAGGTACGCATAAATTGCTGACGCTTGATAATATTACGGTTACGCCGCATATTGCAAGTTCAACAGTTGAAACGCGCGATGCTATGGCAAAGCTGGCAGCGGAAAATATTCTGGCAGGATTAAACGGAGAACCGATGCCTGCGGAAGTTAAAGCATAAAGCAATAAAGGCAATAAAAAATACGAAGCAGATTAATGCTTCGTGTTTTAGTTTATTTTGGCAGTTCAGTTAAGTAATCAAACGATGAACCGTCGTCAAAAGCTACATTTGTTAAATAAGCATTCCATTTTACTTTGCTTAAATCGCTGCTGATAACCGTGGCGTCTTCTTTTACATACGGGTTAAGTTCAAAATCAAATTTATATAATTTGCTGCTGCCGTTTCTTAAAACTGCATTGCTGGCAAAACTGCCGCTGTAAAAAATTTTGCCGTCATCGCCGTAAAGCTCCAGCATACCGGCTATATAATTAACGTTTTTGCCGGAGGTGTTGGTAAGGTTTACTTCGGTTTCAAGCATGCGGATAATGGCTGAATAGTGTACGGAAGTAATTTGCAGCAGTTTTTTATCAAGCTTAACGTTGGAAGCTATCTGTTCTGCTACCGGCTTGTTTAATTCTGCAAGCTTTGCCTTAACTGCTTCTTCACGTTCTTTCATAAAATCCTGCAAATTGGTTATTTCCTGCAAGCGCCACAAACCGTCGTCAAGCTGCTGCATTTTTATTTTTAAAATAAAATCTCTGATTAATTTTTCATCGCGCAGTTTAATGCTTACAATGGCGTTATCGTCATTAATATCTGTGTTTTCTACGCCTTCATATTTTAAGGAGCCGAAACCGGTACGGCTTTTTAAATTATCTACAATTTCTGCTCCGTTTTCGTTGCCGGCAGGAATTGATTTCTGTACTTCGGCATCGCCGTCAGGCTTGTCGCCGTGAATAATGTAGCTGCGGGTTTCGCTTGTTAAAAGCGGTACGGCAAGCCCTTTAATGCCTTTAACAATAGCCACGATAATAGGATTGGCATTCTTGTCGGAACCGAAGGTTACTGCAACAACATCGTCATAGGCTTTGCTGTACAGATTGTCCATATCGACAAGCTTTTCAAAAGTTTTTAAATCATGCTGGCGTACTGCATCGGCTATAAGCGCAATGGAATGCTGCGGTGTTTTCAGCCAGTAAAAAAAATACCAGCCGCTTGTTAAAATTGCAAGCGCCGCCAGTACGGCAACAATTTTTTTAAATTTATTATTCAAGAAAGACCCTCCTAAATAAAAACTTTTAGTCCTAAAAATATTATACTACTAAAGTATGCTAATGCAATATTTTTGTGAAATTATTTGAACTGTAAAATGTTAATTTTAAAAGTAATTAAGAAGAATGAATGAGTAAATAATTGCAGTTAATAAAATAAAAAAAGAGCCGTTATAAAACGGCTCTAAATTTTTAGTTGGTCGGGGCGGCGAGATTCGAACTCACGGCCTCTTGTACCCGAAACAAGCGCGCTACCAAACTGCGCCACGCCCCGACAGTGTGCTAATTACTGCAACAAAATGTATTATAGATAATAAGTGAGAAAATGTCAATACTTTTTTAAAAAATTTTTAACCTTCAACTACAACGCGGATGAATTTTACGTTGAATGCTTCGGCAATATGCGGCAGGCATTCGCGTTCAATGTTCGTGCGGTGCAGCTCGCTTTCGGCAACAATCATAATTCTGTCGCCGCTGAGGTTTATATTGTGTACCTTGCTGATAAGACGTTTAAAATCATCTTCGCCGAGCTTTTCCCTTAATTTGGCAAGCCCTTCCATAAGGTACGGTTTTTCTTTAGACATACGTAATTCCAAAGGCGAAAAGGGAACGGTAACAACTTTGGCATCCCTTGCCAAAACAAAATCTTCTTCATGTTCGCCCGGTACTACCAGATCATCTCTCATTGTTCTTCCTCCTTTTGCTTTACTAATTAATTATAGTTTATTGTTTTAACGTAGTCAAGAGCATGGAATTTGACAAATTTATCTGAAATAAGATAAAATATCACATCTAAAATTTAAAACTGGAGTTGATGTAATGAGTTTTTTGAACGAGTTTAAAGATTTTGCCATGCGCGGGAATGTTATGGATATGGCAATAGGTGTTGTAATAGGCGGAGCGTTTGGGCAGATTACAACGTCGCTGGTAAATAATATAATTATGCCGCCGCTCGGCATGCTTATCGGCAAGATAGATTTTTCCAATTTGTTTATAGCGCTGGATGGTAAGGCTTATCCTTCGCTTAAAGCTGCGGCCGACGCAGGCGCTGCCGTTCTTTCGTACGGTGTATTTATTAATACCGTAATTAACTTTTTAATAATCGCTTTGGCTGTTTTTATTGTTGTAAAACAAATTAACCGTTTCAGGCCCAAAGCCGCACCGGCACCGGCTCCGCGCCTGTGCCCCTACTGCCGCCAGCCTGTGGCTGATGACGCTACCCGCTGCCCGCACTGCACTTCTTCTTTATAAAATTTGCCAATAAACGCATTAAGTTGTATAATACATATTATGGCTTAATGCGATTTTTTATATATTTAGACTGGAGGTAGATTGATGTCTGTTTATGACGTTCTTGCTGAACGCGGCTTTTTAAAACAGGTTTCGCATGAGGAAGAAATCCGTGAACTTCTTGAAAAGGAGAAAATCACGTTTTATATTGGCTTTGACCCGACTGCTGACAGCCTGCATGTCGGCCACTTTATTGCTTTAATGGCAATGAGCCATATGCAGAAGGCAGGGCATCGCCCGATTGTGCTTTTGGGCGGCGGCACAGGCATGGTTGGTGACCCGAGCGGCAAGGATGAAATGCGCAAAATGCTTACGCCGGAATTTATTGCCCATAACATTGCCTGCTTTAAAAAGCAAATGTCACGCTTTATTGATTTTTCGGATGATAAGGCAATAATGGTTAATAATGCCGACTGGCTGCTTGAACTTAATTACATTAAACTTCTGCGTGAAGTTGGCGTACATTTTTCCGTTAACAGAATGCTGACGGCAGAATGCTTTAAAAAACGCCTGGAGCGCGGGTTGTCCTTCTTTGAATTTAACTATATGATTATGCAGGCTTATGATTTCTGGACGCTGAACAAAAAATACGGCTGCATAATGGAAATGGGCGGCGATGACCAGTGGTCCAACATGCTGGCCGGTGTGGAACTTATCCGCCGCAAGGAACAGAAACCTGCTTTTTGCATGACCTGCAAGCTTTTAACTACAAGCGACGGCAGAAAAATGGGCAAAACGGAAAAAGGCGCTTTATGGCTTGACCCGGAAAAAACATCTCCGTATGATTTTTACCAGTACTGGCGTAATGTTGACGACAGCGATGTGGAAAACTGCCTCGCACTTTTAACATTTTTACCCATGGACGAAGTGCGCCGCCTTGGCAGCCTGAAAGATTCCGCAATTAACGAGGCTAAAAAAGTTCTTGCTTATGAAGTTACCAAACTTGTTCATGGCGAAGAAGAAGCCGAAAAAGCCAAACAGGCTGCTGAAGCGTTGTTCGGCGGCGGCGGTGCCATGACTGATGTGCCTACCGTTAACCTGACGGCAGAACAGGCAAATGCCAAACTGATAGATGTGCTTACGGCGGCAAAGGTATTTTCCAGCAAACGCGAAGCACGCCAGATGGTGCAGCAGGGAGGCCTGTATATTGGCGATACTGCTGTAAGTGATGCGGAAATGCAGCTCAGCCCGGAAATGTTTGACGCCGATAAGAGCCTGCTGGTACGCAAAGGCAAAAAGAAATATTACCGTTTACTTATTGATTGATGCAGTTTGACAATAAAATAAATTAAGGCTGCTTTAAAATGCAGCCTTAATTTTTGAAAACTTGGAGACCTTATGAAACAAAAACTTACTTTTATGGAAATATTGCCAATCGGCCTGATGCTTTTTGCTTCGTTTTTCGGTGCCGGCAATTTAATTTTTCCGCCGGCGCTTGGCCAGTCGGCAGGCGTTAACTTTTTGCCGGCAGCGGCCGGATTTTGTACAACCGGCGTAGGCATTCCGCTTTTGGGCATTATTGCCATTGGCCTTTTGCGCGCATCTAACCCGGAAGCACTGGCTTTGCCGGTACATCCCAAATTTGCCAAGGCGCTTATTGTTGTAACGGTGCTTACAATCGGACCGTTTTTTGCAATTCCGCGCACGGGTGCGGTTTCTTTTGACGTAGGCATTCTTCCGTTTATTTCCGCAGAAAATTATGATTTGGGACTGGCATTGTATTCTCTGTTCTTTTTTGTGGTAACGTATTTTCTTTCCGTTAATCCTTCCAAAATTGTAGACTGGGTAGGCAAAATTTTAACGCCGCTGCTTTTAATCAGCATTGCCATTCTGGTTGTGCAGGTATTTATGAATCCGATGGGCGAACCTCAGCAGGCCGGCGGTTATTATGCTTCCATGCCGTACTTGAAGGGCTTCCAGGAAGGCTATTATACAATGGACCTTTTGGCAACGATGCTGTTCGGCACGGTTGTTATTGATTCCATTAAAGTACGCGGAATTTCCGAAGGCAGCGTGCTGACCCGTACCTGCATTATGGCCGGCATTATTGCGGCTGTGCTTTTAGCTGCAATTTATGTTTCGCTTACTTATACCGGCGCAACAAGCGTGTCTGTGTTTGGCGTATCCGATAACGGCGCAATAGCGCTTTCGAGCATTGCCAATTATTATATGGGCACTGCCGGCAATGTGGTTTTATGCCTGATGATTTTCTTCGCCTGCCTTACAACAAGCATTGGCCTTACGGTATCGGCAGGTTCCTATTTGGAACAGGTGCTGAAATACAAAATGCAGTATCAGCGCATAGCTGCCATTATCTGCATCTTCAGCTTTGCGGTATCCAATGTTGGTTTAACCAAAATAATTTCCTTGTCGGTGCCGGTATTGTGCCTGCTTTATCCTATTGTTATTGTGCTGGTAATGATGGCCTTTATGCCGGTTAAGCGTGCCTGTGTGTACCGTTCAACGCTGGCGTTTACGATAGTTTTTGCCATTATTGACGGCCTTAATGCAGCAGGTGTGCCTATGAAAACGGCAGAAGCGCTTTTTAAGGATGTAATACCGTTTTACAGCGCCGGTTTTGGCTGGTTTGTTCCTTCAATTGTCGGGCTGGTGCTTGGCATTTTGTACAGTGTGGCCGTTAAACCGGGTAAAAATTAAAACTTAAATTTTCCGCAGTTGTAATCTTTGCAGCTGCGGATTTTTTATTTGTTTTGCCAAAAGGAATTTTTTACGCGGATGTGGTACAATAAAAGTAAATAATAAAAGGCTGCGGGGTGAAAGTAGTGTATATTACCAAACTTTATCTTGAAAATTTCCGCTGTTACGATAAATTTGAGATTGATTTTGACAAAGAGCTTACGGTTATTGTAGCCGAAAACGGACAGGGCAAAACCGCTATTCTTGATGCGGTTGCCATAGCCATGGGGCCGTATTTGTCCTGCTTTTCGGACGGTAAGGCGCGTAATATTCACGAAACTGACGTGCGCCAGACTGTGGAAACGGCAAGCAAAAGCCAGCTGGAAATTTTGCGTATGAAAAGCCAGTATCCGGTTGTTATTGGTGCGGAAGGCGATGTTGAAGGCAGGCATATAAAATGGCAGCGTGAGCTGAACAATGCCAAGGGGCGTACCACTATGCAGCATGCCAAAATGCTGAGCAGCTACGGCAAGCGTATGGTGGAAGCCCTGCGCGCGAAAGACGACAATGAAGTTGTGCTGCCGGTAATTGCTTATTATGGAACTGGGCGTATCTGGAAGGACAGCAAGCTGCGCAACACTATTAAAAATATTGATTTGGAGCGCAGCAGCGGCTATATGGATTGCCTGGAATCAACGTCATCTTACGCTAATTTTGGCCATTGGGTAAAATATGCCATTATGAGTGCGGTAGAGATAGAAAGAATTATTGCCGAAAAACATTTAACGGAGAAAAACCCTTACCGCGAAGTTTTTAAAGCCGTAGAGCAGGCTATTGTAACCTGTATAGGCAGCATGGGCTGGACCGATATTGACTACAGCTTTGTAAGGCAGAATCTGGTGCTTAAACATAAAACGCGCGGCATTCTGCCGATAGAAGCACTTAGCGACGGTGCAAGAAGCGTTATCAGCATGGTTGCCGATTTAAGCTACCGCATGGTGCGGCTGAACCCGGATTTAGGCATTAATGCTGTTTTAAAAACTCCAGGCATCGTGCTTATTGATGAAGTGGACATGCACCTGCATCCTTCCTGGCAGCAGACTGTTTTATATGATTTGCGCAAGGCGTTTCCGCTGGTGCAGTTCATTGTTACAACGCACAGCCCGCAGGTGCTTACAACCGTTCCGCCTCAATCAATCCGCGCGCTGCGCTGGAATAACGATTTGATAGATATTTATCAGCCGGACTTTTCGCTTGGTGCGGCAAGCTACCAGCTGCTGAAGGATATTCAGAATGTAGATGCAAGGCCGCAGTGCGTGCCGGTTGTAAAAGAATTAAAACGGTATCTTGATTTGGTGTCGGAAGATAAATGGGACTGCCCCGAAGCGCTTGAACTGCGAAAGAGCCTTGATAAATGGGCGGCAGGGCGCGAACCGGCGCTTTTGCGTGCGGATATGGATATAAGAATGCGTTCCTTCAGGAGAAAGCAGCATGAAAAGAATATTTAAGTCGCCGCAGGCACCGGAAGGGCTGCGGAAGTTTGCCGAAGAAAACCCGTATGAAACATGGGAACGTTTCCGCCGTGCAAACCGCCGCGGCTACCGTGAAGTAAAAAAACAGCTTTTAAAAGACCAGCACGGGCTTTGCGCCTACTGCGAAATTAATATTACTTTTGCCGATGAGGAAGGCGAGGTTGACGACTTCCGCGTGGAACATTTTTATCCCAAAAGCGAAACGGATTTTGCCGTGCATAATTACCATCTGGACTGGCAGAATTTGCTGGGGGTTTGCCATGGCGGCAGCCAGCCGAATGTGGAAGATGCAGAGGAACGTTTTTCAAAGCGCAAAATAGACCGCAGCTGTGATGTGCCTAAAGGCGGCAAGCCTATTAACGAGCGCATTTTAAATCCGCTGGAAATACCGGCGGATGTGCGTATTTACCGTTATGCCGCGCATACCGGGCGCATGATTGTTGATGAAGATACCTGCCCGCCGGAACTGGTGCGCAAGGCACGCAATACCATCCGCGAACTGAACCTTAACGCGCCGCGCTTAATGCGTATGCGCCGCGAAGCCGTAATGATGCTGGAGGACGAAATAGAAAACGCCCTTGCGGCAGGCGAGGATATGGAAGAATTTTTAAATGTGCTTGCAGAAAGTTTTCTGCTGCCGGACGATAACGGCAACTGCCAGGCGTTCTTTTCGTTAATACGCTGGTTTTTAGGCCCGGCTGCGGAAAATGTTTTAAGCAAATACGGTTATGCAATTTAATAAAATCCTGCTGCAACAGGCAGGATTTTTGTTTTAAAAATAGAAAATATATAAATCGTGAAAATATGCTGACGGGGAGAGATAAAATGGAACTTAGTAAAAAAGCTTTTAAAGCATATGATATACGCGGTATTGTTCCGGGTGAGGTAAATGCCGAACTGGCTTACAGGGTTGGCCGTGTTTTTGCAGCCATGTTTGCTGCGGAAACCGCCGTTGTTGGGCATGACATCCGCCTGACGGGGCCGGAGCTTGCCAATGCCGTTGCAGATGGCCTGCGTGATGGCGGCTGCACCGTTTATGATATGGGCGAGTGCGGTACGGAGATGGTTTATTACGCTACGGCGCATTTAAATACCGATGGCGGCATTATGGTAACTGCCAGCCATAACCCGGCCGACTACAACGGCATGAAACTGGTGCGCAGCGGCGCAAGGCCTGTTTCTTCCGATACCGGCCTGATGGATATCGGAAGAATGGCGACAGAAGAAGGGGAATTCCCTCATGTTGTTGTTGCAGGCAAAGAACGCGGCAAACTGATAAAAAAAGACATTATGCCCGATTATATTGAGCATCTTTTAAGCTATATTGATGTAAAAAATCTTAAGCCGTTAAAGATTGTTGCCAATCCCGGCAACGGCGGCGCAGGCCCGGTACTTGCCAAACTGGCGGAACATCTGCCGTTTGAATTTATAAAAATAAACGAAACTCCGGACGGAAGTTTCCCCAATGGCGTACCAAATCCGCTTTTGGAGCATAACCGTGCCGTTACTGCCGATAAAGTAGTGGCAGAAAAAGCAGACCTTGGCATCGCCTGGGACGGCGACTTTGACCGCTGCTTCTTTTTTGACGAAAAGGGCGAGTTTATAGAAGGCTATTACATTGTGGGCCTTTTGGCTGCGGCGTTTTTAAAGAAACTGCCGGGCAGCAAAATTATGTATGATCCGCGGCTGACATGGAGCACGGAAGAAATTATTGCCGAAAAAGGCGGCGTGCCTGTGCGCTGCAAGAGCGGGCATGCTTTTATGAAAGAGTGCATGCGCTTAAATGACGTTGTATACGGCGGCGAAATGAGCGCCCATCATTATTTCCGTGATTTTTCGTACTGCGACAGCGGCATGCTGCCGTGGCTTCTGGTAACGGAACTGATGTGCTGCGAAGGCAAAAAACTTTCGGAGCTTGTCGGCGAAAGAATGGAAAAATTCCCGTGCAGCGGTGAAATTAACCGCAAAGTTGAAAACAGCAAAGCTGTACTGGCCGCCATTGAAGAAAAATATGGCGACGGCAAAATTGACAAACTGGACGGGCTTAGCATTGAATATGATAACTGGCGCTTTAACGTAAGGGTTTCCAACACGGAACCGGTAATGCGCTTAAATGTGGAAACACGCGGCGACAAAGCGCTTTTGAAAGAAAAAACCGAAGAAATTCTGGCCGTTATCGGCGGCGAAGAAGCATAAGGAGCGAATAAAATGACAACAATTAAACCTGTACGCAGGGCAGTAATACCGGCAGCCGGGCTTGGCACACGCTTTTTGCCGGCAACCAAAGCCACGCCGAAAGAAATGCTGCCGATAGTTGATAAGCCGACTATTCAGTATATTATCGAAGAAGCACTGGCTTCCGGCATTGAAGATATTATTATCATCAGCGGCAAGAGCAAACGCGCTATTGAAGACCATTTTGACCGCAATATGGAACTGGAAATGAGCCTTGAAGCTTCCGGCAAGTTTGAACAGCTGGAAATGGTGCGCCGTATTTCGGAAATTAACCTGCATTATATCCGCCAGAAAGAGCCGCGCGGACTTGGCCACGCTATTTTATGCGCACGCCGTTTTATCGGCGACGAGCCTTTTGCAGTGCTTTTGGGCGATGATGTTGTTGACAGCGAAAAACCTGCTTTAAAACAGCTTATAGATGTTTATGACCGCCGCGGCTTCAGCGTTTTGGGCGTACAGGAAGTTGCGCCGGAAAAAGTATCCAGTTACGGCATTATTGACGGTGTGACGACGGAAGAAGCACGCACTTACACCGTAAAAGATATGGTGGAAAAACCTGCGCAGGAAGAAGCGCCTTCCCGTCTGGCGGTTTTGGGGCGTTACATTATTACTCCGGAAATTTTTGATATTCTGGAAAATACCCCTCCCGGACGCGGCAACGAAATTCAGCTGACGGATGCACTGCGCGTTTTGGCAAAACAGCAGCCGATGTATGCTTATAATTTTGAAGGCCGCCGTTATGATGTGGGCGACAAACAGGGCTTTATTGAAGCAACTGTTGAATATGCTCTTAAACGCCCGGAAATGCGCGGCAAGCTGCTGGAATATTTAAAACATATTGTTGATGTAAACAAGGAGTAACGGCATGAATGTTTTGGTTACAGGCGGAGCCGGTTATATCGGTTCGCATGTTGTTAATGTACTGAAAAAGGAACAGGGTTTTACTCCCATTGTATACGATAATTTTTCCACCGGGCATCCGGAAGCTGTAAGCGATGACGTGCAGCTTGTGGAAGGCGATATCCGTGATGTGCAGTTTTTAAAGCATATTATGGCGCAGTTTGAAATTGACGCCGTTATTCATTTCGCGGCAAGCAGCCTTGTTGGCGAAAGCATGAGCGACCCGGCGAAATATTATGTAAACAACGTGGAAGGCTCGCTGCATTTATTGCAGGCCATGAAAGAAGCCGGTGTAGATTATATTGTATTTTCTTCAACGGCGGCGGTGTACGGCGAACCGGAAAAAACGCCGATTTGCGAAGATTTTCCGACTCAGCCTACCAATGTTTACGGGCGTACAAAACTTGTTATTGAAGGCATGCTGAAAGATTATGCCATGGCGTATGATATGCGCTACGTTGCACTGCGTTATTTTAATGCTTCCGGTGCATCGCTTATGGCAGATATCGGCGAAGACCATCATCCGGAAACACATTTAATTCCGCTGATTTTAAAAACTGCCCAGGGTGTGCGCGACAAAGTAGCAATTTTCGGCACGGACTACCCGACTCCGGACGGAACCTGCCTGCGCGATTACATTCATGTGGAAGATTTGGCAACTGCCCATGTATTGGCGCTTAAGCATCTGGTGAACGGCGGCGAAAGCAGAATTTACAATCTTGGCAGCGAAGAAGGTTTCAGCGTGCGTGAGATTATTGAAACTGCCAAAAAAGTAACTGGCGTTGATTTTACCGTAACAGAAGAAGCTCGCCGCAGCGGCGACCCTGCCGTTCTGGTGGCAAGTTCTGCCAAAATAAAAGCAGAGCTTGGCTGGCAGCCGCAGCACAGTACGGTTGAAGAAATTATTAAATCGGCGTGGAAGTGGCATCAAAGCCATCCGTACGGCTATAACGGCTAAAATAAAATTACTTGCAATAACACAGGCATCTTACGGTGCTTGTGTTATTTTTTGCTTTGCAGGCAGGTAAATTTTTGATATAATAGCAATTCGAGAACACAAGGAAACAGAGGACGTATTATGCAGCTTGTTGTTGATAATTTGGCAAAAAGCTTCGGCGTAAAAACAATTTTTAAAAACGTCAGCTTTATGATAGATAAAGGTGAAAAAATAGGGCTTGTCGGTGTTAACGGCAGCGGCAAATCTACACTTTTGCATTGCCTGCTGCAAAATGGATACAGCGACAGCGGCAGCGTGCGCTTTGAAGCAGGCACGCGCGTTGGTTACGTGGAGCAGGGCTTTGGCAATATCGGCAGCGGCAGCCTGTGGCAGTTTATGATGAATTCCTGCCCTGAAATTCCTGAAATGCGCAGCCGCCTGCAAAAGCTGGAAGCACAGGCCGCAGATTTAAAACCGGGCGAAGAACTTGATAAAGTTCTTGATGAATATGCGTCTGTAACGCGCCGTTATGAATATATAGACGGCTATAATTACGAAACACGCATTAAAATAGTTTTAAACGGCCTTGGCTTTACGGAAGAAGTATGGGATAAACCGGCGCAGAATTTTTCCGGCGGGCAGAAAACACGTATTCTTTTGGCTGCGGCGCTGGTAAAAAGCCCGGATTTTCTGATTCTGGACGAACCTACCAACCATCTGGATATAAGAATGACGGAATGGCTGGAAAAATATTTGCAGGATTTTAAGGGCGGTCTTTTAATCGTCAGCCATGACAGAAAGTTTTTGGATAATGTCGCTACCCGCATTTTGGAAATGGAAGGCGGGCATCTGCAGTCGTTTAAAGGCAATTACACCAAATATATGGCGCAGAAAGAAATACAGACGGCGACGCTGGAAGCTGCTTATGCTGCCCAGCAGGATTATATTGCCAGAACGGAAGCCTACATCCGCCGTTTTAAGGCTGGCATAAAAAGCAAAATGGCACGCGGGCGCCAGTCGCAGCTTGACAGGCTGGAACGCATGGAAGCACCGGTGCATAACGAAGAATTTGAGCTTAAACTGCCGCCTGCCCCGGAATCGGCCGAGCGCGTGCTGATTTTGGATGATTTAACGGTGGGCTACAAGGATAATGTGCTTGTGAAAGATATCAGCCTTGTGCTGCGCCGCGGTGAAAAAGCTGCTTTAATAGGGCCTAATGGCAGCGGTAAATCAACGCTTTTAAAAACCGTGCTTGGCGAAATTGCTCCGCTAAAAGGCAAAGCGCAAACAGGCAACCGTGTTAAAGTGGGCTATTTTTCGCAAAGTTATGAAAGGCTTGACGAAAAACAAACCGTGCTTGATAATTTTTTAACGGAATATGGCATGGATGACGGATATGCACGCTCTTTGCTGGGCGGTATGCTGTTTCATGGCGATGATGTTTTTAAAGAAATAGGAACGCTTTCCGGTGGGCAAAAAGCAAGGCTGGTGCTGTTAAAACTGGTGCTTGACGGAGCTAATTTTTTAATTTTGGACGAACCGACAAACCATTTGGATATTCTGGCGCGCGAAACTCTGGAAGCTGCGCTGGAGGCCTTTGACGGCACGCTTCTGGTTGTAAGCCATGACCGTTACTTTATCGGTGAAATTGCCGGGCGCATCTGGGAAATTGAAAACCATACATTGCAGGATTACAAAGGCGATTATGAATATTACCTTGCAGAAAAGGAAAAACGTAAGGCTGCAGAACCTGTTCCGGCGGAACCGGTAAAAAAAGCTGCTGTACAAACAGTAAAAGAAGAACAGAAACCTGCACCGGCACAGGGCAAAAAGGCAAAGGCGCAGCGCCGTTACAGCCCCGAAGAACTTGCCAAACAGCTGCAAAAGGTGGAACTCAGCATACGCGAGCAGGAAGCTATGCTGGGCGTGCTTGAAAAACAAATGGCAGACCCTGCTAACCACGTGGATTTGGAACACAGCAGACACATTGCAGCTGAACACGAAGCCATGCAGGCAGAAATTGACCGGTTAATGCAGCGCTGGGAAGAATTAATGCAGGCACAGGAGGAACTTGAAAATGCAGGCCAAAACTGACGAATACTATATGCAGCTTGCCATAGAAGAAGCAAAAAAAGCCGCAGAACGCGGAGAAATACCTATTGGCGCAGTGCTTGTTGCAAACGGTGAAGTTATATCGGCAGCTCACAATATGCGCGAAACCTGGCATGATGCAACGGCCCATGCCGAAATGATTACTATTATTGAAGCCTGCGCTGTTTTGGAACGCTGGCGTTTAAATGACGCAACGCTTTATGTAACACTGGAGCCGTGCCCTATGTGCGCTGGGGCTATTGTAAACAGCCGCCTGAAAAGGCTTGTTTACGGCTGCCCAGATTTTAAAGCAGGCGCTGCGGAATCTATTTTTAACATTGTAAGCAATACTAACCTTAACCATGCTGTAGAAGTTACAAGCGGTGTTTGCGAAGAAGAATGTGTCGCTGTATTAAAGGATTTTTTTAAAAAGCGCCGTGAGGAAAACAAGCAGCAGAAACAAAAATAATTATGCCACTTGGCAAAAAGTAAAATTAATAGTATAATAATATAGCTGGCTTTAAATAAAATTTACAGCCGGGCTAATTAAATATGGAGAGGTGTCCGAGTGGTCGAAGGTGATTGACTCGAAATCAATTGTACGGCAACGTACCGTGGGTTCGAATCCCACCCTCTCCGCCAGAAAATAAAGCACATTTCAATTTCGTGTTGGAATGTGCTTTTTTATTTCGTTATTATTTTTATACAGATACGCAAAAGGCACAGCCGTTTATTATAGCTGTGCCTTAAGTTTATTTACCGTTTATTTTCTTTGCGGGTAAGCGTTGCTGTTTTCAAATTTGGAAGCAATAAAATCAAACGCTCCGTATTTGCGGCATTTTTCATATACATTGGTGCCCATGTTATGCAAAAGGTAGTAATCAAAGTAATCAACGCCGCAGTTTGTACGTTGTTCGTTAAAAATTGTTTCTAAATCTGCTGTGTCTTTAAAATCACGCAGCGGCATTTTTGTGGCAAGTTCAAAGGCGCTGCGCGGATGTCGCTCAACCATTTTCTTCATCCTTTCAACTGCTGCTTAATTTAATAAATCTTTATTTACTAAATTATAACAAGTTAAACCGCGCTTTAAGCAAGCAAAACCCCTTCAAAAATTTTTGAAGGGGTTTGTACAATTGATTTCGAGTCAATCACTTTAATTATTCGGCTTTAAAAGGCACAACATCTTTTACGGCTTCTTCAAGTGTAATTTCTTTGTCGCCGTTGTCAATGTCAATCAGTTTATACTTATCGTTGCCCATGCCAAGTTCTTTCATATAAGTAAGCTGGCGCAGGCCGTGGCGTGTTTCCATACGCGTTACCAGCGCTTTGCGGTCAGTTTCTTTCATGGCGTAAATAAGGTCCACGCTTGCCTGGTCAATGGCTAAAATATCAAGCGAGGCGAGTATGCCGACGTTAGGCGTTACAACGGGTTCTGCTGCTGTTCCTTCACAGTCGCACGAAACAGACATATTGCGCATTACGTTAACAAAAGCAATATTTTTGCCGAAATGGTCAACTACTGCTTTGGAGGATTCTGTCATTCTTTCCATAAATTCTTCTTTGGCAATATCCCATTGGTTGGTGGAACCTGGTGTGGTATGAATCATGGCTTTGCCGATACGTCCGTCGGCGCAGCCAATACCGATATTTTTATCGCTGCCGCCAAAACCGCCCTGAACATGCCCTTTAAAATGTGTTAAAACAAACAGAGAATCGTAATTCAGCAAGTTTTTGCCGACATGCATTTCGGTAAACCATTTGCCGTTTTTAACAGGCAAAACTGCAGTGCCGTTTTCGTCCATAATATCAACCGGGCAAAAATTCCAGCCGTTAAGGGCAATGGTGCTGCGGTGCTTTTCAGTGGTATCACGCCCGCCTTCATAGTAAGCGTTTGTTTCAACAACAACAGCGCCCGGCAGTTCTTTTTCAATTAAATTTTTTACCCATGGGCGCGGAATGATGTTAGGCCCGTGAGGTTCGCCGGTATGCAGCTTAATTGCCGTTTTGCCGGTAAGATTTGCGCTGATGCATTTAAAAATTTTCAGCAGGCCTTCGGCAGATAAATCTCTGGTAAAATAAACAATTGATTCAGCGCCGCTGCGTTCGGAGTAAGGAATGTAATGGCCGCAGCCGGTGCCGGGAACAGGTTTTATTGTAGTCATGGTAAAAACCTCCTTATTAATTTTACAGTATTTGTAAATTTATTATTGTTTACGACCGTAAGATAAAATGAACTATTGTTATTTATACTTGACACAAAACTGCTGGTTAATTAGAATAATAACATAACGGTTTTATTATAAATAAACCTTTTCTTAAAAATATTATAACATTTTTACCGCCGGTTAAGCGGCAGTTTTTGCTGAAATATGCAATTTTATGGGAGTGTTACTTTGGACAGTGTTAAAATAAAAGCATTTAAAACAGCTTTTCCATATACTGTGCCGATTGGTGCAAGTTTTATTTTTTTAGGGGCGTCGTACGGATTTTTAATGGTGAGCAAGGGCTTTTCACCGTTATATCCGTTTTTTATGAGCCTGCTTATTTTTGCAGGCTCCGTAGAGTTCGTTTCGGTAACAATGCTGCTTGGCAGTTTTGAACCGGTAAGTGCCTTTTTGGCAGCGTTTATGCTTAATGCAAGGCATTTGTTTTATGCCGTTTCCATGCTCAAGCCATATAATGTGCCGGGGTGGAAAAAGCTGTATCTTATTTTTGGCATGTGTGATGAAAGCTTTGCCATAAACAGCATGACCAAAGTGCCCGACGGCGTTGACCGTTCATGGTTTATGCTTTTTGTAACGATGCTGAACCATTTTTACTGGGTTGCGGGAGCAACTTTGGGCGCTGTTGTAGGCAGCGCCATTAATTTTCCGTCCGAAGGTATCGAGTTTGTGCTGCCGGCGTTGTTTTTGGTTATTTTTGCCGAACAGTGGCTTAATGCAGACGCGCACGGTGCTGCGTTAACAGGCCTTGCCGCTTCGGTGTTGAGCCTGTTTGTTTTTGGCACGGAAAATTTTATGATACCTGCCATGCTTATTGCTGCTTGTTTTTGTCGTTATTAAAAGGAGGGCACAGTGATGACAATGACTGTTGGGCAGAGCATAATAATGATTGCCGCTATTATTTTGGCAACCGTACTGACCCGCTTTTTGCCCTTTATTATTTTTGGCGGCGGGCGGCCGATACCTGATTTTGTTAATTATTTAGGCAAGGTTTTGCCGTTTGCCGTTACGGGCATGCTTGTGGTTTACAGCTTAAAAGACGCTCCGTTTAATGCCTGGCACGGCCTGCCGGAATTTATTTGCGCGGCAATTACTTTAGCACTGCATTTTTGGCGCCGCAGCATGCTTATAAGCATTGTTGGCGGAACAGTGGCCTATATGTTTTTAATACAAAAAATATTTTAACTTAAAACCTCTGTTTAAAATTGTAAAACAGCAGCGGCAAAAATGCCAATGCTTAAATTTTATGAACTATATACGGATAAGGCATGATAAAATCCTGTGGTTAGATGTTTGGCAGCCGCAGGATTTTTTATTACCTAAAGGCATGGCTGAACAGAAAAAATAAGCATTAGACGCATAAAACCGGCTTTAATATAATGATAGTAAAGATATTCAGAACAGGAGGAGGGGGACTTATGAATCACAGAGAATTTTTAAAAATAAGCTGATAAGGGCTGATAACACTATATTTAAGCGGCTACGGCTTAAATATGAGCGGGCCTTGCGTGCATAAAGATGATATAGAAGCGGAAGCCATTCAAAAATTTATGGAAGCCGATGTTATAGCTTTGGTAAGCCCGGTATATTATTTTGCGCTGACGGCGCAGCTTAAAACGGTTATCGACAGATTTTATTCGCACACCTACGATATAAACGGCAAACAGTCGGTGCTGTTGGCTGCAGGCGGAAGCGATACGCCTTTAACAATGCGCAGCATTACGAAACATTATGAAACTCTGGCCGGGTATATGCATTGGCAGGACGGGGGCAGGGTTCTTGCGCCGGGCTGCCCGACACGTGAAGCTATAGCCAAAACAGAATATCCGCAGAAAGCATTTGAACTTGGAATGAGCTTATAAAATTAGCAAAAGAAAAAGCCTGTACATTTTTGTGTACAGGCTTCATTAATTTTTAATTATAAATCATTGATATGCTGTTCTGTTGCTTCAAAATCTTTAATAATGGAAGCCGAAGGCTGTTTATCAAGCAGGCTTACAATAAAGATTGCCAGGCAGGAAACCGCAAAGCCCGGGATAATTTCGTACAGCCCGGTATATGCAAAACATTCCTTCCATAAAAGTACGGTGCTGCCGCCAAAGAATACGCCGGCAACCGCGCCTTTAAGCGTGGTGCGTTTCCAGAACAGGCTGAACAGCATCAGCGGGCCGAAGGAAGCGCCGAACCCTGCCCAGGCGTATGCAACAAGGTCAAGTATATAGTTGTTGGGGTTATAGGCCAGTGCCAGAGAGCAGGCCGAAACAAGAATAACGGCGATTCTGCTGACAAGCACCAGTTCTTTCTGGCTGGCGTTTTTGCGCAGCAGTGCCTGATAAAAGTCTGTGGAAATTGCAGATGCCGTAACCAGAAGCTGGCCGGAAGACGTACTCATAATTGCGCCTAAAATGGCAGATATAATGATTGCAGCCATAAAGGAGTTGAAGAACTGTTCATTAAGAACCATGAATACGGTTTCGGCGTTAACGCCGGTAAGTGCATCGCCTAAAACAACGCGGCCTACAAGGCCGGAAGCAACGGCAAAGAACAGGGAGAAAATTACCCAAACCATGGCAATGCGTGTTGCCTGCGGAATTTCTTTGGCAGAGGTAATGCTCATAAAACGCACGAGAATATGCGGCTGGCCGAAGTAGCCGAGGCCCCAGCCGATAAGTGAAGCAATAGCGGTAAAGCTGAGCGTAAGGCCGGTAGCATCGGTAAACATATTAAAATAGTTGGGGTTTAATGCATGCAGGGAGCTGATTGTTTCGGCAGGCCCGCCAGCAACCATGATGCCGGTAACAGGCACTACGATAATTGCAAAAAACATCAGCGTGCCCTGGAAAAAGTCGGTACGGCAAACCGCAAGGTAACCGCCGGTAAAGGTGTAGAAAATTACAATACCCGCTGTAATAAGCAGCGAAGAAACGTAGGAAATATCAAAAACGGTGGTGAAAAGGCGGCCGCCCGCAACGAAACCGGACGCGGTATAAATTAAAAAGAAAATAAAAATGAAAACGGCAGATACAATACGCAGAATTTTGCTGGTATCGTTAAAACGGTTTTCAAAAAAGTCCGGCAGAGTAATGGAATCGTTGGCGATTTTTGTGTAAATACGCAGGCGCTGCGCAACAAAACGCCAGTTCAGCCATGTGCCGAGCGCAAGCCCGACAGCAATCCAGAAAGCGCTTACGCCAGCAACATAAGCATAACCCGGCAGGCCCATCAGCATCCAGCCGCTCATATCAGAGGCTTCCGCGCTCATTGCCGAAACCCACGGGCCGATTTTACGCCCGCCGAGCATATAGCTCTGCATATCACCTGTATCCTTCATATGGTAAAGCCCGATGGCAAACAGCACAATAAAATAAAGTGCATAGGCCAGAATACTGCCTAAATCCTGTTGCATTAAAATTCCTCCCCATGTATGGTTTATGTAAATAATATATTAATTATACACTTCTTTATTGCATTAAAGCAAGCAAAATCGTTGATTGTAAAATTATATGCGGTTGACTGTACCGTGACGGTGAGATATAATATTTAAGAAGTTTTGGCAGTTTTTGGACCGTGATAAATTTTTGCAGAGCTTGCTTCGTTTTGCAGTAGTGAAGATACCTGAAAGTGAAGCAGGCTCCGGTCATTTTTGGAGTGCTTTTTATGGAAATGAAAAAAGTCAGAATTCATGTTAAAAGTTATGAAAAAAACAATAACGAAAAAGCTGCCATAGAAACGGTTTCCTTTGGGCGGATGGCAGAAAAAAACGGAAAGTTTTACGTTTTTTATGATGAAACCGAAGCCGTTGGCATGCAGGGTACAAAAACCACTATAAAATGGAATTATGATAATGTGGTAATTATCCGCAGCGGCACGGTGGAATCGCGCCAGGAATTTGCCCAGGGGCTGGAGTGTATAAGTGTTTATAAAACTCCGTATATAACATTCGGTTTAAAAACAAACACAGAATATTTGTATGTTTACTGCCGTGACGGTATTTGGAACATTGAACTTGAATATATGCTGGAAATTGCCGGGCAGGAACAGAGCGAAATGAAAATAAAGATAACTATTGAGGAGGATGCGCATGGATATTAAGGAAATTTTGGCAGATGCCATAAAAAAAGCGGCGTTAAGCGCTATTGAAAAGGGAGTTGTAAAAGAAGGCGAACTGCCTGACGTACTTTTGGAAGTACCGCCTCAAAAAGAATTCGGCGATTTTGCAACTAATTTTGCCATGCAGTCCGCAAGAAGTTTAAAATGCAGCCCGAGAATTATAGCACAGGCTGTAATAGATAATTTAGATTGCGCTTATGTTGAAAAAGCAGAAATTGCAGGCCCGGGATTTATTAATTTTTACTTGAAAAATAACTGGCTGAGCGATTTGTTTGCAAACATTGTAAAAGCCGGTGAAAATTACGGCAATTTAAAAGCACCGACAGATGAAAAAATTCAGATTGAATATGTAAGCGCCAATCCTACCGGCCCGCTGCATGTAGGCCATGGGCGCGGAGCGGCAGTTGGCAGCTCGCTTGCAAATTTAATGAAAGCAGCCGGCTACAATGTTACCCGCGAATATTACATTAATGACGCCGGAAACCAGATTAACAATCTGGCAGCATCTGTTAATGCGCGTTATCTTGAAGCTTTCGGCATTGACGTGGAATTTCCGGAAAACGGCTATCACGGTCATGACATTATAGATACGGCAGAACGCATTAAACGTATTTACGGCGACAAGTTTTTAAAAATGGAAGAAGAACAGCGCATTGAAGAATTCCGTACCATTGCGTTAAAAGAAAAACTTGCAGCGCTGAAAGAAGATTTGGAAGCGTTTAATGTTACTTATGATGTATGGTTCAGTGAACAGACCCTGCACGACGGCAACAAAATTAAGGAAGCCTGCGATTACCTTACCGAACGCGGCTATATGTATGAAAAAGACGGCGCGCTGTGGCTGAAAGCTACCGAATATGGCGACGATAAAGACCGCGTTGTTATCCGCGACAATGGCGTGCCTACTTATTTTGCGGCAGATATTGCCTACCACCGTAATAAATTCGAGCGCGGCTTTGACCGTGTTATTAACCTGTGGGGTGCTGACCACCATGGTTACATTGCCCGCATGAAAGCTGCTGTCGGCGCGCTTGGCTATAATCCCGAACAGCTTGAAGTTTTGATTTTGCAGATGGTAAGCCTGTACCGCAACGGTGAACTTGTAAAAATGTCGAAACGTACCGGCCAGAGCGTTACCTTAAATGAACTGATTGAAGAAGTTGGCACCGATGCGGCAAGATTCTTCTTTGTAATGCGCAGCATCGACAGCCAGCTGGATTTTGACCTGACGCTTGCTACGGAAAAATCCAACGAAAACCCTGTTTACTATATTCAATACGCACATGCGCGTATTTGCAGCATTTTCCGCCAGCTTAAAGAAGCGGGCATTGAAGAAGCGGCCGAAGCCGATTATACTTTGCTGACCGACCCGGCAGAAATTGAACTGATAAAAAAACTGGGCGAATATCCGGAACTTATTGCCTCGGCAGCCAAAGAGCGCGCGGTACACCGCGTAGCCCATTATGTACATGAACTGGCCGGCTTGTTCCATTCCTTCTATAACCAGTGCCGCATTCTTGGCGTAGATCCGGAAGTGCAGCAGGCACGCATTAAACTTGTTAAAGCAACTCAGCATGTATTGCGCCATGCGCTGAATATTTTAGGCGTATCCGCACCGGAAAGAATGTAATGCAGTTAAAATAAATTACTGATTGGAGGATAATTATGACTAAGTATATTTTTGTAACCGGCGGTGTTGTTTCCTCTCTTGGCAAAGGCATTACGGCAGCTTCGCTCGGCAGACTGTTGAAAAGCCGCGGTTATAAAGTTACCATCCAAAAGTTTGACCCTTACATCAACGTTGACCCCGGCACCATGAGCCCTTATCAGCACGGTGAGGTTTTTGTAACCGATGACGGTGCCGAAACAGACCTTGATTTAGGGCACTATGAACGCTTTATCGACATTAACCTGTCCAAAAGCTCTAACGTAACTGCCGGCAAAATTTATCTTTCCGTTATAAATAAAGAACGCCGCGGCGATTATCTTGGCCGTACCGTACAGGTAATTCCGCACATTACCAACGAAATTAAAGAACGTGTTTACCGCGTTGGGCGTGATGACAATGCTGATTTTGTAATTACCGAAATCGGCGGTACTGTCGGCGATATTGAAAGCCTGCCGTTCCTCGAAGCAATCCGCCAGGTTAAAAAAGAAGTCGGCAAAAACGATGTTTTGTATATCCATGTAACTCTGGTTCCTTATATTGCTGCTGCCGGTGAACTTAAAACCAAACCGACCCAGCACAGCGTTAAAGAACTGCGCAGCATCGGCATTTCGCCGGATATTCTTGTTTGCCGCAGCGAAAGACCGATTTCCAAAGATATGTGCGAAAAAATGGCCATGTTCTGCGATGTTGACCCGGAAGCAGTTATTCAAAATCTTACGGCAGAAAGCATTTATGAAGTGCCGATGCTGATGGAAGAACAGGGGCTTGACACCGTTGTACTGAAAAAACTGGACATGGAAGACAAGCCGAAAGATATGGAAGAATGGCATAAAATGGTTGCGCGTATCCTGAAACATTATGACCGCAAAGTAACCATTGCCGTTGTAGGTAAGTACGTTGAACTGCATGACGCATATATCAGTATTGCAGAAGCCTTGAAACACGCTGCCGTTGCCAACGAAAGCGAAATTGAAATTAAATGGGTAAATTCCGAAAAAATGGAAGAAGACAACAATGTTGACGAAATGCTGCACGATGTAGACGGCATTCTTGTTCCGGGCGGCTTCGGCAACCGCGGCATTGAAGGCAAAATTATGGCTGTTCGTTATGCAAGGGAAAACAAAATTCCGTTCTTCGGCATCTGCCTTGGCATGCAGTGCGCCGTAATTGAATATGCACGCAATGTTTGCGGCATGGAAGGCGCCAACAGCAGCGAATTTGATGCCGAAACCCAATTCCCTGTTATTGACCTGATGCCTGACCAGGTTGACGTTGAAGAAAAAGGCGGCACCATGCGCCTTGGCCTTTATCCCTGCAAAGTTTATGCCGGTACTCTTACCCAGAAGGCTTACGGCGAAGAACTTATTTATGAACGCCACCGTCACCGCTACGAAGTAAATAACTTCCTGAGAGAAAAAATTGTGGAAGGCGGCATGCGCATTGGCGGTACTTTGCCTAACGGCCGTCTTGTAGAAATAGTTGAATTGCCGGAAGCGGTTCATCCGTGGTTCCTGGGCGCTCAGTTCCATCCGGAATTTAAATCCCGCCCGACCCATCCGCATCCGTTGTTTAGAGATTTTATTGCCGCTGCTTTGAGGGAACAAAAATAAAGCCGGTAAATTAACCAAAAAGCAGACTGTTTAACGGTCTGCTTTTTGCGTATAAGGAGATGAAAATATGCTGAAAAAAATTTTTATAAGCGCTGTTTTGCTGATTGCCGTTTTGTCGTTTGTTGTTTCGCTGCTGGGCGGCAACAATAATAATGAGCCGAAAGTAGCTGTTGGCGACAGGGTTGCCGTTATTAATATCAGCGGCCCGATTGTTGACGGGGTTTCCGTTGAACAGACTCTGCTCGGCGGTACGCAGGCTACAACTAGCGGCCAGCTGATGAAAGAAATCCGTGATGCGGCGGCAGACAGCAGTGTTAAAGCGCTGGTGCTGCATATAAATTCGCCGGGCGGCAGTGTAACTGCTGCGGAAGAAGTTGGGCGCGAACTGGAACGGTTTAAAGAAACCACCAAAAAGCCGATAGTAACTTCCATGGGCGACCAGGCTGCTTCTGCGGCATATTGGCTTGCTTCTTACAGCGACGTTATTTATGCCAATTCTTCTACCCTTACCGGCAGCATTGGCGTGTATATGCCTTATGTGAACGTTGAAGATTTGTATAAAAAAATCGGTGTTTATACCGGCAAAATCAAAAGCGGCCCGCATAAAGATATTTTATCTCCCGACAGGGAAATGACCGCAGAAGAACGCGAAATTTTACAGGGAATAGTAAATCAGCTGTATGATGAATTTATTGCCGTTGTGGCTAACGGCCGCAAAATGGATACTGCCACCGTGCGTGCCCTGGCAGACGGCAGGGTTTATACCGGCAAACAGGCGCAGCAGCTGGGCCTTGTTGATGAAATAGGCAATTATTATGATGCTCTGGAAGCTGCCGGTAAATTAATAGGCATAAACGGCATACCCGAAATTAAAGAAAAACAAACGGCAAAACCGTGGCAGATTTTGTTTGAAGCACGTTTGAGCGAACTGATTTTATCTCAGCTTGAAAATGCTTTGAACGGCGCAGCCGCAGATATGAAAACAGCACCCGTCCCCAAGGCTGAGAGGTGATGCCTTATGAGGCGCAAAACTTTTGATGTATTGTTTTCTACCAGGGACGGCATGGAAATGCTGGTTAAGGAAAAATGCCTGTGGCGCAGCCTGTGGTATTTTACCATGAGCGTCGGCTTGTTCTGCGGCGTGATAACAAATCAACTTTTTCTGGAACAGCCTTTATCGGTACGTTTTGGCATTATTGCCGTTGTACTGGTTATAACGGGCGTATGCCTTTTAATGTACGGCTTTTTGCTGCACGGTATTTTGTGTACTATGGGCGCGCTGGCCGGTGATGCTGTCGGGCTGATTTGCCTTTTGGGCTACACAACGCTGCCGTTTTTAATGCTGACTCCTGTAGCGCTTTTAAGCACGAAATTGTCATTTACAGGCATTCTGGTACTGGCGGCGGCAATTCTGGCAGGGCTGCTGTGGATGGTATATCTTTTGGTGCGTTCTTTGCAGTCGGTATACCTTATTGATTTCAAGCGTGCGCTGGCTACGGTGCTTTTCAGCTTTTTGCTTATCTACACGGCACTGGTGTTGCCATTCCAATTTTTGTTTAAATTGCTGATGCTTAAATTTTCTTAACATATAAAAAATAGTTTTTTGTTGCAGAAACTTCGTTAACGTGGCATAATTGTTATGAAGTGATTATTAAAATAAAGGAGTTGGGGTAGGAATGAACAGAGAATTATCCATGGAGTTCGTTCGTGTAACGGAAGCAGCTGCCATTGCCTGCGGACGCAGCGTTGGCCGCGGCGACAAAAACGGTGCTGACCAGCTTGCCGTTGACGCTATGAGAAAAATGTTTGACACTGTTAATATCAGCGGTACGGTTGTAATTGGTGAAGGTGAAATGGACGAGGCACCGATGCTTTACATTGGTGAACATGTAGGTGCGGGCGGCCCGGAAGTTGATATTGCCGTTGACCCTGTTGAAGGCACAAACCTTGTTGCCAAAGGGCAGCCGGGCGCTATTGCCGTAATTGCCATTGCTCCCAAAGGATGCCTGCTTCACGCTCCTGACATGTATATGGATAAAATTGCTGTCGGCCCCCGTGCCAAAGGCTGCATCGACATCAACGCTCCGGTTAAGGAAAACCTGGAACGCGTGGCCAAAGCACTGGACAGAAAAGTCGGCGATTTAACTGTTGTACTGCTCGACCGTGAACGCCATTACGGTTTGATGGATGAAATCCGCAGCGCAGGCGCACGTATTCACCTTATTACCGACGGCGACGTAAACCCGATTGTTAATGCCGGCATTGAAGGCACCGGCGTTCATATGTACATCGGCCGCGGCGGCGCACCGGAAGGCGTACTGGCAGCAGCAGCAATTAAATGCCTTGGCGGCGATATGCAGGCGCGTTTGTGCCCGGAAGACGAAGCACAGGTAAAACGCTGCCTTGATATGGGCATTGGCGATGTAAATAAAGTTTTAACCCTTGACGATATGGTAAAAGGTGATGACTGCATGTTTACTGCAACTGCCATTACCGAATGCCAGCTTTTGAACGGACTGCGTTATTTTGGCGGCGGCGTGCGTACTCATACCGTTTCCATGCGCTACAAAACCGGTACGGTACGTTTTGTAGACGCTGTACACAGCTTTGACCGCAAAGATTTTGCAGTTAAACTTTAATTTCGGTTTATGGGCAGGGTTTTGGCTTCAACGCTGAAACCCTGTTTCATTTTAATATTTTACAGGATTGGTTATGAAAAATTTATTGCTTGATAATGTTGCCGCCATAAATGAAGTGCGGCGCACAGCAGAAGCATTAAAAAAAGGCGGCGTAAGCCTTAATGGCGTAAGCGGCCCGGTAAAAACGGTTATTATTGCAGCTCTGGACAGCATTTTTGCGGGACAGGGCTCTTTGGCGTTTCTTGTAAGCGGTCGCGATGAAATACGCGAATACCGCCGCAGCTTAAACTGGTTTTATCCGGAACTGCCGATGTATGAACTGTATCCTGCCGATTTGCCGCGTGTGCAGGCCGATGCAAAAAGCCGCGAGGTACAGGCGGAGCGTGTTGCTGCCCTGCGCTTTCTGCGCGGAGAGGAACGCGGCATAGTATTTGTAACCGCCGAAGCGCTTTTTCAGAAACTGCCGGATAAAACTGCGGCACAGGAAGGCATAGAAATTAATTGCGGCAGCATAACCGACCAGCAGGAACTTATTGCAAAATTCACCGAATTTGGCTATGAACACACGCAGCAGGTAGACGCAATCGGCCAGTTTTGCGTGCGCGGCGATATTCTTGATATTTTTCCCATCAACAGCAAACTGCCCCTGCGCGTAGAATGGTTTGACGATACCGTTGACGCTATACGCAGTTTCAGCCTGGAAAATCAGCGCAGCGTAGAAAATCTCGGGAAAATTAAAATTGTACCTTTGCAGGAGCCTGAACAGGAAAGTTTTAATGCTTCCGTTTTTGATTATGTAAGTGCCAAAACCCTGCTTTTTGTCGATGAACCATCACGCTTATGGGATTTGGCGGAAAAAATTTATAACGAAAATAAGGCTTATGCCGATGAATTATGGACGGTACAGGAGCTGACGGAAGCCTGCGGCAATGCTAAAGCAGTAGCGCTTGCGGCTTTGCAGCATAATTATTTTAACGCTTTTACGCAGATTAATATGCCGGTGCGCACGGTTGCGCCGTATAACCGTAATACAGAGCTTTTGGCTGGCGATTTGCGCGGCTGGCTAAACGACGGCATAGTGCCGGTTATTATGATGAGCAGCAGCATAAAGGCGCGCGGGCTTGCCGATACTTTAACGGGAAAAGGCATTGCGGCCGGATATGTTGATGCCAAGCCGTTTCTTATCCCCGGAAGGGTAAGCGTAATCAGCGGCGAGCTTACGGCCGGTTTCAGGTTCTGGAATGAAAACTGGTTGTTAATTACCGAAAGCGATATTTTCGGCATGCAGAAACGCCGCCGTCTGCACAGTAAAAATAAAGGCGCGCAGCTGCAGTATTTTTCGGAAATTAAGGCCGGCGATTACGTTGTCCATTCCGTACACGGCATTGGTCGTTATATTGGCGTGGAAAACGTTGAGGTTGACGGACGCCACCGCGATTACCTGCTTTTGCAGTATGCAGGCGACGACAAGCTGTATGTGCCTGTTGAGCAGGTAAGCATGCTGCATAAATACATAGGCAACGAAGGACAGGCTCCGCGTTTAAGCAAAATGGGCGGCAGCGACTGGAGCCGCACGCAGAAAAGAGCACAGGCAGCCATTACAATTCTGGCGGAAGAACTTTTGCGTTTGTACGCCCAGCGTAAAATTGTGCCGGGGCATGCTTTTTCGCCGGATACCGAATGGCAGAAAGAATTTGAAGAAAAGTTTCCATACGAGGAAACGCCGGACCAGTTAAAGGCAATTGCCGAAATTAAAGCCGATATGGAAAAGCCGGTGCCGATGGACAGGCTTTTGTGTGGCGACGTTGGTTACGGAAAAACGGAAGTTGCCATACGTGCTGCGTTTAAAGCGGTAATGGACAGCAAGCAGGTTGCCTTGCTGGTGCCTACTACGGTGCTTGCCCAGCAGCATTATATGACGGTGCGCGACAGAATGGAGCCTTTTGGCATCAGGGTTGAAACTATCAGCCGCTTTACAAGCACAAAAGAGCAAAAGCGTATATTAAGCGCCCTGGAAGCAGGTAATGTTGATGTTTTGATAGGTACGCACCGCCTGCTGCAATCTGATGTGGTATTCCGCGATTTAGGGCTTTTAATTATAGATGAAGAACAGCGCTTCGGCGTGGCGCAGAAAGAAAAAATAAAAAAATGGAAAACAGGCATTGATGTATTGTGCCTTTCTGCAACGCCTATTCCGCGCACTTTGCATCTGGCGCTTGTTAACGGGCGCGATATGAGCGTAATTGAATCGCCGCCGGAGGACCGCCTGCCGGTAGAAACTTATGTTGCCGAATACGACAGCGGCATGATTAAAGAAGCGCTGGAGCGTGAACTGCGGCGCGGCGGCAGAATTTACTACGTACATAACCGCATTACCGGGCTGGAGCGCATTGCCGGTGAACTGCGCAAACTTGTGCCGGGCATCAGCATACGCATAGCGCATGGGCGCATGAGCGAAGAAATGCTGGAAGATGCAATGATAGATTTTTACGAAGGCAACTGCGATTTGCTGCTTTCAACCACTATTATAGAAAACGGGCTTGATGTGCCTTTAGCCAACACAATTATTATAGACGGTGCGGAAAACTTCGGCCTGTCGCAGCTTTACCAGATGCGCGGCAGGGTAGGCCGTTCGGCGCGTCTGGCGTACGCTTATTTTGTGTACCGGCGCAACAAGCAGCTCAGTGAAATTGCTGAGAAACGCTTGCAGGCCATCCGCGATTTTACTGAACTTGGTGCAGGCTTTAAAATCGCCATGCGTGATTTGGAAATACGTGGTGCAGGTAATCTGCTTGGCGCACAGCAGCACGGGCATATTGCCGGTATCGGCTTTGCGGCCTACTGCGAAATGCTGGAAAGCACAATTAAGCGGTTGAAGGACGGTGCGGAAAAAGGCACGCCCGAACCTGACCCGATTGTTGAAATTAACGTTGACGGTTATATTCCCGACAGTTATATCAGCGACCCGCGTTATAAACTTGAACTTTACCGCCGCTTTGCGGAACTTGATTACAGCGAAAAAGACGATTTGCTGGATGAAATTACCGACCGCTTCGGTGAACCGCCTGAAGAAATTGTTAACCTCTGGCGTGTGGCGGCGGTGCGCGGTTTGTGCCGCAAAATGCGCATTTCCGGCATCAGCACGCGCGGGAACGAAGTGCGCATAACCTTTAACGAAAACGCAGTGCTTGATACCGATGTTTTATTAAAAATGATTAATGCCGGACGCAACGGCATACAGTTAAAAACCGGCAGACAGCCGCAGCTGCTGCTGAAAATGAATGTTTTAAAAACGGAACCTTTACCCTGGCTGGAAAAGAATTTGCCGCTGCTGGCAGGTAAAAATTAAACGGAAAGGAGGCATTGGCAAATGGCAGATAAATTTTTGCGCGGAGCTATGATTTTAACTATGGCAGGTTTAATGGTTAAAATACTCGGCTCGGTTAACCGCATTTTATTATCGCGCCTTTTGGGCGGCGAAGGAATTGGCCTTTACCAGATGGCGTACCCTGTGTTTTTGATGATGCTTTCCGTTTCTTCGGCCGGAATACCGATAGCAATTTCCATTATAGTATCCGAAAAAGTTGCCAAAGGGCAGTTTAAAGCAGCGGAACAGGTTTTTAAAATTTCGCTGGGGCTGATGGTTGTTACCGGCTTGTGTTTTGCCTTAGCGCTGTTTTTTGGTGCCGGGTGGCTTGTTGAAAGCGGCTTTGTGCGCGACCCGCGTGCTTATTATGGGCTTATAGCCTTAACGCCGGCGGTGTTTTTTTCCACAATTCTTGCCAGCTTCCGCGGTTATTTTCAGGGTTATCAGATGATGACGCCGCCTGCCGTATCGCAGATTTTAGAGCAGTTTACGCGTGTTGTAACAATGGTTGTGCTGGCTTACTGCCTGCTGCCGTACGGTTTGGAATACGCCGCTGCCGGGGCTGCGTTCGGTGCCGTGCCCGGGGCAATAACTGGCCTTATTGTGCTCAGCTTTTTTTTCAGGCGTTTGCGTAAAAATACGGCGGCTGCGCCTAAGCTTGCCAATACGGAAACAGAATCCGTTTATGTCATCGCCAAAAGGCTGGCGCTGCTGGCTTTGCCAGTTTCGTGCGCCAATATAATGGTGCCGGTAACAAGCAGTATAGATATGCTGCTTGTGCCAAACTGCCTGTATGCCAGCGGTTATACAATAGAACAGGCAACAACGCTGTTCGGTTACCTTACCGGCATGGGCATGCCGCTTGTTATGATGGCCACTATAGTTACGGTTTCGCTGGCTGCCGGTATTGTGCCTGCCATTTCAGAAGCATTTACGCTTGGCGATAAACTTACAATTATAAAAAAATCGCGCACGGCCATGAATATTTGCTGCCTTATAACGCTTCCGGCCGCAGCCGGATTATGGGTGCTGGCAACGCCGATTGCGCAGATGATTTACAATGCGCCGCAGGCCGGTGAGGCAATACGCCATCTGGCACCTTCGGCCTGTCTTTTAGGCATACATCAGGTAACAACAGGTATGCTGCAGGGTATAGGCAAAACGGCCGTTCCTATGTGGAATATGCTGTTGAGTGCCGTTGTAAAAATTGGTGCGGTAATGTTTTTAACGGTAACTCCTCTTAATATTGTCGGTGCAGCATGGGCTTCCAACATTAATTTCGGGCTTGCGGCGCTGTTAAACATTGTTTTTCTGCTGCGCAGCGGCATAACGTTTAACGTTAAAGTACTGGCAAAACTTTTGGCGGCAACGTTGCTGATGGCTGCAGCGGCAGAACTTATTTACACATTTGTAAACGGGCTTTTTGGCAATACAATAGCGGCAATAACTACAATTTTTGCGGCGATAGCCGTTTATGCAGTGCTGCTGTTTGTTTTAAAAGCCGTAAGCAAAGATGATTTGGAAAAAATACCGTTTATCGGTTCTAAAATAAAGCGGAGGTGATTAAATGCATAAAATAACGGTTGTAGGCCTTGGTCCCGGCAGTGCCGGGCAGCTTTCGGTAGAAACCATGGAACTTTTGAAAAACGGGGAATGCGTTATTCTGCGCACTGCCGTGCATCCAAGCGTATCGAGGCTGACGGAAGAAAAAGTTAATTTTACGGCCTGCGATAATTTTTATGAAGAAGGCGCGTCTTTTGAAGATGTATACGGCAATATTGTAAATTTTGTGCTTGAAAAAGCACAGACGCAGGATGTTGTTTATGCTGTTCCGGGCAGCCCGCTTGTGGCGGAACGTACGGTTGTGCTTTTGAGAGAACGTGCAGCAGCGGAAAAGATTGCCTTAAAAATTCTGCCTTCCATGAGTTTTTTGGATTTGGCGTATGTTGAACTTGGCATTGACCCTATTGCCGGTTTGAGAATTATTGACAGCAGCGATTTTGAAGCACTTGCCGACGCAGGAAAATATCCGCTGATGATAACGCAGGTGTACAGCAAATTTGTTGCGTCCGATGTTAAGCTGGCCTTGATGGATGTGCTTGACGATGAAACGCCGGTGTGGTTTTTGCGTAATTTGGGTCTGCCGGATGAAGAATGCCGCACGGTGCCTTTGTATGAACTCGACCGCCAAGAAAATATCGACCACTTGACCAGTGTTTTTGTGCCGGAATATAAAGAGAAGGTTTCCGTGATGGATGTCCGTCCGTTAACAGATGTAATGGCAACGCTGCGTTCTCCCGGCGGCTGCCCGTGGGATATGGAACAGACGCACAGCAGCATCCGCAAAAGCCTTATTGAAGAAGTGTACGAACTTCTGGAAGCCATTGACAACATGGATTATGAAAACATGAAGGAAGAACTCGGCGATGTTCTTTTGCAGGTGGTATTCCATGCACGTCTGGCAGAAGAAGAAGGCGCGTTTACCATGCAGGATGTTGTGGACGAAATTGTGAATAAGCTTATCCGCCGCCATCCGCATGTATATGGCACCATTGAAGTAGGCAGTAGTGATGAAGTACTGCAAAACTGGGATGCCATCAAGCAGACAGAAAAGAAAGAGCGCACCCATGTTCTTGACGGCGTTACCAAAGGCCAGCCTGCGCTTATGCGTGCCTATAAACTTAATTCCAAAGCCGCAAAAGCAGGGTTCGACTGGCCGGATAATGACGGCGTATGGAATAAAGTGATGGAAGAAGCGGCAGAACTTAAAGAAGCCGTTGCTTTCAAAAACAAGGAAGAACAGGAACATGAACTTGGCGATTTGCTGTTTTCAATAGCGGCATACGCCAAGCATATTGGTCTTGAGCCGGAAACGGCGTTAAACGCTACCAACAACCGTTTTGTAAAGCGTTTTTCGTACGTTGAAAGCTGCGTTGAAGAATCCGGCAGGGACTGGAAGGACTTTACACTTGCCGAATTGGACGCTTTTTGGAATAAGGCGAAATTAATTGAAATAAAAGATTGTGAAAAAAAATAAAAATATTGCCTGATAAGCAGGAATATTGCGTTTTACAGCGAACTTACAATTACATGAATTCTATTGGCAAGCCATGCGCTTTTGCAGCAGCTGCCATAGACAAAATAAAAAACCTTTAAGGGGGATTTCCTGTGAACAAAACAGAACTCGTTGCTGCAGTTGCAGAAAAAACTGGCTTAACTAAAAAAGACGCTGAAAAAGCTTTATGCGCTTTAATTGAAACCGTTAAAGAAGAAGTTGCTAAAAACGAAAAAGTTCAGCTGATTGGCTTTGGTACTTTTGAAGCACGTAAACGCAATGCACGTACCGGCAAAAATCCGCAGAGCGGCGAAGCTATTGAAATTCCGGCAGCTACTGTTCCGGCTTTCAAAGCTGGCAAAGCTTTCAAAGACATGGTTAACGCAAAATAATAATTTAACTGCATTAAAATGCCGGGCTTAACGAGCCCGGTATTTTAGTATAAACAAAAATTTGGAGGTGCTTATGCCGGAGCGCAGCAGAACCAAAAAGAAAAAGCGGCATTATTTTATGCTGATTTGCCTGATAATTCTTGCTGTTTGCGGTTTTATTATCGCCCGCCAGGAGTATAAAATTTATCAGGTAAATAAGGAGCTTGAAGCAACCACGCAGCGCGTGGAAAATTTAAAAAAGGACAAAGCGGAACTTGAAGCAGAGAAAAAACGCCTTGATGATTTAAAATACATTGAAAAACTTGCGCGTGAGGACCATAATATGGTTGGCAAGGATGAAGTGCCGTTATTTATTGTCGACGAAAAAGAAAATAAGGATCCGGATAAGAAAAACAGGTAAATTATCTTAAGATTATTTATCTGTTTTTTATTTTTTGGTTGACACATTTTTAAAAAGAAAGGTATAATGGTGCTATATCAAGTTAATTTAAGGGGGATCGTCTGCTTTATGTCACTTGAAGTAGGTGCAATCGTTGAAGGTGAAGTAACAGGCATTACCAATTTCGGCGCTTTCGTACAGCTGCCTGAGGGTAAGGTTGGTCTTATTCATATATCCGAAGTTTCTAATGTATATGTGAAGGACGTACATGATTTTCTGAAAGAAAAGGACAAAGTAAAGGTTAAAGTTTTATCTATTGATGCGCGTGGAAAAATCGGGCTGTCCATTAAACAGCTTACCCCGCCGCCGGCTCCGCAGCCCAAACCGCAGCGTCCGGCAGTAAATACGGAACGCCGCAGCTTTAAACCGGCACCGGCACTTTCTTTTGAAGACAAGTTATCAAAATTTTTAAAAGACAGCGACGACAGGCTGCTTGACCTTAAGCGCAACACTGAATCCAAACGCGGCGGCCGCGGTGCCAGCCGTGAAAGATAAGAGCATAATGGCACTCCTTGGTGAGTGCCTTTTTGTTTTGAGGAGTATAAATGTCCGGCAATGCTGTAAATAAATTGCTGAAAGAAATAAAAAAGTATGTTAAACAAAATTCCGCACTGCTTGTGGCCTGCAGCGGAGGTGCGGATTCGGCGGCGCTTACAGACGCATTATGGCAGCTTAAAGATGAATGCTGCTATAAAATAACGGTAATGCATGTGGAACATGGCATACGCGGGCAGGAAGCGCTTGATGACGCGGAATTTGTAAAAAACTTCTGCGCAGAGCGCGGGCTTGCATTTGTATGCAGGCATATAAAAGCACCGGATTATGCGCTGCAAAACGGGCTTTCGCTGGAGGACGCAGCACGCCGTTTGAGGTATAAAGAATTGTTTGCTTATGCGGCAGAGGCAGGGTGCGATTACATTGTTACGGCGCATCAGGCTGATGACCAGGCAGAAACCGTTTTAATGCAGCTTATGCGCGGCAGCGGTACTTCCGGCCTTGGCGGAATGCAGACGGCAAGCGGAAAACTGCTGCGGCCGTTTTTATTTGTGCGCCGCACGGAAATTGAAGCTTATTGCCATGAACGAGGCTTGCTGTTTTGCAATGATTCTACCAATGATGATGTGCGTTATACCCGCAACAGAATACGAAAAGAACTGCTGCCGTATTTGGAAAAAAGTTTTAACCCCAGGGTAATAGCGGCTCTTGGCAATACGGCGCAGCTTGCCCGGGCAGATAATGATTTTGCTGCTTATCATGCGCAGGTTTTTTATAACCAAAATGTTAAAGCAAACGGTAAACTGCTGGAATGCCGTGCAGAAGCTCTTAAAGCAGAGTTTGCGGCAGTCAGCAGGCGTGTTGTGCGTATGATGTGGGAGAGAAATGCAGCTTCCGGAAGTGAGCTCGGGTTTGAACATGTAGAAGCAGTGCTTGGGCTTTTACAAAAAGGAAGCAGCGGCAAAATGCTGGCACTGCCCGGCAAAGCAGCAGCGGCATATTTTTACGGCAGACTTTATGTAGGAACCCGGCAGGACATTATAAATTTAATTAATGCAGGTAATGAAGCGGCATTCGATGAAATTACCATACTTACTGAAAGTATCGGCAATTTAAAGGAAGTGTATCTGCCTGATGGCGGCGTGCTGCAATTCAGCACTGCGGAAGAATGCCCGGAGATAACTAAAAAACGGGCTGTTGTGCCGCTTGCCATGGCCGGTAATGAGCTTTGTATCCGCACAAGGCGTGACGGTGATAGGTTTTACCCGTATGGCAGCGCAGGCAGCAAAAAATTAAAAGATTATTTTATAGACAATAAAGTTCCGCGCGCAGAGCGCGATAAAAAGCTGCTGGTAACAGCAGGCAGCAAAGTTTTATGGATAGTCGGCGAAAGGCAGGCCGGATGGAAAACCAGGCCGGACGGCAAATGGCTGGTAATGAGGCTTGCCGGAAGAAAGGATGAAAAAAATGAATGAAAATATTGCAAAGGTTTTGCTGAGTGAAGAAGAAATTCAAAAGCGCGTAAAAGAATTGGGCAGGCAGATACATGACGATTATAAAGATAAAGACAAAATTGTAATGATTGGTCTTTTAAAGGGCGCTATTTATTTTTTCACCGACCTTTCGCTGGCAATTGATTTGCCGCTGCGTATTGATTTTATGGTGGCATCTTCTTACGGTTCCGGCACGGAAACCAGCGGCAATGTTGATATACGCCTGAGCTGCTCTGAAAATATTGAGGGCTGCCATGTGCTTCTGGTTGACGATATTATCGACAGCGGCGTTACCATGGAAGCAATTACAAGGCTTTTAATGGCGCAGAAACCTGCTTCCGTTAAAAAAGTTGCTTTGTGCGATAAGCCGAGCCGCCGCGTTAACAAATTGAATGCCGATTATGTGGGCTTTGAAATTCCGGATGAATTTGTTGTGGGTTACGGCTTGGATTATGCCGGAGATTACCGCAATTTGCCGTTTATCGGCGTATTAAAGCCGGAAGCTTATGCCAAATAATAAATGTTGTGGAAACAAGGAGAATATATTATAATATAGAAATGGTATTTGTAATTTAACTAAAGGTTAAGGAGGGTAGATTTTGACTAAATTTTTAAAAAATGTTGTATTCTACCTGCTGATAATAATTTGTGCGATAATGTTGTTTGATTCTTATTCAACCAACGTAGTCCCTAAAACAGATATTACTTACAGCGCTTTTATGAAGCATGTGCAGCAGGATGAAGTGCAGCAGGTAACGATTGTTGATAATGTTATCAGCGGCAAGCTGAAAGATGGCAGCGATTTTACAACGGTTGTGCCTAAGGACGAAAGCCTTATCCCTACTTTAAGGGCGCGTGACGTTGAAATTAAGGCTGAACTGCCGCCGGAGCCGCCGTGGTGGACTTCTGTGCTGAGCCAGCTTTTGCCGATGCTGATTATAGTTGCCATCTGGTTTTTCATGATGCAGCAAATGCAGGGCGGCGGTGGCGGACGAGGAGTTATGAACTTTGGCAAAAGCCGTGCGCGCCGTTACGATGAGGATAAAATCAGGGTAACTTTTAAAGATGTTGCAGGTGCTGATGAAGCCAAGCAGGAACTTGAAGAAGTTGTAGAATTTTTAAAACACCCCAAAAAGTATAATGACCTTGGTGCTAAAATTCCTAAAGGCGTACTTTTATACGGTCCTCCGGGTACTGGCAAAACCCTGCTTGCCAAAGCCGTTGCCGGTGAAGCGGGCGTACCGTTCTTCAGCATTTCCGGTTCTGACTTTGTGGAAATGTTTGTCGGCGTAGGTGCTTCCCGCGTGCGCGATTTGTTTGAGCAGGCCAAAAAGAGCGCTCCGTGCATTGTGTTTATTGACGAAATTGATGCCGTAGGCCGTCAGCGCGGCGCCGGGCTTGGCGGCGGGCATGACGAACGCGAGCAGACCCTTAACCAGCTGCTTGTAGAAATGGACGGCTTTGGTGCCAACGAAGGAATTATTATGATTGCGGCCACCAACCGCCCGGATATTCTTGACCCGGCTCTTTTGCGCCCGGGACGTTTTGACCGTCAGATTGTGGTTGACCGCCCGGATATTAAAGGCCGCCGTGAAATTTTAAAAGTGCATGTAAAAGGCAAACCTGTCGGCAGCGATGTTGAACTTGACGTTATTGCAAGGCGTACCCCCGGCTTTACCGGCGCTGATTTAAGCAACCTGGTAAACGAAGCGGCATTAATGGCCGCACGCCGCAATAAAAAGCAGATTAACATGCCCGATATGGAAGAAGCCGCTGAACGCGTTATTATGGGGCCTGAACGCCGCAGCAGAGTTATCAGCGACAACGAAAAACGCCTTACCGCATACCACGAAGGCGGGCATACGCTTGTCGGCATGCTGCTTGACAACGCAGACCCTGTACATAAGGTTACCATTATTCCGCGCGGCAGGGCAGGCGGTTATACTTTAAGCCTGCCGAAAGAAGACCGTTATTACGCAACGAGAAGCGAAATGCTTGATGAACTGAAAGTTCTGCTTGGCGGGCGCGTGGCCGAAGCCTTGGTGCTGAAGGAAATTTCCAGCGGTGCCAGCAACGACTTGCAGCGCGCAACTTCTCTGGCACGCCAGATGATTTGCGAATACGGCATGAGCACGGAACTCGGCCCTGTTACCTTCGGTCACCGTCAGGACCAGGTATTTTTGGGGCGCGATATTGCGCGTGACAAAAATTACAGTGAAGAAATTGCAGCAAAAATTGATAAGGAAATCCGTAAGTTCCTTGACGAGGCTTACCAGAAAACCGAAGAACTGCTGCAAAACAATATCGATAAGCTGCATTTAATTGCGCAGGCGCTTATTGAAAAAGAAACGCTTGAAGGCAGTGAAATTGAACAGCTTATGAAATATGGGCGCATTCTGGACAAAAACGAACAGCCGCCTGATGACAACAGCGGTACACCGGCCGTAATTCCGCCGGATGCCGTAACTGTACCGGCAGCGGAAGCGCAGCCGCAGGCAGCACCGCAGTATCAGGAAGTGCCGGGCGTTGTAAGTACGGAAGAAAAACACGCTTTAAATTAATATAAAACACCGGTTTTAGTGGGACGGTTTAAAATGTATGTAAAAATGCAATTTAACGGCCGACCATAAAGCCGGTTTTTTTATTGCTTGACTTTACGTTAACAGAATGTTAATCTTTAGGATAACGAGGAGTGTGATTTTATGCGTGGACGCATTTTGGAGATTTTACGTGCCGGGGGGCAGGAGCCTGTATCCGGTGAAGAACTTTCCCGCCAGCTTGATGTATCGCGCACTGCGGTATGGAAGCATATTCAGGCTTTAAAGGCTGAGGGTTATGATATTGAATCGGTGCCTAAAAAAGGTTATGTTTTAAAATCTGCTCCGGACAGGCTGAAACCGGCAGAAATTATTACTCATTTAAAAACAAAATGGCTTGGGCACAGCATTCATTACTGCGAAAGCGTGGATTCTACCAATAATGTTGCCAAACGCCTGGCGGAAGAAGGCTGCGACAACGGGCTTGTTGTTGTAAGCGAAGAACAACGCGGCGGCAAAGGCAGGCTTTCGCGCGGCTGGTTTTCTCCGTTTGCGTGCGGCGACTGGTTTTCTGTTGTTTTAAAACCGCCGTTTTTGCCGCAGGAGGCTTCCAAATGCACGCTTATGGCTGCCGTTGCAGTTGTAAAGGCTGTTAATAAATACAGCGGCGTTAATGCTGCTATTAAATGGCCTAACGATATTTTGCTGAACGGCAGGAAACTTGTTGGCATTTTAACAGAAATGAGCGCTGAGTTCGGCAAAATTAATTATATTGTTATCGGCACCGGTATTAATGTGAATGTGCCGAAAAATATTGTTCCGGACGATATTAAAGATTGTGCAATTTCCGTTGCCGATGCGGCGCAGGAACCTGTTTCGAGAGTGCAGATTTTAGCCGATGTGCTGTTTTATATGGAAGAACTGTACGAAGCAGTTTTAAAGAATGGGTTTGCACCGGTTCTGGAAGAATGGCGCAAATATTCCTGCACTTTGGGGCAGCAGGTTAAGGTTATAGCACCCGGTGAAACTTACAGCGGGCTTGCGGTTGATATTGATGCCGACGGGCTTTTGATTGTAAAAAAAGACGACGGAACTGTTGAAAAAGTTATTGCCGGTGATGTATCAATACGCCCGGCAGCAGGCACGGGAAAATACGCTTAAGTAAATTTTGCTGTACAGCCCCGGTTTTTTCTGATATAATATGCGAGGTTCTTTAGTTAGTAATTTTACTCCGCAGGAGGATAGGCAATGTTATTAGTAATTGATGTTGGCAACACTAATATTGTAGCCGGTGTTTTTGATGGCAAGAGCCTGGTTTCGCATTGGCGTTTTTCTACTGACCGTTCCAAAACAGCCGATGAATACGGTATTTTGCTCAGAAGTATGTTTAACTATACTAAAATGCCGATGGATGAAATTAAGGCGATTATTATTTCGAGCGTTGTACCGCCGCTTATTGTGCCTTTGTGCCATATGTGCGAGCGCTATTTTGACCAGGTGCCCATGGTTGTTGGCCCCGGCATTAAAACCGGTATTTCCTTAAGATATGATAATCCGCGTGAAGTTGGCGCCGACCGTATAGTTAATGCGGTAGCCGCTTTTGAAAAATACGCTTCCAAAGGCAAACCGATGATTATTGTTGATTTTGGCACTGCCACAACATTTTGTGCACTTCTGCCTACCGGCGAATATCTCGGCGGCGCTATTGCCCCGGGCATTGGCATTTCTGCGGAGGCTTTGTTCCAGCGCACGGCCAAGCTGCCGCGTGTTGAACTTATAAAACCGCCTGCCGTAATCTGCAAAAATACGGTAAACGCTATGCAGGCAGGTATTTTGGTTGGCTTTGTAGGGCAGATGAACGAAATCGTCTGCAAAATGAAGGAAGAACTTGGCGGTGAAGCAATTGTTATTGCAACCGGCGGTTTTGCAACTACCATGGCAGCCGAATCTGATGTAATTGATGCGGTTGAGCCGTTCCTTACTTTGGAAGGCCTGCTTATACTTTACGAAAAGAACGCAAAATAAAAATTTTGGCCTGCTGAATGGCAGGCCTTATTTTATGAGGTGAAAAATGCAGATTGGCAATATCAGGCTGAGCGCGCCGGTAGCTTTGGCGCCCATGGCGGGCATTACCGATATGCCGTTCAGGATTATTTGCAAAGAGCTTGGCTGCGGCCTTGTAGTATCTGAAATGGTAAGCGCCAAAGGGCTTTTATATAAAAATGTAAAAACGTTTGATATGCTGCGTATTGCGCAGGAAGAACGCCCGGCTGCCATTCAGCTTTTCGGCAGTAATCCTATGGAGCTTGCCCGTGCTGCTAAAATAGTGGAGGCTGACGGTGCAGATATTATTGATTTTAACATGGGCTGCCCAGTGCCGAAAATTGTTAATAACGGCGAAGGATCGGCTTTAATGAAAAATCCGCAGCTGGCGTATGAAATTTTGGCGCGTATGGCAGACAGCGTTAAAATTCCCGTTACTGTTAAAATACGTGCCGGATGGGACGAAAAAAATATTAACGCCCCCGAAATTGCACTTTTGGCAGAAAAAGCGGGGGTGGCCGCCATTGCCGTGCACGGAAGGACGCGCGAACAGTATTACAACGGCAATGCAGACTGGTCTGTTATAAAAAAAGTAAAAGAAACCGTAAAAATACCGGTTTTTGGCAACGGCGATATTTTAACTGCGCAGGACGGCTTACGTATGTTTAAAGAAACAGGCTGCGATGGTTTAATGATAGGCCGCGGCGCAGACGGAAATCCGTGGATTTTTGCGGAAATTATAAATGCGTTGAACGGCAGCTGCGGAAAATACGAAGTTCCGCTTGACGTGCGCCTGCATATGATTGAAAGGCATTTGCAGATGCTTAAAGATTTTAAAGGCGAGGTTATTGCCGTAAAGGAAATGCGCAGACATGCTAGTGCATATTTAAAAGGCATGCCCATGGCGGCAGAGTACCGCAGGCGCATCAATGAGCTTAATACTTGTGAGAAATTTGGCGCACTTTTGCGGGAATACCGTAACGAAGCTGAAAAGTTTCTGGCAGCAAAGCATAATTTTTGCAGTGAAGCGGACTGAAAATTAAGTAAGTTGACAAACACAAATTAAAAAATTATAATTTATTCTATAATACTATGAATTTGTTCCGTAACCCAGTGTCAGGCATATGCTTGGCACTGTTTAATATTGCTTGGCAGGCGGAACTTATTAAAAGGAGCATTATTTATGAGCAGTAAAGAAACTATTTTAACAGCCGAAGGCTTAAAGAAACTTGAAGATGAGCTTGAAAATCTCCGCTCTGTAAGACGCCATGAAGTTGCAGAACGTATCAAAGTAGCTATCGGCTATGGCGATATAAGCGAAAACTCCGAATATGATGATGCAAAAAATGAACAGGCATTTATTGAAGGCCGTATTCTTGAGCTGGAACAGATGATCAGCACTGCTACCGTTATCGACAGTGCTTCCAACAAAGAAGGCGTGGTAATGCTTGGTTCCACCGTTGTGGTTAAAGATATGGAATTCGGCGACGAAGAAACCTATACTATTGTCGGCACAACCGAAGCTGACCCTTCCAAAAACCGTATTTCCAATGAATCGCCGGTTGGTGCGGCAATTCTTGGACAGAAAGTAAACTCTGTGGTGCAGGTACATACCCCCGCAGGTGAATTGTCTTATCAGATTTTAGAAGTTAAATAATTTGTTGGGGAGCGATAAGAAAGAATGTCTGAAGAAACAAAGAATACTCAGGTTCCTGAAGAAGAAGCGATAAGCGAAAAAGAACTTAACGAACAGATGCAGGTGCGCATTAACAAAATGCACCAGATTGAAGAACACGGCTGGAAGCCTTTCGGCCATAAATTTGAAGTTACCAATTATTCCGGTGATATCAATCAAAATTTTGAAGAACTTGCTGCCAATGAAACCGTTGTACGCGTGGCAGGCCGTATTATGGCTATCCGCGGCCACGGCAAAACCTGCTTTATGGATATGCAGGATAAAGACGGCCGTATTCAGCTTTATGTGCGCAAGGATGCCATTGGCGAAGAAAAATATGCTTTAATTAAACTGCTTGATATCGGCGATATTATCGGCGTAAGCGGCACTGTATTCCGCACCCATATGGGTGAACTTTCCGTTAAAGCGGTTGATGTTGAAATTCTTTCCAAATCTCTGCGCCCGCTGCCTGAAAAATGGCATGGCTTAAAGGATGTTGACACCCGCTACCGCCAGAGATATGTGGATTTGATTGTTAACCCCAAAGTACGCCGTACTTTTGTGCTGCGCAGTAAAATTATCAAAAGCCTCAGGGAAATCCTTGATGATAACGGTTATTTAGAGGTTGAAACGCCTATCATGAATACCATTCCGGGCGGTGCAGCCGCACGTCCGTTTATTACCTATCACAACGCGCTTGATATGCAGCTTTATTTGCGCATTGCAACCGAGCTGCACTTAAAACGCCTTGTTGTAGGCGGTTTTGACCGTGTTTATGAACTTGGCCGTGTTTTCAGAAACGAAGGCATTGATATTAAACATAACCCGGAATTTACCAGTGTTGAAATCTACCAGGCTTATGGCGATTATACCGATATGATGGATTTAACGGAAAAGATTATTTCCGAAATTGCGCAAAAGGTTTTGGGCACCATGAAAATAACCTACGAAGGACAGGAAATTGACCTGACTCCGCCCTGGCCGCGCCTCAGCATGATTGAAGCAGTAGCAAAATACACCGGGCAAAACTTTGAAGGCGTAACCGATGTGGAAACCGCGCGCAAAATGGCTGATGCTATCCATGTGGAATACGAGCCTACTTTTGGCGTTGGCAAAATTATTAACGCCTGCTTTGACGAATATGTTGAAGATAAACTTATTCAGCCTGTATTTATTACCGGCCATCCGAAAGAAATTTCTCCGCTCGCCAAGAGCAATCCTGATAATCCGGAAATTACCGACCGTTTTGAAGGTTACATTTACGGACGTGAAATGTGCAACGGTTTTACCGAGCTTAATGACCCGATTGACCAGCGTGAACGCTTCCTGAAACAGGTAGAAGAACGCAACGCAGGTGATGAAGAAGCGAATATGATGGATGAAGACTTCCTTAACGCGCTTGAACACGGCCTGCCGCCGACGGGTGGTTTGGGCATTGGCGTAGACCGCCTTGTTATGCTTCTTACCGACAGCAGCAGCATCCGTGATGTATTGTTGTTCCCGACAATGAAAAATATTGGCGGCGAAAAAACCGCAAATAAAGTTAATAGTGCAGACGAAGCTGCAAATAGTGAAGCGCTTTCGAAAATTGATTTGTCGAAAGTAAAAGTAGATCCTTTATTTGAGGATTTTGTTGATTTTGATACTTTCTGTAAGTCTGATTTCCGTGTGGTAAAAGTAGAAGCCTGCGAAGCAGTTCCGAAAAGCAAAAAGCTGCTGCGTTTTACGCTGAATGACGGCAGTGATAAGAAACGTACAATTCTGAGCGGTATTCGTGAATTTTATGAGCCTGAAGAACTGGTAGGCAAAACCTGTGTGGCTATTACCAACCTTCCGCCGAGAAAGATGATGGGTATAGATTCAGAAGGTATGCTTATCAGCGCAGTATATGAATATGACGGCAAAGAAGGGCTGAATCTGTTGATGCTGGATGATAATATTCCGGCGGGCGCAAAGTTACGCTGATACTGTTATTAATACGATAATAAAAAGAGGGTGCTGTGGCACTCTCTTTTTTTATAAAAAATTACTTTTAGTGTTGACAAGAAGTAAAAATAGTGTTATTATAACTAAGCTGTTTGGACGAAGCGGCTTGAAAGAAAAGCAAAGAAAAAACTTTTCGAAAAAAAGTAAAAAAAGCACTTGACAAACCCTTGAAAGTGTAATAAACTATACAAGTCGCTGGAAAACGGCAGCACC
>UMLK01027197.1_pt1 | contig 80083 bp, 78 predicted proteins | sample 1966541 | NCBI WGS metagenome assembly UMLK01 (sample SAMEA4836198, study PRJEB28245) | human gut metagenome | biome: gut microbiome; material: fecal sample | place: Denmark | collected 2008 | reverse complement strand
ATAGTCATAATTTTTCCGGCTTCCTGTGCATTACCGGCAACAGCTGCCGCTTCACGCGCATTAAGCGCACGCAGGCGTTTTATGTTATCAAGGTATTCACGCAGTCCGCCCTGCCTGTGCAGGCAAAATTCAGCTGCAAGAGCAAATAACTTCTTTAAATTGGCGTTTTTTTCTTCTCCACCCGGCTGTGCGGCAGTAACAGCATTAAGATTAAGAATCTGTTCTATAAAACTGAATAAATCCGTAAGCGGCAATGACATGGAAGCATCATAAATTTGTTTTAAAACGCCGCTGCAACGCTTTAATTTGCTTTTATCCGTTTCTGCTAAATATTCCGGATATGTTCCGCTTTGCAGAACCTGCCATAAGCTTTCATATTTATCTGCATTATCCTGTAATTCAAAGAACAATGCAGTAAGCGTTTCGTCATCAACAGCAAAATATGGCGAACGCAAAACACCTGCCAGTTCCAAATTACGCCTGCTGTCGGCACAAACTGTCAGCAAATTGATAAAATCAATAATTTCCTGCCTTCCATAAAAGCCTTTGCCGTCAACAACATTGCAAGGTATTCCGCAGCAGTTCAGTGCATTTTCGTAATAATCAACCTTTGTCATGGCACGCAGCAAAATAACAATATCGCTGTATAAAACGCCTTCTTCATCATGCAGGGTTTTTATTTTCTGCGCAATAAAGGCGGCTTCCGCTTCGCGTGCATCCATCTGCGCCGTCTGCTCATCATGGTTTATTACAATAAGTTCCGGCAAAAGCGTACCTGAACGGTTGGCCCGCAGCGCTTCAAAAAACACATCCTGCGTTTCGTCAAGCCCCAACAAATCCGGGAAGGTTGCATTACAGAAATCAAGAATTTTATCCACCGTGCGGAAATTGTCATCCAGAACAATGTTTTTACCTTTTTTAGCGGCAATATCTCTGCGCACACGTGCAAAAACATTAACATCGGCACCGCGGAAACGGTAAATAGATTGCTTGGGGTCGCCAACAACGAACAGTTTATTGCCGTTCAGGCTGTCCTTATCGTCGCCGCATAAAAGATATATAATCTCGCGCTGGCGCTCATTGGTATCCTGAAATTCATCAACCATTATGTATTTAAAATTCTGCTGGTATTTATGCCGTGTTTCCTGTGAATCAAGCAAAAGCTTCAAGGCAAGGCTTTCCAAATCATCAAAACCGATTAAATTAAGTTCTTCCTGCTTTGCCAGCACAAATTCACGGCAGCTGCGCAAAACATTATGCCATACAGTAACCAGTTCTGCTGCACTGGCATCAATGGCAGCCTGGTATAGTTTTTTCAGTGCTTCTCTAGCTTCGGCAACAACTGCTTTATCTTTAGCTTGTTGGTTAAGCACGCCAATATATTGGTTTAGCACCGTGAGGCTTTCTTCAGTTTCATATTTCTGAATTGCCTCAATAACCAAATGCCGGTTTTCCTTTAAATTCTGCAATTTAGGATACTGCTTTGTTGTTTTCTTGACAACACTGTCCATACCTGCAATAAGCTCGTCAACAAGCGCAGTAAGCTCTGACTGCAATTCAGGCGCACAATCCGCACTTTTTTTATACGGCTCTGCCGGATTTTCAAGTTTCAAAACCTCATCCGCAATGCCATAAATGCTGAGCAGCTGTTTTTTAACGCCTTTAATTCCGTAATTACGGATAATTTCTTCCAAACCGGAATCATTTTCTGCAATCGCTTTTTTAATAAAAGCCGTAATATTGCTTTCCAAAAATTCCTGCATATCATTTTCTTCCGCAACATTAAACGAAGGGTCCAGTCCTGTTTCTACCGGGTTTTCTTTTAATATGCCGTTGCAGAAACCATGAATTGTACTGATGCGGGCCTGGTCAAAACGCTGCCTGTGGTTATGCCAGAACTCTTTATTTACGGCATCCTCTTTTTCAAGTTCATACAGGCGTTTGCGTATGCGTTCCTTCATTTCTGCCGCAGCTTTGCGCGTAAAAGTTATTGCCAGTATTTCTTTTGGCTGCACAGCCTGCTGCGGATTTTTTATGCCCTGGGCAAGAATATTGATGAAACGTTCAACAAGTACTCTTGTTTTGCCGCTGCCCGCACCGGCAGATACGGAGACATTGCAGTTAAGAGTATTAATGGCTGCTGCCTGATTTTCTGTAAAATTAAACATCTCCGTCTGCACCTCCGTTGTTTTTTTCGTTGAAACGCCTGCAAATTTCACGCGCCGGGCAATAATTTGAGCATATTCTTTTTGCGGACGGCTTAAAATTGCCGCTGCGCATGGCTTTTATGTAGCTGGTAATAAACTGCTTTGTTTCTTCAACAAAACTGTCCCATTCACCTACGGATTTTGCTGTAAAAAACGGCGGTTTATTTTTAGCGTCAAAAACTATTCCTTTATCACGTTCAGAACTTTTAAAAGAAAAATAATCACCGCCCAAAACCGTTTTATCTTTTGTCAGCTGTTCCGCTGCCAGTAAATAAAGCGGCATCTGCAAATCCAAACCTTCCTTCATATCTTTGGGGTCCGGTATTTTGCTGCGCTTGTAATCAGTAACAAAAATTCTTTCGCCATCGGCGTCAATACGGTCAATACGCCCTTTAAAATTATAAACCGCTCCGTCTTCATCAGTTAAACTAAGCGGCAGAGATGTACCCGGCCCAAAAGACATTTCCACATTTAAAGGCTTATAGCCGTACCATGCTTTTGCATAATTGTATTCCGCTTTAACAAATTTAAGCAAACGCTTCAAAATATTTTCTTTCTGATAAGTTAAAAATACAGTGTCTTTCAATTTGCCGCTTTGCTCGTATTCCCTGCTTAAAGCATCAAAAATACGCCGCATTTCTTCACATAAAGTTTCCAGCGGATACTCTGCAAGGCTTTTATTTAAATACGAGCCTATAAACTGTGCTGCGGCGGCGTGCATAAGGCTTCCTTCGTCCGCAGCATTTATACCTTCATCCATTTCGGCATATTCTTCCTGCCGCCACAAATAGCTTACCATAAATTTAAACGGGCAATCAGCATAAGTTTCAAGCCTCGAAGCACTGAAACTGCTGCCAATTTTCCGCGGAAGTTCAGATAGCAGCTCACTGTTTTGCAGTATGCCGCTGTAACGGTTAAAACCGCTTTCTCTTATATATTCAATGCTGCTGCGTTCAGCCCAGTTCTCAACAGCTTCTGCAAGCAGTTTATTATTTCTGTTTGCAAAAGCAAGATTTTCAAGCAGCTCATTGCCTGATAAGGAAGCGTCAATATTAACCGGCGTGCATTTTTCTGCTTCAAGAGAATTATCCGCAAAAGTATTTTGCAGCATTTCCACATATGCAGATGCGCCGCCGGAATCGTCACTGTACCAGCTTACGGTAAGGCTTTGCAGGGCTGCTGCTGCCGCAGCGGCAAAAAAGTATTTATCCTCGTTTAAACCGGCAATAGTACCGGGCAAATCTATACCAAGCGCTTCCATTGCCGCACGCTCATAATCGTTATAAATCCAGTTTTCTGTTTTTACTGACGGGAATTCACCTTCGCGCACGCCAAGCAGAAAAACATAAGGATAATAAACGCCCTGTATATTAGCGGCCTCTGTAATAAGCACGCCGTTCATATCGCCTTTTTGCAGAACAAGCTCAACACCTTGTACTGCTTCATATAAAATATCGGCAAAATCCTGCGCCGTTATTTTTTTGTTAAGCATGCCTCCGGCGGCGTAATCACTTTGCAGCAGCGATAAAATATCTTTTAATTTACCTGCAGCAAGAATATAGTTCTTTATTGCGTCATAACCGGCACTGCCGTTTTTATAGGCGCTGCCAAGTTTGGAAGCAATGTCCAGCTTTTCCAGAATATTATCTGCCGCCGTGCAATATTCACTGATGCAGGCATTTTCGGGAACGTTTTTTATTAAATCCAGCAAACGTTTTAATTCCTGCTGTTCTTCATCTTTTAACACTTCCATGCCGTCAGCAACAAAACTGTCCGCCGATTGATAGAGTTTTTCCGTTTTCAAACGCAAAAGCAGCTCCGTATCAAATTCAAACAGCATTTTTACTGCCTGACAGCACATAAGCGTGCATAAATTACCGGCTGCGGCTGCCGGTGCAGAATAAGCGGCTGTTTTAACAAGCAGATATATAAACTCCGTTAAAGGCTCATTATTCAGTTTTGCCGTCAGCGGCAAAGAAACGGGAATGCCGTATTCATCACTTAAATTACGCAGTCCGGCATAAAACGAAAAATCCCTCAGCAAAATAATAATTTCACTGCTTTTTATACCCTTCTGCAAAAGCTTTTTAACGCTGCGCAGCACCGTACGTATTTCCTGCTCACGGCTTGCGGCCTCCAGCAGCATTATGCCGCTGCCGGAATATACGGCACTGCTTTCTTCACCAAGATACTCCGTCAGTATTTTTAAGCTGTTTTCATGTTCAGGCAGTTCCGGCTGTAATTTTTTCATATCCAAAAAACGGCTTAAATCGGCAAAGGCATGTTCAGTTGCCGCAAAAATTTCCGAGCGCTTAGGGTCATACATTAACCCAACGTTTATATTGCAATGTTTTTTCAGTTCGCGCAGCAGTTCTATCTGCAATCCGTCAAAACGGTAAAACTCGCTGAAATATAAATTTTCCCACGGAACAACCGGGTTATCTTTTTGCAGCACATAAACAGCAAGGCGGTATAAGCCTTCAACGTCAAACCAGTCTTCTTTTTTTAATTTCTGGCGGTAAGCCGTATAAACGGCGGCAATTTCGCGGTCTTTAAGCCCAAGTTTTCCCGGTCTGTCCCAGCCGTTAAGTGCTTCATAAATTTCTTCCATTTTGGCGCCGCTGCGCGATAACTGCCCAATAAGCGATGTTACCGCTTTAACAAAGCCTTTCTTTTCAACCAGAATGTTAAAATAATCAAGTTTATTATCGTGGGCATATTTTTGCAGAATTTCTTCGACAATAAGTTCCTGCGTGCGGCGTGAAATGCGCTGCAACCCTGCATAGCCGTTAGCATTAAGCAGGCCGGTTGCAACATCGTCAAAATTTTTTACGCGTACTGCGCCCTCTTTAAAAGCACGGCTTTGCAGCACGCCGCTTGGCAAAACCAAAAGCGAATTTTCCCAGCCTTTCTCTGTTATTTCATTAATAAAATATCCTCTGGCACTGCACCCCAGGGGGACATAGTAAAGTTTATTCATAAATATTTCTCCGATAGTTTTTCTTATATTTTACCACAAAAACTGCCTTATCCAAAAACTTATAATAGTATATGCTATTTAAAGTTTTAACGTTAACTTTATGTTAAATTTTATTAATAATAATTTACATTTTCTTAAAAATGTAGTATTCTATATAAGAATTTTAAAATACCTATTAAATTAAGGGGGAATTTTTATTATGTCAGGTTTAGGTTTAATGATAGCGTTTGTTATCGCTATCATCGTCATGATTGTCGCTATCTCCAAGTACAAGATTCATCCGTTTTTGTCTATTATGACCGTATCTCTTGTTCTTGGCCTTGTTGCCGGTATTCCTCTGGTAGACACCAAAGTTGACGGCAAAACGGTTCAGGGCATTGCCACTGTTATCGGGTCCGGTTTCTCCGGCACATTTACCAGTATCGGTATCGTTATTATTTTAGGTGCCCTTATCGGCGGCATTTTGGAAATTACCGGTGCAGCCTTTAAACTGGCAGACCTTATTATTAAACTGGTTGGCAAAAAGAACCCGGAACTCGCCATTGAACTTATGGGCTGGGTTGTTTCCATTCCTGTATTCTGCGATTCCGGCTTTGTAATTTTAAACCCTATCCGCAAAGCGCTGGTTAAACGTACTCTTGCGCCAAGCGTTGGCATGTCGGTAGCTTTAAGCGCCGGCCTTTATATCTCCCATGTATTTATTCCCCCTACACCGGGCCCTATTGCTGCAGCAAATACTTTGGGCATTGGCAATAACCTGCTGCTGGTTATCGGCATGGGCATGGTAGTTTCCATTTTCCCGCTTATTGCTGGCTATGCTTTCGTTAAATATATCGGCCCGAAAGTTAAAACCCCGGAAGACGTTAATGACGGCGAAGTTGTAAAAACTTATGAAGAAATTATGGCTTCCCACAAAAATATTCCGGGCGCGTTCATGTCCCTCGCTCCTATTATCATTCCTATTTTGTTAATGGCTTTGGGTTCCATTTCCAACATGGCTAAATGGACCGGCTTCTTCGCCGATGTATGTGTTTTTCTCGGCACACCTGTAATTGCACTGGCAGTAGGTGTTATCTTTGCTGTTGCCCAGCTTATCAGCTCCGGCAAAACCGGTGAATTTTACGAACTTACCAATGAAACCTTAAAAGTTTCCGGCCCTATTTTGTTTGTAACTGCTGCCGGCGGCGTACTCGGCAAAGTTATTGCTGTTTCCGGTATGGTACAGTACATTACCGCCAACGCAGGCATTTTGGAAACTATCGGTATTTTCTTCCCGTTCCTTCTTTCTGCAATTCTTAAAACGGCTCAGGGTTCTTCCACCGTTGCCCTTACAACAACCGCAGGCATTGTTGCACCGCTCCTGGGCGTACTCGGCCTTGATACCCCGATGCTTACCACCCTTACCGTTATGGCAATCGGCGCAGGTGCAATGGTAGTATCGCACGCTAATGACTCTTATTTCTGGGTTGTTACCAACTTCGGCGAAATGACTCCTGACCAGGGCTACAAAACCCAAACCGTATGCACTTTGGTGCTTGGCGTATCTTCCATGCTTGGCATCTGGCTCTTGTCCCTGTTCTGCTGATTTAAGGAGTAATTTATGAAAAAAATCCTTTTAATACCCGATTCTTTTAAAGGCACGATGTCTTCCATGGAAATCTGCTCCATTATGGAAGAAAGCATACACCATCACTATCCGGAAGCAGAAGTTGTAAGCATTCCGGTTGCTGACGGCGGCGAAGGAAGCGTTGACGCCTTTTTGGAAGCACTGGGCGGCGAAAAAGTAAGCGTTAAAGCACAGGACCCTTACGGCCGCGAAATAAATTCTTTTTACGGAATTTTACCCGATGGCACTGCTGTAATTGAAATGGCAGCAGCTGCAGGGCTGCCTCTGGTAGGCGAAAACCGCCGCGCAGAAAAAACCACCACTTACGGCGTAGGCCAGCTTATCGATGACGCTTTGCGCAACAAATGCAAAAAACTTATTGTAGGCCTTGGCGGCAGCGCAACCAACGAAGGCGGCTGCGGTGCGGCAGCAGCTCTGGGCGTACGCTTTATCAACAGTAAAAATGAAAGTTTTGTCCCTGTCGGTGAAACCTTAAAAGATATTGCCGCTATCGACGCAAGCGGCATTAATCCACTTCTGCGCGAAGTTCCTATTGTTACCATGTGCGATATTGATAACCCGCTCTGCGGGCCGCATGGGGCTTCAGCTGTTTTCGGTCCGCAAAAGGGCGCTGACGAAGGTTGTATAAAAATGCTTGATGCAGGTCTTTATCACATGTCCGAAATCATTAAACGCGATTTGGATAAAGACGTGCTGAACCTGCCGGGCTCCGGCGCAGCAGGCGGCATGGGCGGCGGTATGGCGGCATTTTTTAACAGCACCTTACAGCCGGGCATAGAAACAGTGCTTGACACTGTTCATTTTAATAACCTGCTTGAAGGTGCAGACCTTATTATTTCAGGCGAAGGCAAAATTGATACCCAGTCCCTGCGCGGCAAAGTAGTTATTGGCGTTGCACGCCGCGCTAAAAAATCATCCGTACCGCTTATTGCCGTTGTCGGCGATATCGGCAGCGATATTCAAAAAGCCTATGAGGAAGGCGTTACCGGAATTTTCAGCATTAACCGCGTTGCCCTCCCCTATGAGCAGATTAAATTAAGAGCGAAAGATGATCTGCGGCTGACAATCGACAATATTATGTATTTTATGAAGCATATGCGCTAAAACAAAATAAAACTCCTGTTTGGCAAACTTAACTGCCGGGCAGGAGTTTTTCTTTTCATATTTTAATTAATCTTCGTAGCGGTCATCATCCCATCTGTCATCATCGTCGTCTTCATAACGGTCGTCGTCCCACCTGTCATCATCGTCGTCTTCCCAGCGGTCATCGTCCCACCTGTCATCATCGTCGTCTTCCCAGCGGTCGTCGTCCCACCTGTCATCATCATCGTCTTCCCAGCGGTCGTCGTCCCACCTGTCATCATCGTCATCATCCCAACGGTCATCGTCATGCCTGTCACGGCGTTCTTCGCGTTCCCATCTGTCACGGTCTTTTTTGTAATTGCCGCGGCGTCCATTATCGTGACGCCATTTATCGTCATTGCCTCTGCCGTTATCATGGTCAAAAGGGCTGTCCTTGCCGCTTGCCGCGCGCAGAATATCGTTTACAACGCCAAGCTCATTGCCGCCCGTATCTGCGGTAATAGCAGGCATTAATTTTTGTTCAGGAGCAGCTTCCGTTTCCGCTGCCCATAACGGGCTGATAAATGCTGCCATCAATAATGTACACAATACCTTTTTCATCATCCCTCACTCCTTAAAATTAAACAATATACCATCTATAATAATTATACAAAAACATAACAATAATAAGCAATAAACCTTACAAACAATTTACAATTAAATTTTCGTTCTACGCTTGTTTTTGCTATTATTTGTAATATCTGAAACATAAAGCGCCGCGTCCACGGTTTGAATCTGGCAAAATAATATTTAACTTTCACTTTTTAAAAATTTATAGTATTATGTAAATGCAGCTGACGCTGTAATACGTAAAAAGAAGGTATAGTATATGAAAACAAGAAAGGTTGTCATTATCGGTGCCGGGCATGTAGGCTCTCATGTAGCACTGGGCCTTATTCAATCCGGCGAAGCCGATGACATTGTTTTAATTGATATTTTAAAAGAAAAAGCATCCGCACAGGCATTAGACCTTGACGACTGCGTAAGCGGAGCTTTATGCGGACATGACACTGTTATACGCGCCGGTGAATACGAAGAGCTTAACGATGCCGATATTATGGTTGTTGCCTTCGGTCGCAGCCGCAAACCCGGTGAAACACGCCTTGATATGTTCGACGATACCATCCGCATGGCAAACGAAGTAATCGGCCATTTAAAACAGGTTGATTTTAAAGGCATTATGATTAGTATTTCCAACCCTGCCGATATTATCTGTGAATACATCCGCCGCCAGATGAACTGGCAGACAAACCGCTGCTTCTGCACCGGCACCAGCCTTGAAACCTACCGCCTGCTGCGCGTGCTTTCTGCCGCTACCGGTTACAGCCGCCGTTCCATTCAGGCAATGTGTATGGGCGAACACGGCAACAGCAGCTTTATTGTGTGGTCGCACATTTTTATTAACGGCACTCCGTTTTTGCAGATGCGCGAAAATAGCCCAAGGCTTGCCGCACTTAACCTTGATGATTTGCAGGAACAGGTTAAACGCGCCGGTGATATTGAAGTTGACGGCAAGGGCTGCACCGAATTTGGCATTGCCAATGTTGCCGTAATGCTTATAAAAGCAATTTTCCATGACCAGAAACTTATCTGGCCCTGCTCCACAGCACTTAACGGTGAATACGGGCAAAAAGACGTTGCCGCAGGCGTTCCCTGCGTTATCGGCAAAAACGGCCTTGAACAAATTTTAGAAGTAGAACTTGATGAAAGTGAAAAAGAAAAATTTGCCAAATCCTGCGATATTATCCGCGGCTTTTTGGAAAGAGCCGAAAGCGTAAAATAAAACTAAACCAACGTAAAAGCAAACAGCACTTCAAAAGTAATTTTACTTTCGGAGTGCTGTTTTACTATTTACGCTGTTAAATTACAGTTCAGCTTTTTTGGCGATAATGGCAGCACAGGCAGTGCAGGCCGGGCAATCGCAGAATTTTGCTCCGTTCTTTTTAATTTCTTCGGCATGGGCAAGTACGTTTTTGGCCATTTCTTCGCCAAAAACTTTAACGCCTGCTTCACTGCCTGCAAAAGCAATTAAACCGTCAACAGGCATAATGTCTGCTTCAACTTCGGCAATAAGCTTTTTGGTCATTTCTGCTTCTTTATCAGTACCGGCTGCTTCCAGCCATTCAGCGCAAACTGCTTTGGCTTCTGCACAGCAGGAAGGTGCATTTTTTAAAGCATTTACCTGTTCAGTAAGGTAAGTTCTTAATTCGTCAGTCATAATAAATCATCCTTTCCAGTAAACAATCGGAGGTTTAACCTATTTTTTTCATATTTTCTAAAATTCTGGCAAGCATTGCCTCGCAAGTGCGGATTTCTTCATCCGAAAAGCCTTTGTAAAAAATTTCGGACATTTTATCGGATACCGCTTTATAATCATGCTCCAGATTTTCAGCCTTGGCGGTAAGCGCCAGCAAAGTTTTGCGGCGGTCGTTTTTATCGGGCATACGGCATACAAGCCCTGCCTTCTCCATACGGTCAACCATGCTTGTAAGCGTTGTTGGCGCAAGGCCTGTTTTATCTGCCAATTCGCGCAGAGAAATACCGTCCCTGCTCCACAAAACATATAAAATACGCCCTTGCGCGCCGTTAAAAGCATCAATGTTTTTCTCCGCTAAAATCTGCTCTAAAATTCTGTCGCTAAGCCTTTTAATCTGCGAAACATAATTGCCGCCTTTAATTTCCATTTATATTCCTCCTGCATAGGATTATACTATATAGTAGTATTTTCTGCAAGCTGTTTTATTAAATATATCTATCCATTCATCAAAATATCATCATTGCACCGCAAAATATAAGTATTAAACCAAGCGCACCAAAGATAATCCGGTACATACTGCGGCTTAAAAGGTGTGCATCCGGCTTGCCGACCGGGTTACACAACCAGTTCCAGTTTTTTACCGCTCCAACAGCAAGCACAATGCCTGTAAAAAGTGTTATGTAATCACGGTATTCGGTTATAAAATCCGTTAAAGCCTTATCCATTTTATTCCTCTTCGTCCTTTATCTGTACCAGCCTGCCCCTTTTATTGCGCTCAAAAGCAGTACCATAAGGGCTGTTTAACAAAGGCAAAAGCTCCGGATACAAATTGCAGATAGTATTTAAATCGTAAATGCCATACTCTGCATCTTCACCGGCATAAACTTCATCCTCATCGCTTGCTTCAAAATACCAGCCGCTGTCCCAGCCTGTATCGTCGCTGTCAGGCTCTTCCCGCCAGCAAAAGCCTACCGTACAGCCGTCTTTTATAATCCGTTTGCTTATACGGCAATGCCGTGCTCCCTGCCAGTTTGGCAGCAGTTCTTTAAAATTGCTTTCATCAATAAACGGCTGCGCAGCATTTTCTTCTCCGCACAGTTTTTGCAATTCGGCAAAACGTTCTTCAATAATTTTTTCAACAGCCCGGCAATATTCGTCGCCCCAGGGCAAAAGCAGGTATGCCGCTTCTTCTGCGCAAGGCATTTGCCCTTTAAAATATTCTCTTGCGTATGCTTTTAAATCTTTAATAAAGGCGTAGGGCATGCTGCGGTTGCCGGTGTTGTACCAGTTGGCAAAACATACCCCTTTATAGTTGTAATCAATTATCATAAGCCTGCCGCCAAGTTCATCACGCACAAAAGCACGCAAATCATTAAGGCTGCCGCTTTTTACATTTATAGCCACGTCACCGTGCTGCTGTAAAAAAACGTCGCCCATTAAATTATGGTTTATGCACCAGCGCAGGTATGCCGCCATATGGCTGTATACTGCCAGTTCATCAACCGAAAGATTATGTTCCTGTATCAGTTTTAAATGCTCTGCGGCACAGTCCATTTCGCGGTCATCATAATTTAATATTTCTGCATCAGTAACAGCGTTTAAACGGTTGGGATTGATGACTTCCAAAATTTCATCCGGGCATTTTTGCAATAATTTATCCATCCCGTTTTCCACTTTATAATCAAGTTCTTCTTTATAAAGCGGTATTGCCTGATAAAAATTTACTGCATCGCCATTTGGCAGCGTACAGGCATAACTTGCTTCGCCAAAAACACCGGGGATTAAAACAACAGCCGAACACAGCTTTGTACTCTCATCAAAGCTGGTAATATCGTCAAATTCAAGCATTGACCCCCAGTCATAATACATTCCGTTATTAACAGGGCTGCGCGCCATAAATTTCAAAAATCGTATAGGCCAGTACCACTTTTCGTCCTTTAGTGATTCTTCGTCAAGCTTCCAATTGGCCGGCAGGTTAATTAAAAGTTCGGCACGTTCCAATTGTTCGTTTTTCAGCTCATCAGGTACTTCCATTTTATGCGCACCCATGCCGCAGGTTATCAGCGTATAATATTCGTGTTCCGCCCGTGGCGGAATAACATAAATATCCACGTGAATATCAGGCGATGCCAATTCATGCATTACGCGGTCGTACTTGCCGAAATATTTTTCAATATGGTTTCCAACGCTCTGCATTTCTTCAAAACTGTAAACTTCCGGTTCGTGGTAATTTTCTTCAATATATTCTTCGATGGTTTTAATTAAATTTGCCGCGTCTTCGTCATCAGGCTTTAACTGCTGCCATTTGCGTGCATAGGCCAGTGCTTCCAGCTCGCGCCCGGATGTCATCCACAGAGCGTAAGCCATACGGCAGTTCCAATACCAGTCATCCAGCCCTTGCAGACGCACACTTTCAAAAATATTTACGGCTTTTTCCAACAAAAATATATCCACGCCATCCTCGTTTGCTTTGGAATTATTATCGCCAAGCACGCCCAAATTGCTGTAAGCCCTGCCCAAAAGCACGGTCAGTTCATAGCCGCGTTCTTCTTCCGGTATGACTTCAATGGCATCAACACATTTTTGATATTCATTTGCTTCATTCCATTCCACAATCTTTTTAAGTAAATCGTTCATAAGGCCTTCCCCTTTCAAACAGCCTGCGCCAAAATACAAAAGGACGCCCCGCTGTCTGCGTTAAGCGTAAACAGCAAAGCGCCCGTTAATTTTATTGTTAATATTAAGTGCATAACAAAGTGCCGGCCTTAAGTTATAACGCCGCTTCGCCTGCTTGATTGCCTGCCTGATGATTACACAGCCCATAATCTTTGCCGCTCCTTGTTATACTTTATTTAATTATACTAAACTTTAAAGTTTTAAACAATGCTCAACCCATTTTGGCAAAGTAATATTTAACGGCCACGGCCTGAGCGGCAAGCAAAACTGCCAGCAGATAAAATACCTGCGTTATGCCAAAACCGTGTGCAACAAAGCCTAAAACTGCCGGCCCTAAAATTACGCCGGTATAACCCATACTGGTTATTGCCGTTACAGCTGCGTTAATTGGCATAACTTTCTGGTATTTTGTCAGCGAATAAATTGTTGGCACTATGTTGGCAAGCCCTAACCCCATAAGTACAAACCCAAGCTGAATGGCATAAAAGTTTTCCAAAAAGATAACGCTTAAAAAGCCAATAGCGCCGATAACACTGCCAAAAACCAATGTTTTTTCTTCGCCAAGCACAGCTACTATTTTATCGCCCAAAAGGCGCATACACAGCATTGCTACCGAAAAAACGGCATAGCCTACGCCTGCAAGCGAAAGCTCGGTATTTTTTACTTCTGTAAGCAAAACGCCGCTCCAGTCCATAACTGCCCCTTCACCCAAAAATGTTATGCACGCCAGCACGCCGAAAAACACTACTATGCCTTTGGGAACAGCGATTGGTTTTTCGTTGCCAGCACCTTTAAAATTTAAAAAGTGGCGGCTGTAAATTACCGTTAACACTATTACTATAAGGCTGTGTATGGCGGCAATAACTGTTATGCCAAGCCCAGCTTTGGCCAAAAGGCTGAATAAACCTGCACCGGCGAAGCAGCCGACGCTCCATAAGGCGTGCATGCCGCTCATCATACGCTTTTTAGAAGCATTTTCTACGATAACGGCATTAAGGTTCATATTAACATCTATACAGCCCATTGCCGCGCCAAAAACCGCAAGAAATACCAAAAAGCCCCAAATATTGCCAAGCAGCGATAAAATTATCAAATCCGCTGCCATAACGGCAATAGCGGTACGCAAAACTTTTTTACAGCCGTAACTGCGGCTTAACATACCTGCCAGCGGCATAAAAATAAAAGCGCTGATGCCGATGCTTAATAACAGCATGCCCAATATATCGGCGCCAATTTGCAGTTTATCTTTAACTGCCGGTATCATTGGCGCCCATGTGGCAACCGCAAATCCGCTGATAAAAAACGCCATGCGCGCCGCCATCTGCTCTTTTTTTCCTACTTTATAGGCCGATAAATAATCATCTACTAATCCCATTAATTAACCTCCGGTTAAGGTTTGCAAATTCCGCATGGGCTGTAGCCTTTGCTGATTAATTCGGCACGCCGCCCTTTAAAGTTTTCCTTATTTTTAACGCTAATTTTTTCTGCGCCGCTGCAATCAGGTTTATGGAATTTTTTGCTGCCGTTATTTAACACATAGCTTTGTACTGCGTAATCATCGGCAGTTGGGCATACTTTTGGCTTATTGCCGGCAGTTTTTGCCGTTTGTTTTTCATCTGCCAGCTTGCTTTTACCGTCTGCATAATTAATTTCCACACCCGGCTGCACATTATAACAGAAAACATTAAAGCTTATGCCTGCGCCCTTATCCTCTACGGACATTGCTTCCATCTGTACGCCTGACGCCACAAGGTTATTGCCGCTAAACACCGGCGTTACACGATATAAAACATGGTTGCCTGTTTCTTTAATATAGTCGGCTACCATATTTTCAAACGGCAGCATGCCATCCACATTCATATAACGTGTTCCGGTTATTAAATTGCGTTCGTTTGCATTTTCAGCTGTAAGCTGATAGCCGATTAAATGGCAGCGGTTATAAAGATACTTACCGTCAACAAAATCGTATTTTGCCGTCTGCCAGCCGCTCGGCTTAACCTGTCCGATGCTGCCGCGCTTTTCCTTGGGCATAGTTTCTTTGGATACATTGGCAAACGCCGTTCCGCAGCGTTTTAAACTATCCAGCGGGCTGTATTTTTCAAATGATTTTTCAGTTAAATCAGAGTCGGTAAAATTTGGTTTATTGCCGTTAATTGCAATAAATGGCTTGCCGCTATACGCAGGTACAGAAGCAATACCGGTGGCGTTAGCTGCATTAACGGAACTGCCTGCCGGTGCGGCGGCATTGCTGCCTTTTTGCCCGCAGCCGCTTAAAACAAGGCTTACAGCCAGTATTAAAGAACAAATTACAGCAAATATTTTTCTCATTTTACGTAAACTTCCTCCGTAATTTTATCGTGAGATGAACCGGCAAAATCATTGCTCTTTTTAAGATGCCAGTTTTTTAAATCAATGTCAAAATATAAATCCGCCGGGTAAACGCGGTTCCACCTGTACAAAATAATTTTCTGCACTTCTTTTTCATACGGCTTAACGCTGATGTTTTCGGCAAAGCAATAATCATCACAGCCTGCTTTTGCCATAAAATCCTCATCAACGGTTATGCCTTCAAAAGTTTCATCAAACTGGGCGCGGCTGTATGCGTTCATCCACAGTTTATGCGTGCCGCAAAGCTTCAGCAGCCGCGCACGCAAAACCCTGTCCATGCTCTGGCGGCGCGCATTAAACAGCATACCTAAATTGTCATCGGCACAAGCAATTAAAATCATATTTAAATCCTTCCGTGTTGTTCATTATAATAATTATAACTTTTTAAGCGCTCTGCCAACGTACCGGTATGCAGCTCAAAAAGATGATTGTCATAATCATAAAAATACAAAGAACGCCCTTCTCCTTCTATACGGCTGCGCCCTTCCCTAAAGGTTAAGCCAAGAGTTTCAATACGTTTTTTATATTCATCATATTCTTTTTCATCAATTTTAAACGCTATGTGGTTATAGGTTGTTTCCTTTAAAGATTCCCCCTGCATAATCACCAGCCACAAACCATCAATATCAAAAAATCTTTCCTGCGACAGCGAAAAAGTATTCTTGCCGCTGTCGTATATAACTTTAGCATCAAACAGCAGCTGCAACATAACTGTTGTACGTTCAATATCGTGTACAATAAAAGTAATATGGCTTATTTGCATAAACTGCCTCCTTAAACAAACCATTTTCATCATAGCATTATAAAAAACACTTTGCAAGTTAAGTTTTTAAAAGAATACAAAAATCCCCGGCAGGATTTTTCCACTGGGGACTGGTTATTTACTGTTCAGATATTAGTAGTTTACTTTGCGCAGTTCAAAATATGCTTTCGGATGGTCGCAAACAGGGCAAACTTCCGGAGCTTTTTCAGCAATTACAATATGGCCGCAGTTGCCGCAAATCCAAACCTGTTTTTCTTCGCGTTTAAATACACGGTCATTTTCAATGTTGGCAACCAGTGCATTGTAGCGTTCTTCGTGTTCTTTTTCAATTTTGCCAACTTCTTCAAACAGCATGGCAATATAATCAAAGCCTTCTTCTTTTGCTACTTTGGCAAATTCGGCATACATTTCGGTCCATTCATAGTTTTCGCCGGCTGCTGCGTCTTTAAGGTTAGTTAAAGTATCGGGCAGGCTGCTGTGTGCTACGCCGCCGCTGGTTAAAAGTTTAAACCAGATTTTAGCATGTTCTTTTTCGTTGCCTGCGGTTTCTTCAAAAATATTGGCAATCTGGTTATAGCCTTCTTTTTTAGCAATGCCTGCATAATAGGTATATTTGTTTCTTGCCTGAGATTCACCGGCAAATGCTGCCTGCAAGTTTGCTTCGGTTCTGCTTCCTTTAAATTCCATTGTTCATACCTCCATAAAATAAATTTTATTTGTGCTTCTGCACTTATTGTGCTTCTTTTGCCTCAAGCTTCTGGCAATCGGGGCACAATCCATTAAAGACAATATCATGGCTCTGCATTTTAAAGCCGGTTACTGCGGCAACCTTTTCGTCAAGGTCTTCCATGTAATCCATATTCTCTACATTCATAAATTTTCCGCAATGGGAACATTTAATGTGGTAATGCTTGGTAAGCATATGGTCAAACCTGTCTGCGCCGCTGGGTACGGAAACCTTGTTTAAAAGCCCGCTTTCCACAAGCGAGTTAAGGTTGCGGTACACCGTTCCCTTACTGATATCGGGATATTCCATGGTTATGCGTTCATAAACCTCGTCAGCCGTGGGATGGTCCGCCAGGAAGCGTACTGCAGCAATAACAAGCTGTCTTTGAATAGTATTACGTTTCATTCTGCCTCTCCCTTCTAACAAAACCTATTCTCAATTACAATTATATACCCAAAAGAAATCTTGTCAAGCAAGTTTACTATTTTTTCACGTATGAGCGGTTTTTACTTTAAAATTACAGCATTTTTCAGTAAGCGCCCGCTTATCATTCACGTGTGTTTTTAATAAATAATGTTTTTCGTTTATCAGCTTTAGTTATTTAAAAATTTTAAAAACTTTTATTTGATTGCTAATGAGTTTTGGTAGTGATATAATAAATTTGCAGTTAGTCATAAGTAATCAAAGGAGAAAATTAAATATGGAAGCTATTACTTTAAATAATCTGGCTATCGGGCAAAAAGCCACGATTATTACAGTTGGCGGTGAAGGCATTTTGCGCCGCCGCTTTTTAGATATGGGGCTAACCCCCAAAACAAGGGTTATGGTGCGTAAAAGAGCGCCTTTAGGCGACCCTATTGAAATTTTTCTGCGCGGCTACGAGCTGACCCTGAGGCTGGATGACGCTAAAAAAATTACCGTGCAGCCGGAGGAAGCATGAAACTTACATTTGCACTTGTAGGAAACCAGAACTGCGGCAAAAGCACGCTTTTTAACTATCTTACCGGCAGCAACCAGCACGTTGGCAACTTTCCCGGCGTAACGGTGCAGAAAAAAGAAGGCATCTTGCTGAAGGATAAGGATATTACCGTTATTGACCTTCCCGGTATTTATTCCCTTTCGCCTTATACCTCCGAGGAAATTGTTACGCGCGATTTGCTTTTGCGCAACAAGCCGGATGTTATTGTTAACGTTCTTGATGCTACCAATATTGAACGCAGCCTGTATTTATCATTGCAGCTTATAGAGCTTAATACGCCAATGGTAATTGCCCTTAATATGATGGACGAATTGCAGGCAAGCGGCGGCAGTATTGATATTAAAACGCTTGAGAAAAAACTCACCATACCGGTAATTCCAATAACGGCCAATTCAGGTGCTGGTGTTGATGAACTTATCCGCCGCGCCAAAAACGCCGCTGAAACTCATCAGCTGCCTGAGCGTCTTGACTTTTGCTCCGGTCCGGCACATGTGGCAATTCATTCCATCGCCCATTTAATTGAACCCAAAGTACGCAAAAAAGGCTTGCCGCTGCGTTTTTCGGCAACTAAGCTCATTGAAGGCGATGACCTGTTAACCAAAGAACTGGAATTAACGGAAAACGAACAGGATATTATAGGCCACTTTGTTACCGAACTTGAATCTGCAGCCGATACAGATAAAGAAGCTGCTTTAGCTGATATGCGCTACACCTATATTGAAGAACTGTGCAGCCAGACCGTGCATAAGCCCGATGAAAGCGTTGCCCAGAAGCGTTCTGTAAAAATGGACCGCTATTTAACAAATAAATACCTGGCCATACCTATTTTTCTTTTAACAATGTTTACGGTGTTCTGGCTTACCTTTGACGTTATAGGCGCAGAATTAAGCAACTTACTGGAGCTTGGCATTGCCGCCGTAACAGATGCGGCTGACGCAGGTTTAACGGCAGCCAATGTCAGCGCGCCTATTCACTCGCTTATTATCGATGGCGTATTTACCGGCGTTGGCAGCGTGCTTTCGTTTTTGCCAACTATCGTAACGCTGTTCTTCTTCCTTTCTCTTTTGGAAGATACAGGATATATGGCACGCATTGCCTTTGTAATGGATATGCTGCTTCGTAAAATCGGGCTTTCCGGTTCATCTTTTGTGCCGATGCTTATCGGCTTCGGCTGCAGCGTACCGGCAATTATGGCAACACGCACTCTTGCCAGTGAGCGCGACCGCAAAATAACAATTATTTTAACGCCTTTCATGTCGTGCAGCGCCAAACTTCCTGTTTACGGCGTTTTTATCGCGGCTTTCTTTGCCGAAAACCGTGCACAGGTAATGATGTACCTGTACCTGACAGGCATTTTAATTGCTATTTTATCAGGCCTGCTTTTAAAAGCCTTTGTATTTAACGGCCAGCCTGTTCCGTTTGTAATGGAACTGCCTGCTTACCGCCTGCCTACCGCAAGAAGCATAGGCCTGCATATGTGGAGCAAAGCCAAAGACTTCCTGCACAGGGCTTTTACCATTATCTTCCTTGCAAGCATTGTTATCTGGCTGCTGCAAAGTTTTGACACGCGCTTTTACATGGTAGAAAACCCCGCCAACAGCATGCTTGCCCAAATCGGCTCTTTTATAGCACCTGTTTTTGCTCCGCTTGGCTTTGGCGACTGGCGTGCTGCAACGGCATTAATTACCGGCATTACGGCTAAAGAAGTTGTTATAAGCACGCTTTCCGTTCTTACCGGCAGCGGCGATGAGCTTACCGGCAGCGCATTGCAGAACCTTTTCTCTCCGCTTACGGCGCTCAGCTTTTTAACCTTTGCCCTGCTCTACCCACCCTGCGTGGCAGCGCTTGCAGCAATAAAGCGTGAAATGAACTCCGGCATTGCCACTATTGCCATTATGGCTTACGAAATATGCGTTGCCTGGCTGGCAGCCTTTACGGTTTACCATATTGGTTTAATGCTCGGTTTTAACTGATTATAATAACTGTCAATTCCTAATGTAAGTTTTAAGGCTTGCATTAGGAATTTTTTATTTTAAAAATTATAAAACAAAAACCGCCATACATATTTGTACGACGGTTTTGTAACTAAATTTTGTAACTGATATATGTTTTATTCTTCAATCATGGGCACGGTGTTAGCCGCATGCTGCATTACATTAATGGTGTAATCGGTTTTGCCTTCGGCTTTTAATTTTTCCTGTGCCAGCTGCCATGCTTCTTCAATGGTTGCAACTGGAATCTGCCCTGTTTTTCTTGCAGCTTCAAAGTTTTCGGGTTTGGTTACAAGGTAAACAGTATTTTCGTGGCACAGGCTTGCCAGTACAAAAGCTACATAGAAAGGAATGGAAAATTCTTCACGCAAGGCTTTTTCCATATCCGTTAAATTATCAAAGCGGAAGCTTTCCATATATGCGGGCGGGTCATTAATTTCACGTGCTTCAAGCGCAGCAATTAAAATGCCGCCTTTTTTAAGTGCAAGTGCGGAAGTATCATAAGTTTTGCTGCCCTGATACAGGTTAATGTCTTTCGGGAAGCCGCCCGGAGAAGCAATTACCACATCTGCTTTTCCTTTGGCTTTAACGCCCTGAATTTTTAAAACTTCTTTGGTGCCTTCCAGCCATGCATCATACCAGTGGCCGCCAACTATTTTGGCAAAATCGCCGTCATTGTCAAGCACGTTGTTTACCAAAAAGCACGGGTTGATAAATTCGCAGGCTGCGCAAAGTTCTTCATGGAAGCGGTTGCCTTCGATATTTGCAGTGCAAACGCCGGGATACACGCCGCCGCCAAATTCATCAGCAAGTGCCAGAGAATGGTGTTTTTGAATGGTTTCTTCACTGGCAACGCCCGGAAGAATGCTTTTGCGGCCGCCGCCGTAACCTGCAAGCAGATGTACGGTAATACCGCCGGTTAAAATTACTTTATCGGCATCGGTTACATGCTTGTCAATCCATACAGGCACGCCGCGCGGAGTATCGCCTACATGCACGCAGACAGATTCTTTGCTGCTGTGCTGATAAATTTTAATGCGGTCTACTACTTCCTGCCCGCAGACAATTACATCTTCTTCGTGTGTTTGCGGACGGTGCGTGCCCTGCGCAACCACGATGCTGATATCTTCATCGGGAACGCCTGCAAGATTCAGTTCATTAACAATATGAATGAGGATTTGGTCGGTATGAACAAGGCGGGTAATATCACTGACTACTATTGCCACTTTTTCGCCCTTGTTAACGCACTGCTGCAAAGGCTTGCTGTTAACAGGCTCGCGCATTGCTTTTAAAACTGCTGCTTTTACATCAGTAATTTTTTCGCTCTGGTTGCCTTCAATTACCTGCAAAATATGTTCTTCCGGCAGTGCAACTTCCTGAAAACCGTCACCAAAACCAAATTTAAAATTTTTTAATGCCATAATCATCTTCCTTTCCCCTAAAAAGCATTTATATTAAAAAATTTGCAAACATTAATCAAAAAACGGAATGGTTGCCATGCCGTGCGGAATAATATTAACGGTATAATCTTCCCTGCCGACAATTTTTTCAGCCATTGCCATTGCTTCCTGCAAGGTTGCTACCGGTACGGCGCGCGTTTTGCGTGCTTTTTCAAAGTTTTCCGGCTTGGTTACCAAAATTATGGTAAAACGTTCTGCAAGGCAGCAGGTATAAAAAGCTACATAAAACGGAATACTGAAACCGTCACGCACATCCTGCTCCATCTGTTTCAAATCGTCATAATGGAAGCAGTTGAAAAACACCGGCGGTTCGGCAATATCCTCGCATTCCAGCACCGCAATAATAACGCCGCCTTCTTTTAACGCCATAGCCGCAGGCACATAAGCCTTCATTCCCTGATACAGGTTCATGTCACGCGGAAAACCGCCGCCGCTGCTGATTGCAATATCAGCCTTGGCTTTGGCTTTTACGCCCTGCTGCTTAGTTACAATGCGTGTGCCTTCCAGCCATGCTTCATGCCAGTTACCGGCAGCAACAGCGTAAAAATCGCCGTCAGCATCCATAATGGCATTTACCAGAAAACAGGGATTCAAAAGCGCCGTCGCATCGCACATATCGTCGCTTACGCGGTTATCCCAGGTTTTGGTAAGGCAGGTATCCGGGTTTATGCCGCCGCCAATCATATCGCTTAATGCCATAACATGGTTATGGTTAATTGTTTCGGCAGCTGCAATGCCAGGCAGCACGCTTTTGCGCCCGCCGCCGAAACCGGCAAACAAATGCGGTGTAATACCGCCTGTTAAAATTACCTTGTCTGCCTCAACGGCGCGCTTGTCAAGGTACACCGGCGTACCGCGCCTTGTTGTGCCAAGATACACGTTTTTATCCATATCGTAAGCATCATGGTCATAAATTTTCAAGCGGTTGTACAAATCTTCGCCAACAATAATTTTCTTTTCTTCGTCTGTATTGGCCCTGTGCGTTCCTGCCGCAACAATAACGGAAATATCCGCATCCGGTATGCCGCTGTTGTTAAGTTCTTCCACCACAATGGGCAGATATTCGCTTGTTCTCGTCCACGCGCGCGTTATGTCGCTTACCAGAATTACTACCTTATCGCCCTGTTTTACCACTTCGCGCAGCGGCGCAGAACCAACAGGATTGCGGACGGCATCCAGCACAGCCTTTTTTAAATCTGTTATTTTTTCACCCGGCGCGGCGTCGATAATCTGCAAAACTTTGCTTTCATCAAGTATTACGCTTTGCTCGCCTTTGCCGTATTTCAGCTTATATTCCTTCATGCTTCCTCACTTGTCCAAAATAGGGAGCGTTGCCGAGGCATGCCCCATAACGGTAATTGTATAGTCTTTTTTATTTTTTTCAGCAAGGTCAGCCTGCACCATATTCCACGCTTCTTCAAGCGAAGCCACGGGAATCTGCCCGGTAGCACGTACAAATTCAAAGTTTTCCGGCCTTGTTACAAGATAAGTATGCAGCGAATTTACAATGCATCTTGTTTTAAACGCCACAAATGCCGGAATGGAAAAATCGGCACGTACTTCTTTTTCAAAGCTGAGAATATCGGATTTAGAGAACCAGTCTGTAAAAATGGCAGGTTCTTTAATATCTGGGCAATCCAGCGTTAAAATTAAATAACCGCCGGGTTTTACCGCAAAAACAGCGTTCATATGGGCTTTGCAGCTCTGGTACAGGTTTATATCTTTCGGGCTGCCGCCTGCCGAAGCGATAACGACATCTGCCTGCTCTTTAATATGTACGCCTGCCATTGCCAAAAGGTCATGGCAGCCTTTTTCCCATGCTTTATACCAGTGCCCAGCAACAACTTCATGCAGGTCGCCTTCGGGGCTGAACACCATGTTTACCAAAAATGCAGGGTTAATTTTTGCGCATACTTCCGTCATATCTTCATGCAGAGGGTTATTTTCCAAAACACCGGTTTCGCACAGCGGATTGCATCCTGCACCAACTTCATCTGCCAGTGCCATAGCATGGTTGTGCATAATTGTAGCGTGGCCGCTTACGCCCGGCATAACAGCTTTGCGCCCGCCGCCAAAGCCTGCCATCGGGTGCAGCGACACGGCGCCGGTAATAATAATTTTATCGGCTTCTGCCACTGTTTTATCAATTAAAATTGGTGTGCCGCGGCTGGTAACGCCAAGGTCAACCAATTCTGCGTTATTGCGGCAGTCATGCTGATGAATTTTAATGCGGTTTACAATTTCCTGCCCGCAAACCAGCACATCTTCTTCCGGAGTATGGGCGCGGTGCGTACCTGTTGCAACAACAATGGTAATATCTTCATCAGGAACGCCGCCTGCATTGATTTCATCAATAACAACAGGCAGAAAATCGGCAGTGCGTACAAGGCGCGTAATATCGCTTACAATAACGGCAACCTTATCGCCTTTTTGCACAACGTCCTTCAGCGGAGCGCTTTCAACCGGGCTGCGCAGCGCATTAAGCGTAGCCTCTTTAATATCACCGGCAACGGACGCCTTATTGCCATGAATATCGTACAATATATGTTCTTCCGGCAGCATTACCTTCTGGCAGCCGCTGCCATACGGGAGAGTGTATTCCTTCATTGTTCATTCTCCTTTTTTAATAGTAGTTATATAATTATATTATACACTTCTGCATATAAAAATGAAAGGCAAAGGGCAAATTGTTTTAACGAAAGATTATTTTATAATTTTAGTTGTACATTTTGTAACAGATATGCTATAATATTTTAATAAATTACACTTATCACGGGGATGTACTGGTTTCGACGGGGATAGGTGTGGTATGATAAGCGAGCCGTGTTTCCGTCAGCACGTTAAACGGCGGACGTTTAAAAATAAACGCTAAAAACGATTACGCTTTAGCAGCTTAATGCTACGTCCTTGCGTTTCTTTCCTGCGGAAATGCTCTGGACGCCAACAGCAGGATACTTTAAGGGCTTTTCCCTGAGCCTTTAAGGGAAACCTTTTGGGATAGCAACCGGGCAGCCCGCCGTCAGGCGGCACGGAAGCGAATAATAAAATGACGCCTGCGCTCGGAGAAAGTCATATTGCAATATTTTCGGACAGGGGTTCGACTCCCCTCATCTCCACCACTCTTACAGATATACATTAATCAAATGCAGAATACCAAAAACTATTTTAGGTAAAACACTACATTTGAATGATGTTGTAGTATTATAAGTAAAGTGCCTACACTTTTAATTAGTATAGGCACTTTTTTATTTGCATTATTTATTTTACTATTTCATACGGCCAGTCCATAATGCCGCCGATATGTTCAATATTTGTATAGCCCATGTCTGCCAATGCCTGCGATGCACGGTGTGCGCGTTTACCGCTGCGGCAGTAAACCAAAATTTCGGCATCTTTATCCGGAAGAACTTTGGCAACTTCTGCGGATTTCGCTTCAATTAAATCAACCGGCAGCAAAACTGCGTTTGGCAGATGCCCTGCTGCAAATTCTTCCTGCGTGCGCACATCCAGAACAACAATTTTATCATTCTGTTCCATGCGCTGCTTTGCCTGCTGCGGCGTAAGCGTTTTATAAGCTGCGGCAACTTGCGTTTGCACCGTTTGAGTGCCTTCAGCTGCCTTGGACGCTTCTGCAAAGCATACGGCAGATACCGCAAGCACGGCGGCAAATACTAACATTAAAAATTTTTTCATAGTAGACCAGCTCCTTTATTTAAATTTTACTGCTACCTGTTCCGCTCCTTCAAGGCGCGTTCCACTTCGCGTTTGGCATCGCGCTTTGCCATATCCTGGCGCTTGTCATACAGTTTTTTACCGGTGGCAAGGGCAATTTCTATTTTAATCAGCCCATGCGAAAAATACATTTTTAAAGGCACCAGCGTATAGCCTTTTTCTTTTACTTTGCCGATAAGGCGGCGGATTTCTGCCTTATGCAGCAAAAGTTTACGGTCGCGCAGCGGCTCGTGGTTAAACCGGTTGCCCTGGTCATAGGGGCTGATATGCAAATTGCAGACAATTACTTCCGCACTTTTGGTTATCTGGGCATAGCTGTCCTTCATGTTGGCTTTGCCCGCGCGCAGCGATTTTACTTCCGTACCCGTCAAGGCAATGCCTGCCTCATAAGTTTCGTGAATAGTAAAATCATGGCGAGCTTTTCTGTTTTCCGCAACAATTTTTATTTTCTTTTCCACTATTTATTCCTCTGTTTTTTCTTTCTTTTGCCGTGTTTGTTCTTACTGTCTTTTAAATATTTATTGCCGCCAATGCCGCCTTTGCCGCGTTTGGCAAATTTATCCTTGCCGCCCTTTTTCTTCTTGCCTTTTTTATCAGGCACATCGCTGCGGTAACTTACGGATTTACGCTGTTCGGCAAGCTGCATTTTAATGCGTTCGCGCACGCTTTCGTCTTCGCCGGCAAGTATAAAATCTATATTGCGTTCGGCAATATTAACCTGAAAAACCTCAATGCGCACAGGGTCGCCCAAGCGGTAGCATTTGCGCGTATGCGTACCCATCAATGCATAATTTTCTTCAATAAATTCGTAATAATCATCCAGCAGGCTGGAGATATGCACAAGACCTTCCACGCCGTTTTCCAGCTCAACAAACATGCCAAAGGCAGTAACGCCGGATATTATGCCGTCATATTCTTCGCCGATATGCCCTGCCATATATTCAGCCTTTTTCAAATCGACGGTTGCACGTTCAGCTTCGGCAGCTGTGCGCTCGCGAATCGATGAATGTTCGGCAATATGGTCAAGCTTGTTAATATATTCGTCCTTTGTTTTTTCTTTCATGTACGGGTCAGCCAGCCATTTATGCAGCAAGCGGTGTACAATCAAATCCGGATAGCGGCGTATCGGCGATGTAAAATGCGTGTAATACTCCGCAGCAAGGCCAAAATGCCCGATATTATCCGTTTGGTAAACGGCCTGTTTTAAAGAGCGCAGTGCAACCGTGGAAACCATGCGTTCTTCCGGGCGGCCTTCCATGGCAATTAACGCTTTTTGAAGCGCCAGCGGCTTAATGTCTGCCGCTACCGGCATTTTTACATTAAAACGGCTTAGTAACAGCGATAAATCGCGCATTTTTTCTTCATTGGGCTTATCATGCACGCGGTAAACAAAAGGCCATTTTTGCAGGGCCATATGGCGCGCAACCGTTTCGTTGGCAGCCAGCATAAACTCCTCAATGATTGATTCGGCAAGACCATGCTCGCGCTGTACTATTTCCAAAGGCCTGCCCTGTTCGTCCAGAATTACTTTTTGTTCCGGCAGGTCAAAATCTATTGCGCCGCGCGTTACGCGTTTTTTGTGTAAAATTACGCACAGCTTTTCCATTTCTTCCAGCATCGGCAGCGCGTCTTTATATTTTTCCGTCAATTCGGAATTTTTATTGACCAAAATTTCACGCACAATACGGTAGCTTAAACGGTAACGCACATTAATAACGCCGGGGAAAATATCGTAGCTTTTAATGCGGCCTTTTTTATCTATCAGCATTTCGCAGCACATTACCAGCCGGTCTTCTCCTGCGTTAAGGCTGCAAATACCGTTGGAAAGGCGTTCCGGCAGCATCGGCAGCACTCTGTCTACAAGGTAAACACTGGTACCGCGCTCCTGCGCTTCGCGGTCCAAAATAGTATTTTCATGTACGTAATAGCTTACGTCCGCAATATAAACGCCCAGCGTAAAATCGCCGTTTTCCTGCGGCTCTACATATACGGCATCGTCAAGGTCTTTGGCATCGTCGCCGTCAATGGTAACAATTAATCTGTCACGTAAATCGTGTCTGCCTTCCAGTTCTGCGGCTTTAATGGTTTTCGGCACGCGTTTGGAGGCTGCGATAACCTGTTCCGGAAATTCCAGCGGCAAATCATACTGCTTTATCAGCGACAAAAGCTCCATGCCGACATCGCCTGTATTGCCAAGCACTTCCACAATTTTGCCTTCAATATTGCGGCGGCTGTCCGGAGCCCACTCCGTAATTTCCACAACAACCTTCTGGTTGTTTTTGGCTTCGCCAAAATTACGTTTTAAAACATATACATCCTGCCCTATGCGTTTATCATCCGGCACTACAAAACCGTAATCACGGCTGGCTTTAAAAGTGCCGACAATTTTATTGTTTGCATGTGTAATGATGCGGATAATCTCGCCTTCGGGCTTATTTTTGTTGCCTCCGCCCTTTTCTACGCGCGCCATAACGCGGTCGTTATTCATGGCGCCGTTAAGCAGGCGCGGCGGAATAAACACATCAGGCCGCTCGCCTTTATTATCGGGAATAACAAAGCCAAAGCCCTTGCTTGTAAGCTGAAAGCGCCCAACTACAAGCCCCATGCGCTCCGGTAAGCCGAATGTGCCGAAACGGGTCTTTATAATTTCGCCGTTTTCCTGCAATTCTTTTAAATCCTGCCAAAAATTGTTTAAATTGCCTGTTATAGGTATTTCTTCAATTAAATCTTCGGCAGTCAGCGGCGCATAACTGCTGCGCCTCATAAACTCCAAAATTTGTTCTTTTCCTTTTTTCATTTTAATCCTCCAGCATCATCTTGGCAGTAGCTTCTGCCGCCACAACACCTTTTTTTGTTATAATTTCGCCATGCATTTCAACCAAACGGCCTTTCTGCTTAACGCGCGTTCCCACGCATTTAACCTCCTCGCCTATTTTTAAAGGCTGGCGGTAACGCAGCTCCATTTTTGCCGTGTAAGCAGGTTTACCTTCCATACAAAATAAATAGTGCCCCATAATTTCATCAAGCAAAACGCTTATTAACCCCCCGTGCATCATGCCGTTATAGCTTTGATGTTCTTCCTTCGGGGTAAAATAAGACACACATTCTTTTTCATCCATTTTAAAAGTCATTTTCAAACCGATAGGGTTCTTTTTGCCGCAGGCAAAACACATTGGATATTCCTTGTCTTCAAACATTTATCTTTCCTTTAAAAAAGCAAGTACTTCATTAAATACTGCTTCCCTTTCTTTATCTAAAGTTAAAATATGGCCGCAATGCTCAAACCATATTAATTTTTTCTTTTCTGATGCGATATTATCATAAATAAACTGCGCACTCTGCCAGCGCACGGTATGTTCAATTTTACTCTGCATGATAAGGCACGGAACGGTAATGTTCTTTAAAAAGTCGGTTTTACATTTTTTAATAAACTTAAACATGCTTAAAAGCGGCTTCGTTGGCATTACCTCGCTGTGTACGCAATATTCTTCCGGAACATCAAATTCGCGCTGATGTTTTTTTACATAACGGATTAAGAAATGCAAAAACGGAAGCAAAATCTGTCTTTTGTCAAAAACATATATGGGCGCGGCCATAACCACAATTTTATCAGGAGCAAGTTCTGCCGCGGCTTTTAAAGTTAACAGCCCGCCCATGGAAAGCCCGGCGATATAAACTTTGCTGCAAATGGTTTTTAAACGCATAAACCCGCGCTTAACTTCGTCATACCAGTCGGCAAAAGTCTTTTTTGCCAGAACAGATGCCGGTTCACAGTGCCCGGGCAGCAAAACTCCAAGCACAGTATAACCCCTGCTGTGCAAAAATTCGCCCAGCAGGCGCATTTCTCCCGGTGCGCCGGTATAACCATGTATTAAAAGCACGCCTTCGCTGCCGCCCTTAAAAAAGAACGGTTTTGCGCCAAGTTTAGCCACGTTTAAACCTCCTGATATACACATATCTATTATAGCATATACAAAAAAATCCTACATCTGAAAGGATGCAGGATTTTACAAAAGCTTTGCTTATTATTTTATAAAAATAAAATTACATGCTTAATTTGGCAATTACAAGTGTAATAACGGCAAACAAAATGCCCAAAACAATGGTAGCTTTAGCCATCATTGTATCCATATCATTGCCTTTGCCAAAATAACCGCCACCGCCGCCAAAAGCGTCAGACAGGCCGGAACCCTTGCCGGACTGCATAAGCACAGAGCCAATTAATGCTATGCTGACAATAACGTCCAATACACTTAACGCTGTAATCAACTTGGCTTCCTCCTATAACTAAATTACCCTTTTATTTTATCATAACAAAACTTGCGTTACAATAAAATCTTCTGTATCTGGTAAAAAAGCCTGCTTCGCAATGAAGCAGGCCTTTATTTGCCAATTATTTACGCAGGCCGAGCTTTGCAAGGATTGCACGATAACGCTCGATATCCTTAGCCATAAGATAATTTAATAAACCACGGCGCTGACCTACCATTTTGAGCAGGCCACGGCGGGAATGATGGTCTTTTTTGTGTTCTTTCAGATGTTCGGTAAGATATTTAATGCGTTCAGTCAATACTGCGATTTGTACTTCCGGAGAACCGGTATCGCCTTCGTGTCTTGCATTTGCAAGAATAATTTCTTGTTTTCTTTCAGGTGTTAACATTGTAATTCCTCCATTTTTCTGTAATCGCCAGTGCATAGAAACCGCCGGAGCAGCGTATCTCCAAGCAATGGTTCAAAATAATACTTTAAAAGTATATCACAGTTTTATGTATCAGGCAACTGTTTTTTATTTAAAAAGTAAGTTTTTATTGCTTTTTTGTCTTCTTCAATCTGCCGGCAAAGTTCTTCCACTCCGCTGAACTTCTTTTCGGCACGGATATATTTATGAAACTGCACCGACATTGTTTTTCCGTATAAATCTCCGCTGCAGTTAAATAAATTAACTTCCAGCCTTACGTGTTCAACGTCGTTAAAAGTCGGGTTGTTGCCTATATTGCCCATGCCTCCGTAAATGCTGTCTTCGATAGAAGCCGTTACCGCATATACGCCCGGCGCAGGCACAGCCATTTCGCCGTGCAGAAGTTCAATATTGGCAGTCGGAAAACCAAGTTTGCGTCCGCGCTGCTCGCCATGCACAATTGTACCGGTAATGGCATAAGCACGCCCCAGCATACGGTTGGCATATTCTATATGCCCTGCCTGTATAAGATTGCGGATGCCGGTACTGCTCACAACGTTTCCGTTCATTTTTACCAGCGGCCTTACAATAACATCAAAGCCGTTTTTTCTGCCGCTGCGTTCCAGCGTTTCCGTTTTGCCGCTGCCCAAAAATCCGTAAGTAAAATTCTCACCCACTACCAAACAACGGTAATTAAAGCAGGCCAGCTTTTCCAAGAATTCATCCGGCGACAAGGCGGCAAAATCTTCCGTAAACGGTATATTAATTAAATAATCCACGCCAAAACTTTCAAGAAGTTTTATTTTTTCTTCCGCAGAAATAATTCTTACCGGAACCAAATCGGGACGGATTAATGCCAGCGGATGGTTGCTGAAGGTAAAAACTGCCAGCTTAAGCCCGCTGCGTTCTGCGTAATCCTTGGCCGTATCTATTACATCAGTATGCCCAAGATGCAGGCCGTCGAACGTGCCGAGTGCAATAACCGTTGCAGGATATTTATTTTTTAATTCAGCATCCAGAGATGTAATTATTTCCATGAACAACCTCAAATAAGTTCCTGTGGTTTTTCTGCATGATGCAGTATTTTTACGCCTTTCACTATTCCGCCGGAGGCTTTGCCGATACCGAAAAACTCTCCGCTGCGCCCTTTAAGCCTGTAAAGGCCGTCAGCAGCTTCTGCCATGCTGGTTGCCACGCCCTGCGTAATGCGCCAGGCCTGCCTGTCCGTTAAAACAAGCTCCTGCAAATGCATAACAGCTGTTTCTTCGGGAAGTAAATATTTTTCACCGCCGTTTTCCAGTTCCTGCAAAGTAACGGCATCTTCTATTTTAAATCCGCCTGCCGAAGTACGCAGCAAAAAACTCATCGTGCCGCAAACGCCAAGTTTTGCGCATATATCTTCCAAAAGCGTTCTGATGTATGTACCTTTGGAACATTCAACATCAAGCAACGCTTTTTGCGGCGAAAAAGAAAGCAGCTGCAAACGGTAAATAAAAATTTCGCGCTCCTGCCTTTCAACGCTTATGCCCTTGCGTGCCAGCTTGTAAAGAGGCTGCCCGTTAAGTTTTAAGGCCGAATACATTGGCGGCAGCTGTTTTTGCCTGCCGGTAAATTCTGCCAGCAGCGCCGAAAAATCTTCTTTGCTGCATGCAGGCAGGCTGCTGCGTTCCGTAACCGTTCCGCTGTCATCTCCGGTATCGGTTTTTACACCGAAGGTAATTTCGGCGCGGTAACTTTTGCGGTCCTCCGCAGCATATTCCAAAAGGCGCGTTGCCGAACCTGCAAAAACAGGCAGCACCCCGGCAGCATCAGGGTCCAGCGTACCGGAATGCCCGATTTTTTTAGTGTTCAGCACCCTGCGTAAAAAGCCGATAACATCATGGCTTGTCATGCCGCAGGGCTTTAATACATTAATAATTCCGTCCGTCATAAGGCTTTACCGATAGCTTCAAGCACTTTCTGCTTGGCTTCTGCCAAAGGCAGTTCCACCGTGCATCCGGCAGCCCTGATATGGCCGCCGCCGCCGAAGGAAAGCGCTATTTCAGCCACGTCAGTTTTTTGCGAACGCATGCTTACACGCGTAACAGACGGTTCCACTGCTTTAAACAATACTGCTACATCAACGCCTTCAATATAACGTGCAAACGAAATAAAATTGTCGGTGTTAACTTCTTTATCGTATAAATCGCTGTTAATTTCAATAGTGCTTACAGCACCGTCATTATAAAAGCTTAAGGTTTGCAGTACCTTGCCAAGCATTTCTATGTTGGCTCTGGTATGCGTTCCGAGAGCGTCCGAAATTTCGTTCGGGCGTGCGCCATATTCCAGCAGTTTTGCTGCCGCACGCATGGTTGCCGGTGTTGTATTGGCAAAGCGGAAAGAACCGCAGTCCGTATAAATAGCCGTATAAAGGCAGGTTGCCAAATCTTTATCCGGCGTAACATCCAGCTTTTCCACCAATGCGCACAAAATTTCGCCGGTAGCTGCGGCTTCCGTATTAAGGTATAAATAATCAGCATACTGCGTGTTGGAAATATGGTGGTCAATATTAACCATGGCATTATACTTAACAGCCTGTGCAACCTTGCCGATTCTGTCCAGCGAACTTGCATCAAGCACAACCAAAAGGTCTGCAGCAACAGTATTATTTACATCCGGTTTTACAAAACTGTCAAGCTGCGGCAAAAAGCCAAATGCCTTGGGCACATCATCATCTACCATAACTGTAACTTGCTTGCCGGCTTTTTCCAGTGCCATTTTCAGCGCCAGCGTTGACCCCAAAGCATCACCGTCAGGGCTCACATGCGGGCACAATACAAAACTTTCGTTTTTTAAAAGCAGCCCGGCAATTTCTTCAAGCGTACAATTTTTACTCATGCGGGGTTTCCTCTTGTTTAATTTTTCTCAGCAGTTCTTCAATATGCGCGCTGTATTCCATGGAAGTATCCTTGGCAAAAATCAGTGCCGGTGCAAAACGCAGCCTGATTCTTTTGGCAATTTCCGTACGCATATAGCCCACGGCTTTATTAAGCCCCTGCCATGCTTCTTCCTGGTCTTTTTCCGTTCCGTACAGGCTTACATAAACTTTGGCCAGGCTTATATCGTCGGTCAGTTCAACGCCGGTTACGGTAACAAATTTAATGCGCGGGTCTTTAATATCCTGCAGCAAAATTTTGCTGAGTTCCTGCTTAATTGCTTCCTGTAATTTTTCAACTCTTAATCTTGCCATAACAAGTACCTGTCAGTCAGCGGCAACTTCTTCCATGGAATAAACTTCAAAAATATCCCCTTCTTTAATATCGCGGAATTTATCAAGTGTTATGCCACATTCAAAGCCTGCCACAACTTCTTTAACGTCATCTTTAAATCTGCGCAGGGAATCAATTTCGCCTTCATGAACTACAATACCGTCGCGTACTACGCGTACTTTGGAAGAATTAGTAACTTTGCCTTCCAGTACATAGCAGCCTGCAATAAGCAGTTTGGAAATTGTAATCAGCTGGCGTACTTCCACGCGCCCCTGAATAACTTCTTTAAATTTCGGCGCGAGCATGCCTTTAATAGCCGCTTCAACGTCGTTAATCGCATCATAAATTACCCTGTAAGTGCGTACATCAACCTTTTCGGTTTCGGCAGCCTTGCGGGCATTCGCATCCGGGCGGACATTAAAGCCAATGATAAGCGCATTGGCAGCAGATGCCAGCATTACGTCGGATTCGGTAATAGAACCAACGCCGGAATGAACTACTACTACTTTTACTTCGTCATTTTTAATATTGGAAAGCGACGATTTAAGTGCTTCAATTGTACCCTGAACGTCAGCTTTAACAACAATATTCAGTTCCTTCAGCTCGCCTTCCTGAATACGCTGGAAAATATCATCCAGGGAAACTTTGGCGTTTTGCTGCATTTCTTCGCTGCGGCGTTTTGCAAGACGTTTTTCGGCAACGCTTCTGGCGGTTTTTTCGTCAGTACTGTCCAAAATATCGCCAGCCATAGGCACTTCGTTCAGGCCAAGCACTTCAACCGGTGTTGAAGGCAGCGCTTTTTTAACTTTTTCGCCGCGGTCGTTAATCATGGCACGTACTTTGCCGTAAGCAGTGCCTGCAATAATCGTATCGCCGATGCTTAAAGTACCGCGCTGAACCAAAACGGTTGCCACAGGGCCGCGTCCTTTATCAAGCTGCGCTTCGATAATGGTACCGTGTGCAGGAAGGTTCGGGTTTGCTTTTAATTCCTGCATTTCCGCAACGAGAAGAATCATTTCCAGAAGTTCAGGAATACCGGTTTTCTGATGTGCGGAAACCGGAACCATAATGGTATCGCCGCCCCAGTCTTCCGGAATGAGTTCATGTTCTGCAAGCTGCTGTTTAACATGGTCGGGGTTAGCTCCCGGGCGGTCCATTTTATTAATGGCTACAATAATAGGAACCTTGGCTGCTTTGGCATGGTTAATAGCTTCGATAGTCTGCGGCATAACACCGTCATCGGCAGCTACAACCAAAATCGCAACGTCGGTTACCTGCGCGCCGCGGGCACGCATTGCCGTAAACGCTTCGTGGCCCGGGGTATCAAGGAATACAATCTTTTTGCCCTGATAGTTAACCTGATAAGCACCAATGTGCTGGGTAATACCGCCGGCTTCGCGGCTTGTTACATTGGATTTGCGGATAGCGTCAAGCAATGAGGTTTTACCGTGGTCAACATGGCCCATAACCGTAATTACAGGCGGGCGCGGAACACGTTTCGCCGGGTCATCTTCAACTTCCGGAATTTCTGTCGGGTCTTCTTCCGGCGGCAGCGGAACTACTTCTACATCAAATTCCGTGCCTACAAGCTCTGCTGTTTCAAAATCAATATCCTGATTAATGGTAACCATTACTCCAAGCATAAACAAGGCTTTGATAACTTCATTAACTTCGCGTTTAATGAGATTTGCAAAGTCTTTAACGTTAATGCTTTCGCCAACTTCAACGCGGGACGGCCTTACAACCGGTGCCTGTACTGCCGGCTGCTGCGGTTTGCTGCTGCCGGGGCGTTTTTTCATCATATGGTCGCGGCTGTGCATGTTGCGGCTGTCGCGGCTTGCATACTGGCCTTTAATCTGCTGTTTTTCATTGCGTTTTTTGTTAAACTGCTGTTTGCCGCCCTGCTGGCCGCCGCGGTTCTGGTTTTCAAAACGGCTTTGCTGCTGTCCTGCGGCACTGCGGTTCTGCTGGGAACCCTGCCCGGACTGCTGTCCTTTCGGTCCGATAAAAATACCTCCCTGCGGGCGCTGAGGACGGTTCTGCTTATTGTTTTTGCCCTGCTGGCCCTGCTGCAAATTACCCTTGCCATGCTGCTGCATCGGCTGATTGTTCTTTTTATGGTTTTGGTTATTCTGGTTATTATTGTTTTTAACCTGATTTTGATTGCGCTGTTCGTTATGCGCAGGAGCAGGTTTATTACCGGCGTTCTTCGGTTTGTTATCCTGCTGGGGTTTATTTTTTTCAACCGGTTTAGGCTGATTCTGAACCTGTACTTTAACCTGTTTCTGGGCACTGGCTTTGTTAGCGTCATTTTTTGCCGGCACTGCCTTCGGAGCATTGTTCTGTGCTTTTTGCTGCTGAGGCGCAGGCTTTTTCTCCGGCTGAACCGGCTTTTTGGCAAATGCGCGCACTACCATTTCTTTGGCAGCGTCATCCACCGTACTTAAACTTTTAACCTGAATGTTATTTTTTGCCAGTACATCAATTACTTCCTGGTTGCTTTTTCCCAATTCTTTAGCTATTTCATATATTCTATGCTTACCCATTCATCCACCTCCAAACTTAATCGTGGCACTTTTTCTGTATCATTGCTGCAAAATTATTATCCGTAATTACAACGGCCGTACGAGGGGATTTACCTATAGCCGAACCTATTTCCGCACGCGAAGGCCCTGTAATAATATTAACACCGGCCGACTTTGCAAGGTATTCCAGTTCCCTGCGGGATATTTCCGCCGCATCAGAAGCAATCAGCATCAGTTTTGCCTTGCCTCCGTTTAAAGCGCTGCGTACCGCAAAATCACCCGCTGCAACTTTACCTGCCTTTTGCGCCAGCCCCAATGCAAAAGCTACCTGTCTATTGTCCATCTGGCAAATCCTCCAGCAGTTTTGCATAAACTTCTTCCGTTACGGGTTTTTCCAAAGCACGTTCCAGGCGTTTTTCCTTAACGGCTTTTTTTATGCATTCCCGGCTGCGGCAGACATAAGCTCCGCGCCCGGATTTTTTGCCTGTTAAATCAAGCGATATTTCACCTTCCGGAGAACGTACAATGCGCAGCAGTGACTTTTTGTCTTTCATTTCACCACAGCCGACACATTTGCGCTGCGGCACTTTTTTAATCTTCTGCTGTTTCATCAGCTTCACCCCCGGCGCTTTCAAAAGGCTCTTCCTTGCTCTGGGTTTCGCTCTTTATATCAATTTTCCAGCCGGTAAGTTTTGCTGCCAGGCGTGCATTCTGCCCTTCTTTGCCAATGGCAAGAGAAAGCTGGTAATCGGGCACAACCACACGGCAGATTTTTTCACTTTCCAGAATTTCCGTGCTTACAACCTTGGCAGGAGATAATGCGTTGGCAACATACTGAGCAGGGTCATCGCTGTATTTTACAATATCAATCTTTTCGCCGCGCAGCTCGTTTACAATAGCCTGTACGCGCATGCCTTTCTGTCCTACGCAGGCGCCTACCGGGTCGATGTTTTCATCTTTGGTGTAAACTGCAATTTTGGAGCGCATGCCCGGTTCGCGTGCAACAGATTTAATTTCCACCAAACCGTCATGAATTTCCGGAACTTCCAGTTCAAACAAACGTTTCAAAAGGCCGGGATGAGTTCTGGAAACCATAATCTGCGGGCCCTTGCTTGTTTTGCGTACCTCTAAAATATAGGTTTTCATCCTGTCATGGTATTCGTAAATTTCACCGGGAATCTGCTCGCCAACCGTTAAAACAGCTTCTGCTTTTCCCAAATCAATGTAAACATTTCTGTTTTCCATGCGCTGAATAACGCCGGTAACAATGTCGTTTTCGCGGTTATAATATTTTTCAAAAACCATACCGCGCTCTGCTTCGCGGATACGCTGAACAACAACCTGTTTTGCGTTCTGTGCGGCAATGCGGCCAAAGTTTTTCGGCGTTACTTCGATTTCCACAATATCGTCAAGTTCGTAGCGCGGGTCAATTTTACGTGCATCTTCCAGAGTAATTTCATTAGCACTGTCTTCAGCGGTTTCAACAACATGCTTTTGTGCATATACATGCAGCTCGCCGCTGGTTCTGTTTAAATCAACACGTACATTCTGATTGCTGCCAAAATTCTTTTTATAAGCAGTTACCAATGCTTCTTCAACAGCTTCAAACAAAATAGAAGGCTCAATGCCTTTTTCCTTGCCTAATTCCTGCACGGCCATAATAAAATCTGCGTTCACTTTTCTTACTCCCCCTAAACCTTAAAAATCTATGTGCGGCCTGATCATGGCAATCGTTTTTCTTTCAAATACAACCGGATTCTTGCTTTCGCGTCCTTTAAGAACAGGTTTGGCGCTGATGGTATTTTCATCATGCGCTGTCAGAACTGCAACTATTTCTTTGTTCTTTTCCCAAGGCGCAAAAAATTTAATATCCACTTTTTTGCCGTAGAAACTTTCAAAATCCTTGTCTTTTTTAAGCGGACGGTCAATTCCCGGTGAAGAAACTTCCAGATAATATTTATCCCTGATAGGGTCACGCGCGTCCAAAATTTCCGTCAGCTTTTCACTCACCATCTGGCAGTCATCTATCTCGATGCCGCCCGGTTTATCAATATAAATACGCAGATACCAATCTTTTTCACGCACATATTCAACATCAACCAGCGAAATATCTGTTCCCTGCAAAATTTCTTTGGCCATGCCGCTTACCAGTTTTTCAATCTCTGCACTCTGCATAATTCACCTCCGCTTTTTCTTAACCCTAATAAGAGGAAAGAGCGGGTAAAATACCCACTCTCTCAAAAGAAGTCATAATTTTTCTTAATATATTATACCATTATATGCCTTTAAAGACAAGTTATTTGTATCATTTTAAACATTAAAATTCGCAAATCAGCCTTTTAAATATGCTAAAATTTCTTCCGCATTGGTATCGGGCTTTGCTTTAGGGTAAACTTTTTCGACAACGCCGTTTTCATCAATTACAAACGTACTGCGTACAACGCCCATGCTTACCTTGCCGTACATTTTCTTTTCCTGCCATACGCCAAAAGCCTCTATTGCTTTGCGTTCCGGGTCACTTAACAAAATAAAAGGCAGTTCCTGCTTGGCAGCAAAGTTGCTGTGAGATTTTACGCTGTCTTTGCTGATACCGATAACTTCCACGCCAAGATTTTTATATTCGCCGTAATTGTTGCGGAAAGCGCAGGCCTGGCGAGTACAGCCCGGCGTAGAATCTTTCGGGTAAAAATATACAACTACTTTTTTGCCTGCAAAGTCGTGCAGCGATACCAAATTGCCGTCTTTATCTTCCAAAGTAAAATCAGGCGCTTTCATTCCTGCTTCGAGCATTCTTTATTCCTCCTCTAATCTGAATATATCTGAATTTAAAACATTTTATGCTTTCAAGCTTGCAATTGCTGCGGCAGTATCTTCCGCACCGTACACATAGCTGCCTGCAACCAGAATATTGGCACCGGCCTCACGTACAATTTTGCTGGTTTCGGCATTAATGCCGCCGTCAACCTGTATATCGCAGGCCAGGCCTTTTTCGTCAATCATTTTACGCAGCGCTGCAATTTTCGGCACAACGCTTTCTATAAATTTCTGCCCGCCAAAGCCGGGGTTTACCGTCATTAAAAGCACCATATCAGCATCGCCCAAAACCTCCTGCACCATGCAGAGCGGCGTTGCAGGGTTAAGTGCAATACCGGCCTTTACGCCCTTGCTTTTAATATATTGCAGGCAGCGATGCAAATGTTTGGTTGCTTCTGCATGAACAACAATCATATCCGCACCTGCTTTGGCAAAATCATCAATATATGTTTCCGGGTGTTCTACCATTAAGTGGCAGTCAAAAAACATATCCGTTACTTTACGGATTTTGGTTACCACGGGAGCGCCAAAAGTAAGGTTAGGCACAAAGTTGCCGTCCATAACGTCGATATGAACCCAATCTGCACCGGCTTTTTCGATTTTTTTAATTTCGTCCGCCAAAAAGGCAAAATCAGCAGATAAGATAGATGGTGCTATTTTAATCATCTTTTACCACTCTTTTCTTTCAGTAATTTTATTTCGTCTAAAATTGCAAGATAAGATTCATAACGGCTTGCAGCAATTTTACCTTCTTCTACCGCATTTTTTACGCCGCAGACCGGTTCATGCGTATGCGTGCACGGAACAAATTTGCAGCCGTGCTCAAAATGCTTAAATTCACGGAAATACTTATAAAGCTCGCGCGCATCGATATTTTCAGCCAGCAAATTGCCAAAACCGGGTGTATCGGCAAGGTAGCCGCCGTTAAAAGACAGAAGCTGGGCATAACGAGTTGTATGCCGCCCGCGCCCGATTTTTTCACTTACCTTGCCTGTCTGCAATGCTATGCCGGGCTGCAGTGCATTAAGCATTGATGATTTACCGACACCGGAAGGCCCGGCAAATGCGCTTATTTTACCGTTTAAATATTCTTTCAGCGCTTCAAGCCCTGTTCCGTTAAAAGTTGACACAGTAAAAACAGTATAGCCTGCCTTACGGTAAACTCCGGCAATTTCTTCAAGCTGCACTTCACTTACAAGGTCTGTTTTATTAAGGCATAAAACGGCTTCAATACCGGCTCGCTCGGCAAACGCCAGCATTTTATCTGCCAGCAAGTAGCTGAAATCCGGGTCTGCACAGGCAAAAGCTATTACAATGCAGTCAAGGTTAGCCATTGCCGGCCGTTCCATAAAATTGCGGCGCGGCAAAATAGTTTTAATCATGCTTTCGCCGTCTGGATTTTTCTCAAACTCAACCATATCTCCCGTAACGGCAGAAAAACGCACCTGCTTCATTTTACCCTTTATTTTACAGGTAACAATTTCTTTATCAGGCGTTTCCACATAATAATACCCGTTAAAATTTTTTATAATGCGGCCTGCTGTCAAAGCTGTTTCTCCTCTATAAGTTTATTGTCACAGTAGAATCTGGCTACGGCACTGCCGCTTACTTCAACTTTCTGGCGTATGCGCACGCCTTCACGCTTGGTGCCTTCGTAAACTACTTTTTCACCGTCGTCATCAACCACAACAATTTTTACTTTTTGTTTTTTCGCTCCGTCAGGTACTACAAATTCGGCATATTTATTCTGAGATGCCGTACCGACGCCGTCGGAAACACGCAGCACAACATCAGTGCTGTTTAAAACTTTGCTGCCTTCTTTAGGCGTAATGCTCAAAACAGTACCGGCAACTTTTTTGCTGCCCACGCTTTGTGCGGTAATGTTTTTAAAACCGAGTTTTTCAAGTGCTGTCATGGCTTCGCCTGATGCTTTGCCAACTACGGAAGGAATAGTAACTTCTTTTGGTTTTTCGGAAATTACAAGATTTACTTTTTCGCCATGGCGTATTTTTTCGTTAGCTTTAGGGGTCTGCTCAATAACAAGCCCGCTTCCGTCTTCGCGGAAAACGGTTTCTACTTTGCCAAGCGCCAGTTCTTTGCGTTCTATCATCTTGCGTGCATCGGCAAGATTTTTACCTACAAGGTTTGGCACTTCCACCATTTCAATGCCTTTGCTTACAGTTAAATAAACGGCGCTGCCTTCCTTGCGCATTTCATTCCCGGCAGGGTCCTGCTCAAGCACAAGCCCAGGTGTTACTTTATCGTCGTATGCTTCTTTCAGGGTTATGCTGAAGCCTGCATTTTCCAGTATCTGCTGCGCTTCAACAACGGTTTTGCCGGTTACATCCGGCACTTTTACAGTTTCACGGCTAAACACGTTGCCTATAAGCAGAAATACTGCCGATAAAACCACTACAACAGCTGCAAGCATAATTTGCTGATGCCGTGTAAGCTGGGTCTCTTTCATTTTTTGCAGCCAGCTTTTTTTAGCTTTCGGTTTTGCAGGAGCAGCAGGAACCGTCATTACAATGGTTTCTTCCGGAACTTCCGTTTCATCCGTCACCAGTACAGATTTTTCTTTAACTTCGTCAACAAAGCTGTCTGCTTCAGTGTCAGCTTCCGCTTCGCCGTTTTTCTCCATTTTATTTTTGATGGAATTTAAGTCCTGGCGCATTTCTTCCGCGCTGGCATAACGCTTGGTCAAATCTTTGGCAAGCGCTTTATCTATCACATGCTGCAAACATACCGGCAGCCCTTCAACGTAAGCGCTGAGCGGCGGCGGCGTTTTTTCAACATGCATCATGGCAACGGCAACTGCCGTATTGCCGTCAAACGGCACATGCCCAGTAAGCATTTCGTAAAGCACAATACCCAAGGAATAAATATCGCTCTGGGCAGTTACAGGCTTTCCGCTTGCCTGCTCCGGAGATAAATAATGCACCGAGCCAACTACCGAATTGGTATACACCATCGTCATATTGCTTATCATTCTGGCAATGCCAAAATCAGCAATTTTGGGGTGCATATTTTCTGTTATTAAAATATTGTGCGGCTTAATATCGCAATGAATAATATTGCGCCTGTGCGCATGGCTTAACCCCGCTGCAATATCTTCGGCAATACAAACAGCCTTATAAGGCGAAAGCCTTCCTTTTTCTTCCAGCAGGTCTTTTAAGGTTTTGCCTTCCACATATTCCATAACTATAAAAGACTTGCCTTCTTCTTCGCAAACATCAAAAATATTTATGATAGAAGGGCTGGAAAGCCGTGCAGCAGACTGTGCCTCATGCTTAAACTGGTTAAGAAGCGTTTTGTCATCATTGAACTGGTCGCGCAGTATTTTTATTGCTACCTGCCTGTTAAGCAGCAAATCTTCAGCCAGATAAACTTCGGCCATTCCGCCTGAACCAATGTGACGCAGGATTTTATAACGTTGTTTTAAAATTGTTCCGTTGTTCATTTATATCTCCTCCGCACAAAAGTCTATCAAAATCACCGAAACATTATCGCGCCCGCCATTATTAAGCGCAAGTTCAATTAAAGCATCCGCCGCTTTTTCCGTATTTTCTTCCTTCAAAACGGCGGCAATTTCATCATCGGCAGCCATGTCTGAAAGCCCGTCGCTGCACAAAAGCAGCCTGTCGCCCGGCTCTGTTTCAAAGCTGAAAACATCTGAATCAAGCCCTTCATCCGCACCGACTGCCCTTAAAATTACATTGCGCTGCGGGTGGCGGCGTGCTTCATCAGTTGTTATATCGCCCTTGCTTAAAAGTTCAGCTACATAAGAATGGTCCTGAGTTATCTGCTTAAGCAGGCCATTGCGCCATAAATACAGGCGGCTGTCACCAATATTTAAAGCATAGGCTTTTTTATCTTCTGCCAGATACACGGCAACCAGAGTTGTGCCCATGCCTTCGTAATCAGGCATTTTGCATACCAGGCTGCGCAGATGGCTGTTAGCTTTGGAAGCAGCTTCTTTTAAAGCCGTACACAGGGCTTCTCCGGTAAGCCCGGCAAAATTCTTTTTTTCTTCTTTTAAAACTTTAATTGTTTCCACGCTGGCAATTTCACCGCCGGCATAACCGCCCATGCCATCAGCGATGGCAAACAGTTCCGGTCCGTCCGTTAATAAGGCATCCTCATTAGCAGTACGCACAAGGCCGGTATTTGTTTTACTGACCGCTATCATACAGCGCCCCCTGAATAAATCACTTGTTATCGTTAAACTTCGCCCGCAGCTGTCCGCAGGCTGCATTAATATCTTTGCCCATCTCTTTGCGGATGGTGGCATTAATTTTATTTTTCTGTAAAATTCTTAAAAATCCTTCAATACGTTTTGCCGGAGGGCGTTCAAAACCTTTTTCCGGTACCGGATTGGCCGGAATTAAATTTACCGATGCGTGCTTAAATTTTAAATAATTACTTAAAAGCTGAGCATCCTCCGGGCTGTCATTTTTATCTTTTATTAAAATATATTCATAAGTTACCTGCCTGCCGCTTGCGCGCGCGTATTTTTCGGCGGCGGCAATAACGGAAGGAAACGGAAAGCCCTTATTAACAGGCATCAGCTGAGTGCGCACATCATCTTTTACGGCATGCAGCGAAACAGCAAGATTAATAGGTATATTTTCTTCTGCCAGCCGTTCAATGCCAGGTATAATTCCGCAGGTAGAAACCGTCATATTACGGTAACTCATAAAAGCCGTATCCTCACGGTGCAGGAATTTTAAAGCACCCGTAACCTCATCATAGTTAAGCATCGGCTCGCCGCTGCCCATAACTACAACGCGGCTTACCTGCTGCGGAGCTATTATGGCGTTAAACAAATAAACCTGCATGATAATTTCCGCACTCGTTAAATTACGCACGCAGCCGTTTAAACCGCTGGCGCAGAAAGCACAGGCCATGGCACACCCAACCTGGCTAGACACGCAAACGCTGTAACCGTAATCGTGGTGCATTAAAACAGTTTCCACGGAATTGCCGTCCTGCAATTCAAGCAGCAGTTTTTCCGTAAGGCCGTCCGACGACTTCCAGCGCGTTAAAATATTTATATTGGCAGGCATAACCGTAAATTTTTCATTTAAAACGGCAATATCTGCCTTGGAGAGATTGTGCATCTCCTCAAATTTAAAAACACATTTTTTATAAAGCCACTGGTAAACCTGCGAAGCACGGAATTTTTTCAAACCTGCTGCCACAAACTCCTGCTGCAATTCTTCCGGCGTTAAGCCAAAAATTTCTTTTTTCATAATCACAGCTCCTTGCGGCGCATTACGCAGATATAAAAGCCGTCAACATTATCACGCTGCGGCAGAAGCTGCAGCTCATTAATTGCTTCGCCGGTCAGCGAATGCCTGAACCCGGCATATTCAAATTCCGTATTGGCATTTAAAAACTCACTGACAAGCAGGTTATTTTCTGCCTGCTCCAAAGTACAGGTACTGTAAATAAGCCTTCCGCCCGGTTTTACATAACGTGCTGCATTTTGCAGAATTGCTTTTTGCAGCGGCGGAAATACTTTCAAATCTTTTTTGTTTTTACGCCAGCGTGCTTCTGCCCTGCGCCTTAATACGCCAAAACCGCTGCAAGGCGCATCCACCAGAACACAATCCGCAGCATCTGCCCATTCCGGTTTAAATACAGAAGCATCCATCAGCACTGGTTCAATAATATCTATGCCAAGCCTTACGGCATTTTCTTTAATTAACTCCATTTTATGCGGATGAATGTCGCAGGCATAAATTCTGCCCTTATTTTGCATAAGCTGGGCAAGGTGAGTTGTTTTACCCCCCGGCGCAGCGCACAAATCAAGCACAGTCATCCCCGGCTGCGGGCATACTGCATGCGCAACAAGCATGGAACTTTCATCCTGCATATAAAAAGCATCCGGCGCTTTTTCCATTAAAGCATTAAGCCCTGCGGTTTTGGTGCAGATTATGCCTTCCTCGCACCATTTTGAAGGAACAGCTTCAAAACCTGCTGCCTGCAAAACTTCCAAAAGATTGCTGCGTGTTATTTTAAGCGTATTGGTACGCAGGCTTAAAACAGGCGGCAAATTATTGTAATCCAGCAATTTTTCTGTTTCTTCTTCGCCAAACTGCTTTAACCAGTGCTTAACAAGCCACAGCGGATGCAGTTTTGTTAAGGCAAGGTTTAAAGCTGCATCGGCAGATTTATCAGGAAACAGCAAAGTTCCCGCTTCCCTGCCGCGTACGGCAGAACGCAGAATGCCATTTACAAATTTTGCCGCACCGGCATGGCTTGCGGCCTTAGCAAGTTCCGTACTTTCATTGCATGCAGCCGAAGCCGGTACTTTATCAAGATAAAAAATCTGATAAAGCCCCATGCGCAAAATATTTAAAATTACCTTGTCAATTTTTGCCAGAGGCCTTGCCGATAACTGCGACAAAAGCCAGTCCAAAGTACCTTTTGCTTTTATGGTACCATAGACCAGCTCCGTAATGAACCTGCGGTCCCTGTCATCCGTTTTTTTAGTGCGCAGGGTTTTGTTAAGGGCAATATTGGCATAAGCGCCGCCATCAATAACGGCACAAATTACTTCAAGCGCAATCTGCCTTGCAGTATCTTTTTTTATTTTTTTATTTGCCTGTCTTTTTTCTGTCATCTGCTTCCTCTGTATCTAAAAAGTCTAAAATAGCTGCTTCTACTTTCTTAATATCAACCCGTGTATTAAAACATGGGCCAAACGGTCTTTCGTTTAAAACGCCTATAACCGGCAGCGGAAAAACATCCTGTATGCCGCTGGTTAAATCGCGCTCGCAGGCAACGGCAATTATTGCTTTCGGGCGTATTTCTTTTACCATCTGCCTTGCCAAAGTGCCGCCTGTTGCCACGCCCATGTGAATTCCGTATTTATGTGCCAGCCCAAGCATTCCTCCAACACAGCAGCGTCCGCACTGACGGCAGTTTTCGATATTGCGCGTAATTTTATGGGCGCATGTATCAAGCTGAATGCAGTGCGGCGTTAAAATCATAATTCTTGATGCTGGCACTTTTATTTTATGCTGGCGTACCAGATGATTGCTTACTTCAATAAAAGACTGTTCTATTCTCCGGCGCGGTATGTTAAAAATGCGCCCCAGACCAACGGCAAAGGGAAACAGCATATTAACGGCTTTCCATGCCCAAAAATAAAATGTTTTGATGATTGGAAAGCCTAAAATTGCAAGCACAATAGCACTGACAGCTGCCAAAAGAGCTATTGCAACCACAATGCCAACGCTACCAAAAAGCACCGGCAGTGTGGAACTGATTTGTGCAAGCCCCGGCAAGGCCACGCGCCAGCATAAATAAATAAAAACCGCTCCCAAAAAAGCACTGGCCAATGTCAGCGAAACAAATATGCGTTTTTTCGGTTTCAAAACACTTTCCATTGCTTTACTTACCTCAACCTAAAATATCACCTTTATTAATACCGCGGCCATTGCAGAACACCGCAGCAGGCATACGTTTTTTCGATTCCGGCTGTACTTCGGTAACAAGAAGAACGCCGCTGCCGCAGGCAACTTTAAAGCCGTTCTTTAAAACTTCGGTAACTTCCCCTGCTTTAGTGCCGCTGCCGCAGGCAACTTCCGCACGCCATATTTTAAGTTTTTTGCCGCCGGGCAAATTAGTAAACGCACCCGGAGCAGGGTTAAAGGCACGTATTTTATTATGAATCTCCGCCGCAGGCAGGCTCCAGTCAATAGCTTCCATATCGCGCGTAAGCAAATGTGCGTAAGTTGCTTCAGCATCATTTTGCTTAACGGGTGTAATTTCGCCGCGTTTTATTTTTTCAACTGTTTCAAGCAGCAGTTTGCCGCCAATTTCCTTTAAACTATCGTGCAGTTCGCCCATGGTCATTTCCGGCGTAATCTCAACTTCCGCTTTTGCAAGCATATCGCCGGTATCCATGCCGATATCCATCTGCATAATTGTTACGCCGCTTTTGGTTTCGCCGTTTAAAATTACATAATGTATCGGCGCAGCCCCGCGGTATTTAGGCAAAAGCGAAGCATGCACGTTTATGCAGCCGTACTTCGGCATTTCAAGAATTTCTTTCGGCAAAAACTGGCCAAAGGCAGCTACTACAATTAAATCAGGCGCAAGGCCGCGTAAAAGTTCAATAACTTCCGGCGTTTTTACGCGCTGAGGCTGGTAAACTTCATAGCCACGTTCAAGCGCATATTCTTTTACCGGCGTCATAAGCATTTTCTGCCCGCGTCCTTTGGGCCTGTCAGGCTGTGTAAATACACCAACTATTTCATCTGTGCCCTGCTCTGCCAGTGCCTTTAAACTGGCAACGGCAAAATCAGGGGTTCCCATAAATACTATACGCATCATTACTGCTCCCCGTCAAAATCCTTCGGCATCAGCACTTTGGCCTTGTCAATAAACAGCACTCCGTCCAAATGGTCAAGTTCGTGCTGAATGCAAACTGCCAGAAGCCCGTCTGCCTTAATAAGCATTTTGCGCCCTTTGCGGTCATAATATTCGCAATGCACAATTTCCGCGCGTTCCACTTCACCTTCGTAATCAGGCACGGAAAGACAGCCTTCCGGCCCAACGGCAGAACCTTCACGGTAAGTAATAACAGGGTTGATAAGCTCAATCAGCCCTTCACCGACGTCAATAACAACAATGCGTTTTAAAACGCCAATCTGCGGCGCCGCAAGCCCGACACCGTTAGCGGCATACATGGTTTCTGCCATATCGTCCAAAAGACGCAGAGTTTTTTTATCCATGCGTTCAACTTCCTGTGCTTTCTGGCGCAGCACAGGGTCTCCGGCAACAAGTATTTTTAATTTACTCACAGTATCCTCCTAAAATTCGCTCTCATAATAATTATTATATCACAAAAAATGTTATACGGGCAATTTTACAGCACATTAAACGGGTCAACGTCAAAATAAACATTTTTCATGTCACGGTATGGCGACTGCCATAATGCTGTTTTAAATATATTTATCTGTGTGCTTTTTACCAGCACGTTAACTCGGTATAAATCGCGCACCTTGCCAATAATACCGGCAAACGGGCCGAATACTTCCGCATCCGTATTTTTTGCCTGCCGCTCCAGAAAATCAGCTATTTCCTTAGCCGTCCCGTTAGCGCGTTCTTCGTTTTTATCCCATACAGTTATTTTCAAAAACGCCGCATAAGGCGGATAGTTAAGTTCCTTACGCCGCAGCAGTTCTTCTTTTGCAAAGGTATCGTAATCCTGCGCCGCCGCAAGATGGACAGTCCGGTTATCCGCATCGTACACCTGCAAAATTACATGCCCCGGCTTATCGCCGCGCCCTGCACGCCCCGCAGCCTGTGTAAGCAGCGAAAACGCTCTTTCGTAAGCACGGAAATCCGGCATGTTCAGCATGGAATCTGCCGAAAGCACGCCGACAAGCGTAACATTCGGTATGTCGTGCCCTTTGGCAACCATCTGCGTACCAATCAGCACATTATACCTGCCGCTTGAAAAAGCGTTTAAAATTTCTTCATGTGCAAATTTGCGCAGCGTGGAATCCTGGTCCATACGCAAAACTTTTACTTCCGGCAAAGCCGCAATCTGTGCTTCTGCTTTTTGCGTGCCGGTGCCGAAAAATTTTATGCGCCTGCTGTGGCATTTGGGGCATTCTTCCGGCACGGGCATGGTATTGCCGCAGTAATGGCAGCGCATGGCTTTTCCTTCTTCATGATAAACCAAAGCCACAGCGCAGTGCGGGCACATAATGGTTTCACCGCAGTCACGGCACATAACAAAAGTTGAATAACCGCGGCGGTTTAAAAGCACGATTGCCTGCTCTCCTGCCGCAGCAGTACGCACAAGCTCCTGCTGCAAAGTGCGTGACAGCACCGAAAAATTTCTTTCCTGCAATTCTTTGCGCATATCAACAATTTGTACTTTTGGCAGCGGCTGGCCGTTTGGACGTCCAGTTAAACGCAGATGCTTAAACTGCTTCATTATGGCATCATAATAACTCTCTATCGACGGCGTTGCGCTGCCTAAAACTACCGGTATATTAAAATATTTTGCCCTGTGCAGTGCTACTTCACGGGCATGATAGCATGGCCTTTCTTCCTGTTTGTAGCTCTGGTCATGTTCTTCGTCAATAATAACAAGGCCTAAATTTGTAAAAGGCGCAAAAACAGCCGAACGCACGCCAATTAGAATCTGAGCTTCGTTATTGCGTATTTTATAAAAAACGTCTGCCCTTTCGCTTGCCGATAGTTTACTGTGTACAACGGCAATGCAGCCCTTAAACCAGCTTTGAAAACGCTTTACTATCTGCGCCGTAAGGGCAATTTCCGGCACAAGTACCAGTACCTGGCGTCCTTTTGCAAGCGCTTTCGCCGTTAAATTAAGGTAAACTTCCGTTTTGCCGCTGCCGGTTACGCCCTGCAATAAAAAAGTTTCCTGCCGTTTTTCTGTAATTGCTTTGCTTACGGCATTAACAGCCTGTGCCTGTTCTTCCGTTAAATCAAAACTATGTTTTAAAGTGTTATTGCCGGCATAGCTGTTGCGTAAAACGCGCTGCTCTCTGCGGCTGCACCAGCCCTTTTGCAGCAGGGTACGCAAAACAGCAGCACTTACACCTGCCGCTTCCAACTCCTTTGCGCTCAGTTCACGCTCTGCCTGCGCCAAAATTTGCAGCGCCGCCATCTGCGCCTTAGCACGGTTGCTTCCTTCAGCCAGCGCTACCCTGCCGCTTTCCGTTATGGCATAACAATACTGCATTTTTTCTTTCAGGCGGTTTTCCAGTTCATAATATAAAAGCCTGCCGTTTTCATCATAAACAGCATGGCGCTTTATACTGCTTTTGCCGGGAATAAAAAGGCGCATTGCTTCTGCCAGCGGGCACATATAATATTCTGCCAGCCAGCGGGCTGCTTCCAGCATTTCACCGTCAAACCACGGCTCAGTGCCTATAACAGCCTGAACCTCTTTATATTTTTCAGGCTCCGGCAAATCAATGCCCGCTTCGCCAACAACAAAACCTTCCGTTGTCTGCCGCGCAAAAGGCACAATTACACGCCAGCCTGCGCCTATATAGCCAAACTGCGCCGGCAAAGCGTAGGTAAACTGCTTAAACAAATTTTTAACAGGTAAATTTATTGCTACGTTAACGTATCTCATACAAAACTCCAACTAAAACTTTACCTATTTATTTTACCATATCCTGACAAATACTTTAATAAAAAACTGCACCTCCTAAAATCTAACTTTTGGGGTGCAGTTCAAAGCAGTTTAAAATTTTAAATTTTACAGTCCGGCCTGTTTTCTTAAAGTTTCTGCCTTATCGGTATGTTCCCACGGCAGGTCTACATCGGTACGGCCAAAATGCCCGTAAGCTGCAGTCTGCTTGTAAATCGGGCGCAGCAAATCCAGCGTTTTAATAATGCCGGACGGGCTGAGAGAGAAGTTCTTTTTAATAAGTTCGGCAATCTTGTCGTCATCGATTTTACCGGTGCCGAAAGTATCTACCAAAACGGAAACAGGCTGTGCAACGCCAATGGCATAAGCGAGCTGAATTTCGCATTTATCGGCAAGGCCTGCGGCAACAACATTTTTAGCTACATAACGTGCTGCGTAAGCCGCACTGCGGTCTACTTTCGTGGGGTCTTTACCGGAGAAAGCACCGCCGCCGTGACGGGCCATGCCGCCGTAAGTATCAACTATAATTTTACGTCCGGTAAGGCCGCTGTCGCCCTGCGGGCCGCCAATAACGAAACGTCCGGTCGGGTTAATGTAATATTTGGTTTCGTCATCAAGCATTTCTGCCGGTACAACCGGTTTTACAACAAATTCCATAATATCGCGGCGGATTTGTTCCAGAGCAATTTCCGGAGCATGCTGCGTGGAAATAACAATTGTATCAATGCGTACAGGTTTGCCGTCGTCATATTCAACGGTTACCTGGGTTTTTCCGTCCGGGCGCAGGTAAGGCAGAACGCCGGTTTTGCGCACTTCTGCCAAACGGCGGGAAAGTTTATGTGCCAAAGAAACAGGCAGCGGCATGTATTCCGGGGTTTCGTTAGTGGCATAACCGAACATCATTCCCTGGTCACCGGCGCCTACTTCGTTTTCATCGGCCTTGCCTTCTTTTGCTTCCAGAGATTTATCAACACCAAGCGCAATATCCGGCGACTGTTCGTCAATGGAAATCAAAACGCCGCAGGTATTGCCGTCAAAGCCATATTTAGCGCGGTCATAACCGATATTGATAACGGTTTCGCGCGCAATTTTAGGAATATCAACATAGCAGCTCGTAGAAATTTCGCCGACAACATGAATCTGCCCGGTTGCAACTACGGTTTCGCAGGCAACACGGCCATGCGGGTCCTCTGCCAGAATAGCATCAAGCACAGCATCAGAAATCTGATCGGCAATTTTATCAGGATGCCCTTCCGTAACAGATTCGGAAGTAAATAATTTTCTCATTCTGTTCCTCCTTATGTAAATAAAAAAGCGCCCTCTGTGAGAGCGCCGCTGATTGTACCGACATTCTCATCTCTCGATTAACTCGCAGGACTTAGCACCGTTTGCGTTAATGCAATGGTTGCTGCGGTTTCATTGGGCCAATCCCTCCACCAGCTCTTGATGAGTAATATTAAGTTACTATGATATTATATCCAATTTATGTAAAAAAGGCAACAATTATTTCCTTAAGCGCAGAACGGTGTTCAAAAGTTCTTCCGCAACATCGTACTTGCTCATCTGCGGCAGTTCTTTAATGCTGCCGTCCGGGAAAATCAGTTTTACAATATTGGTTTCGCTGCCAAAGCCTGCCCCCTGCATTGTTACATCGTTGGCAACAATCATATCAAGGTTTTTCTTGGTAACTTTTTCTTTGGCATTATCAATAAGGTTCTGAGTTTCTGCTGCAAAACCAACAAGGAACTGCCTTTTTTTGCGTTCACCCAGCGTTTTTAAAATATCCGGGTTCTTATCCATTACAACCGTTAAAGCATCATCGGTTTTCTTTTTAATTTTCTGCGCTGCCACATCATGCGGACGGTAATCGGCAACGGCTGCCGCCTTGATAACGATATCACAGCCGTCGTAAACGGCAAGGCACGCATCCATCATCTGCTGCGTTGTTTCTACATTTACAACTTTAATATTAGGCGGCGGTGTAAGCGCGCTGGGGCCTGTAACAAGGGTTACTTCTGCGCCGCGTTCTGCCGCTGCCTGTGCAATGGAATAACCCATTTTTCCGCTGCTGCGGTTGCCTACATAACGCACCGGGTCAATGGGTTCACGCGTACCGGCTGCAGTTACCAAAACTTTAAGGCCGCGCATATCGCCTTCCGTTTTTGCAAAAAAGTCCTTCACAAAATTAACTATATCCGCAGGTTCAGGCAAACGCCCTGCGCCAACGGCACCGCAGGCCAGTACGCCGCTTGCCGGAGGCATCACCACAATGCCGCGGCTTTTAATTTTGGCAATATTTTCCTGTGTGGCAGGGTTTTCATACATATGCGTATTCATGGCAGGGCACACAATAACCGGTGAATGTGCCGCAAGCAGCGTTGTCGAAAGCAAATCATCGGCAATACCGTATGCCATTTTGGCAATGATGTTGGCCGTTGCCGGCACAACCATAAACAGGTCGGCCCAATCGGCAAGGGCAATATGTTCAACGTTAAATTCCTGATTGGCATTCCACATGGAAACAGCAACTTTATTGCCGCTGATTTCCTTAAAAGTCAGCGGAGTTACAAACTGCTGGGCATGTTCCGTCATAACAACACGCACTTCTGCACCCTGTTTGCGCAGTTTGCTCACCAGGTCAACGGCTTTATAAACGGCAATACCGCCTGTTACACCTAAAACAATTTTCTTACCCTTCAACAAGGCCGGCGCCTCCCTTATTTACCCTGATTGCGCTCATAAGTAATGGTATCGTTTGCAATTTCCTTCAAGGCAATGCTTACTTCCTTTTCCGGAAGGTTCTGCCCGGGCACAGTCAGTTCGCGTGCACGTTTGGCAGCCAGCATAGCCAGAGTATATTTGCTGTCAACTTTTTCTGTTAAATAATCGATGGAAGGATCTACCATAGACATTAAAATCACTCCTCTTTTCTGCAATGGCAAATTTCGTCAATAATAAAATATGTACGGGCGGCGCGGTAACGTTCTGCTTCCATAACGGTCAGAACCTTCTGCGTGGCCCTTTCGGCAATGTCATTAACTATAATATAGTCATATTCACTGGCGTAAGCAAGCTCGCCCGTGGCGGATGCAAGGCGTTTTTTGATAACCTCTTCACTGTCTGTGCCGCGTTTATAAATACGCGAAGAAAGCTCATCCAGAGAAGGCGGAACAATAAACACAAACACACCGTCCGGGAAACGCTTTTTAATCTGCAAAGCGCCCTGAATATCAATTTCCAAAATTACATCTTTGCCCTGATTAAGCAAATCCATAACATAATCGCGCGGCGTGCCGTAATAGTTGCCGTATACTTCGGCATACTCCAGAAGGCCGCCCTCTGCAATCATGGCTTTAACTTCTTCAACAGTTTTAAAAAAATAACTTACGCCGTCAACTTCGCCCTCGCGCGGAGCGCGGGTTGTTACAGATACCGAATAGCCAATATCCGGCAGCTTTTCACGCAGCATCTGGCAGATTGTACCTTTACCGGCGCCGGACGGACCCGACAAAACCAGCAGCAATCCTTTTGGTTTCAAAATAAGCCCTCCCCTGCTCAGCCGTTATTCTTCATCTTCATCATCGCTCTGTACAAGCCTGTTGGCAACGGTTTCCGGCTGTACGGCCGACAAAATAATATGGCCGCTGTCAGTAACAATTACCGCACGTGTTCTGCGCCCGTAAGTTGCGTCAATAAGCGTGCCGTTATCGCGCGCTTCCTGAATAATTCTTTTTATCGGCGCAGATTCCGGGCTGATAATAGAAATAATCCTGTTGGCAGCAACTATATTGCCAAAGCCTATGTTAATAAGCTTAATATCCATAAAGCAGCCTCCTTTTATTCGATATTCTGTATCTGTTCCCTGATTTTTTCAATTTCTGCCTTAATATCTACCACCAGCTGGGCAATGGTATAATCATTGGCCTTGGAAGCAATGGTGTTGGCTTCACGGTTAAACTCCTGTACCAGAAAATCAAGCTTTCTGCCCACCGGCTGATTAAGGTTAATAATTTCACGGAATTGTTTGATATGGCTTTTCAGCCTTACAATTTCTTCCGTAATGCTTGTACGGTCGGCAAAAATGGCAACTTCCTGCAATAAGCGTTCCGGCTCTACAGTCTGGTTATATTTTTCAAGCAGGTCGTTAATGCGTTCGCTCAAACGTTCCTGGTATTCTTCCACAACCTGCGGCGAACGTGCTTCTATCTGCAAAAGTTTTTCTTCAATCAGCGCGGCGCGCTTGATAAAATCGCCGTAGATATTGCCGCCTTCCGTTTCGCGCATGGCAACAAGGTTGTTAACAGCCTGCTGCAAAGCCTGTTCAAGCTGCGGCCAGATGGTTTCAACGTCAAAAAAGCCCTCTTTAACGCTGATAACGTCCGGGCAGCGCGCGAGGTACAATACCTCTGCCTGCTCGGCCAGCTTGCAGCCGCCGATACCGGCAGCTTCGGCAACTTCCTGCAAAGCGTTATGGTACGCCGCCGCCAAAGGCCTGTCTACTTTAACGGTGCAGAGCCCGTCATTTACATAATCTGCTGTGATAAATACATCTATGCGCCCACGGTTAATACTGCGCAAAATAGTTTTGCGTATCCTGTCCTCCAGGGGATTTAAAAAGCGCGGCAAACGGATAGCCACTTCATTATAACGGTGATTTACCGTTTTCATTTCTACCGTTGCCGAAAACTTTTCATCCTCATATTCGCCGCGGCCAAAACCAGTCATACTTTTAAGCAAAATAAAACCTCCCGCCGCATTTCTAAATTAGTAAAATTGTTGTATACTTATTCTTGAAATAATATTATACCCTATTATGACTTCATAAGCAAACGAAAAACGCAAATTTTTAAAGGAAAAAGGAGAATTTCCATGAATTTGGAAGGTATTACAATAAATATTCTCACAAGCCGGCTGCAGGAAAAGCTGCTCGGCGGCAAAATATACAAAGTTTTTATGCCTAACAAAAGCAGCCTTCTGCTGCTTGTTAAAACCGAAAATGCCGTTATATCTTTAGCTGCCGATTTTTCCGGTGCTTCGCCCTATTTATATATGCCTGATAAAACGCCGGAACGCCCTGAAACTCCGCCTGCTTTCTGTATGCTTCTGCGCAAGCATTTGGAAGAAGGGCGAATTACCAAAATTACGCAAAGCGGCCTGGACCGCGTTATTACAATGGAAATAAGCAGCATCGGCAGCGCAAGGCAGATTATCAGCAAACAGCTTATTTTTGAACTTACCGGCAAAAACGCCAATATTATTTTTGTAAGCGAAGGCATAATTTTAGACAGCCTGAAACATATCGGCAAAGCGTTAAGCAGTTACCGCCAGATTCTGCCGGGGCTTGCCTACATTGCCCCGCCGCCGCAGAACGGGCTGGATATTTTAACATCCGCCCCGGTGGATATTGCCGCAGCGGCACAAAACCTGCCCCTGCCGCCGCAAAAAGCACTTATTGCAGCTACAACCGGCATTGGGCAGTATACGGCAGGCCAGCTTTTAAAATTTGCAGGCATAACTGCCGAAGGCGGCATTACAAACGAAAATATTACCGCGCTGGCAGATGCCATTGGCACCTTGCAAAAAAATATTAACGCGGCCAAAAGCGGTACTGCGTCTGTATACGCAATTATTACCCGCACCAATACAGTTAAAACCATACTTCCGTTTAAGCCTGTGCAGCTTACAGGCGGCGAAACCGTAAAAGACTTTGCCTCGCTTAACAGCGCCGTTGCTTTTGCACAAAGCCTTACCCCCGTTCTTTTGCCGGAACAGGAGGTTTTAAACAAAACAGTAAATGCGGAAACCGAAAAGCTGCAGAAGAAAATACTGCTTTTAAAAGAGGAACTTACCGCGGCGGAAGATGCCGAACAGCAGCGCATTATTGCCGATACCTTAATGGCAAATTTGTACCGCATTGCCAAAGGCAGCAGTGAATGTACGCTGGAAAATATTTATGACGGCACGCCGCTGACAATAAAACTTGCGCCCGATTTAACTGCCAGCGAAAACGCACAAAAATATTATAAGCGCTATAATAAATTAAAACGTGCGCAGGCAGAAATTAAAGAGCAGCTGAAACTTACGGAAGAAGCCGTTGAATATCTTGGAAGCATCGACATTGCCCTTAAACTTGTACAAACAAGGGCCGAAGTTGCTGAAATTAAGGCAGAACTTGCTGCCGCAGGTTTTATAACAGTAAAAAATACCAAAAATAAAATGCCGCAGGCAAAATCAACACCAACAATTATTAAACTTTCGGAAGATACAGCTTTATATATCGGCAAAAACAACAAACAAAACGATTACGTTACTTTTTCAATCGGCAGCGGCAATGATTTATGGTTCCATACCAAAAACATTCCCGGCTCGCACGTTATTTTAAAAACAACTCTGCCGCAGGCAGATGAAAAAGACATTCAAACAGCGGCAACGCTGGCGGGATATTTCAGTAAAGCCCGCGGCGGCAGTAAAATACCCGTAGATTGTACCCTGCGCAAATTTGTAAAAAAACCGAGCGGTGCCAAACCCGGCTTTGTTATTTACACTAACCAGACAACGTATTATGTAACGCCGGAAGAAGAAACAATAAATAAATTAATAAATTAATAAATTAATAAATTAATAAATTAATAAATTAATAAATTAAACAAAAAACTGCACCCAAAGCTATGATATGCTCAATAACTTTAACGGTGCAGTTTTTTACTGCAATAAATATTTATTTAACAAGTCAATATCAAAAGCATATTCTTGAGCTGTCTGTTTTATTATCTCCCCTGTTTTTGCCAAATATGCCAGTGCGTAATCCATGCACTGCATTCCCTGCTGCCTGCCGTTTTGCATGTAGCTTGCAAGCTGATATGCCTTTCCGTCACGCAAAAGGCTGCGCACGGCTTGGGTAAAGGTTAAAACTTCAAAAGCTGCCGTTCTTCCGCCATGGCAGCCCGGAACAAGCTGCTGCGCTATAACAGCCTGTAAATTTTCTGCAAGCTGCGCACGCATTTGCTGCTGTTTTTCCGGCGCAAAAAAATCCAGCATACGCGATACTGCCAAAACAGCACTGCGCGTATGCAGCGTTGCAAGCACCAAATGCCCTGTTTCGGCAGCGGAAACTGCACCGGCAGCAGTTTGTGCATCACGCAGCTCACCAATCATAATAACGTCAGGGTCCTGGCGCAGTGCCGCACGCAGGCCAAGTGCAAAACTGCCGGTATCACTGCCAACCTGCCGCTGGCTGATAATGCTTCTATCTTCCGTAAACCTGTATTCCGGCGGGTCTTCCAAAGTAACAATATGCGCACTTTTATTACGGTTAATAAAATCAACCATAGCCGCCAAAGTTGTGCTTTTGCCGCTTCCGGCCGGGCCGGTTACCAGAATAAGTCCGCTGCGCTGCATGGCAAGTTTCTCCAAAACAGGCGGAGCGTTCAAGTCTGATAACGACGGTACTGCACTTTTTATTATTCTTACGGCAAGTGCCGGAAAGCCATTCTGCAAATATCCGTGCACCCTAAAGCTTCCTGCACCGTCAATACGGCAGCAAAAATCCGCTTCTGTTTCGTTAACGGCACAAGCACCGTATTGCTCAAAAAAAGATGTAATTGCGTTTTCACTTACAGCAGATAAATTCTGCCTGTTTAAAACGCCGTTAATTCTGAATACCGGCACTGCGCCTGCTTTTATATGCACGTCCGAAGCGTTTTGGCGCACGGCTTCCTTTAAAATATGTTCCAGCATTTTTACTCCTTAATGCACGGCCTGCAAAACTTCCGCTAAAGAAGTGTACCCTTTTAATACTTTTTGCACTCCGTCGCTGCGCATACTTACCGCACCAAATTTTTCTGCTTCCGCAAAAAGCGTTTCTTCCTGCGTCTTGCCCAAAATAAATTTTTTCATTTCCGGCACAACAGGCATTACCTCCTGCAAAGCCATACGACCTAAATAACCAGTTCCGCGGCATTTTTCACAGCCGCTGCCTTTATAAAGCGTTAAACCGTCACCGCTGTTAATGTTTAAATAAGCCTTTTCTTCCGCGTTTGCGGCATAAGCCGTTTTGCAGTGCGGGCAAATGCGCCGCACTAACCTTTGCGCAACAACTCCGCGCAGGGCAGATGCAACCAAAAACGGTTCTATGCCCATGTCGACAAGCCTTACCGCTGCTCCCGCGGCATTATTGGTATGCAGCGTGCTGAACACCAAATGCCCGGTAAGCGCTGCACGTATAGCAGTTGCCGCTGTATCAAAGCTGCGTATTTCACCAAGCATAATAATATCCGGGTCCTGCCGCAAAATACTGCGCAGTCCGCTTGCAAAAGTCAGCCCGGCCTTTTCGTTTACAGCAACCTGGCTTATGCCGCTAATGCGGTATTCCACAGGGTCTTCTATGGTTACAATATTGCGTTCGCTGCTGTTAAGCTCTGCAAGCGTGGCATAAAGCGTTGTGGTTTTGCCGCTGCCGGTCGGCCCCGTTAAGAGCACTATACCGCTGCCGTAATTATAAAGCCTGCGGTAAAGCGCTAAATTTTCCGGCGTAAAATTAAGTTCATCCAAATTCAGGGCAAACTTTTCCCTGTCTAAAATACGTATAACTATTTTTTCTCCTAAAATAGTCGGCAGCGAAGATATGCGCAAATCAATATTGCGTCCGTCAAGTTCCAGCTTAATGCTGCCATCCTGCGGCAGGCGTTTTTCGGCAATATCCATGCCAGCCAGCACCTTTACGCGCGAAACAACAGCCTGCATAAGCGTTTTATTCATTTCGGCTTCTTTGTAAAGAACGCCGTCGATACGCATACGCACACACGCATTGTTTTCCCCCGGTTCTATATGTATATCGCTCGCGCCGGATGCAGCGGCTTTGGCAATAAGGCCGTCAGCCGCCTTTACGGCATCAGCGTTTTCATCTTTTTTAAACAATGTCCGTTCGGTTTGTATTATCAACTTTTTCTCTCCATTACAAAAATTTGCAGCTTTATTATTATAACCAGCAAAAATAATATCTTCAAGTAAATTTTTATGGTATAATATTGAACCGAAATTGCGGATACCGGAGGTTTATTGGAGGAACAGCTTCTGGAACACATTAAATTACAACGCCCGCCGCTTTTTTTATGCTTAACGGCAGGCACAATGCTGATTTTAAGCGCTTTGCAGTTTACGCTTGCAGGCAGTGCGCAAAAACATGCGCCGGTAAGCAGCCATGCAGTTTTTACCCCCATACAACTGCCATCGGCTGCTAAAAGCATCAAACCGCAGCGCAACCCATTTCTGGCTCCGGCCGCGCCGGATATTAAACGCCAAACCGCCGCATTAACCCCCGTTTTAAAAGGAACAGTGCAAAACGGCAGCACTACCATGGCAATTATGGAATTTGCAGGGCAAAGCAATTACTATCAGCCTGGCAGCAAAATAAACGGCTTTACCGTACGCGACATTACCCCAAACAGCGTACTGCTCGAAAAAGGTTCCCGAACGCTTATGTTAAAAGCCGGAGGAACAGCCCATGACTAAAGTTTTTACTGCTCTTTTAACTGTTTTGTTAGCTGCGGCTTCGCCTTTGGCTTATGCAAACGGTATTACGCTTAACGTGCGCGACGGCCAGGTACGCGATGTACTCGCTTCTGTTGCAGCACTTTCCGGCAAAAGCATTGTTGCCGATAGTTCCGTACAGGGCACGGTTACGCTCAACCTTAAAGACGTGCCTTTTGACACCGCACTGCGTATAATTACTGCTGCCAAAGGGTTAAGTTACCGCCTTACCGGCGATGTTATACTGGTTGGCTCTGCCGCAGGCATGGAAAAATTTAACGATACGGCCAGTATTATTAAACTGAATTACGCCAAAGCGGAAGAACTAAAAACGGCACTGGCACCGCTTATTGGCACCAACAGCAAAATAAGCACCGATACTGTTACCAACAGCATTATTTTTACCGGCACCCCCACCGACGAAATGCGCCTGCGCAGCGCAGTGGCCGCACTTGATACTGCCACGCAGCAGGTAACGCTTGAAGCCAAAATAATTGCGGTAAACCGCGAAGACAGCGAAAACCTTGGCATCAGCTGGAACTGGGATAAAATACCGCAAAACAGCAATTACTACGGCAATGACGATGATAGCGATGATACCAATAACGAAAATTTTGGCGGCGTAGTACATTTTGGCGCTAATTATGAATTCCGTTTTAACGCTGCTTTAAATGCCCTTTTTGCCAAAGGAAAAGCCAAAATTTTGGCAACACCGCGCATAATAACCATACCCGGACGTGAAGCAAGTATATTTATAGGAGATCACGTACCTGTTACAACGGAAAAAATTGAAAACTCAGTTACAACCAACACCACTGATTACGTTGACGCCGGTATTAAACTGCAATACACGCCGATAGTAAGCAGCGACGGTATGATAACATCGGTTGTGCATACGGAAGTCAGTACCCCCACGCTTATTTCCGAACTGAAAAACTACAAAATAACCAGCCGAAGTGCCACCACTACCGTAAGAATGCGCAACGGTGAAACTCTTGTAATAGGTGGTTTAATCAATGAAGAAGAACAAAAACGTCTGCAAAAAGTACCGTTCTTATCAAACATTCCGCTTTTAGGCGAACTGTTTAAAAACCGCACCACCAGCAAAACAAAAACCGAAGTTATTATGATTTTAACGCCGCATTTAACAAACCCCGGCGAGTCACCGGCAATTTACGATAGCAAATTGCTTGAAAGCGGCAGTATTTTTGATAGCAACAACTAAAAATATATTAAAAAAGAGCGGCAAGCCGCTCTTTTTTACGCAAAACAGGCATTATACAAAAGTATAATGCCTGTTTTAAGCTTTTATTTTTCTAACATCAGCAAAGCAACCGTTTCAATATGGCTGGTCATCGGGAACATATCCACCGGCTGTGCTTTTACTGCTTTATAGCCGTTTTCCGTTAAAAATGCCATATCGCGTGCCAAAGAAGCCGGATTGCATGATACATAAACAATTTTTTCAGGTTTTACTCCGGCAATGGCCGCCAAAACCTTTTTATCACAGCCTGCGCGCGGTGGGTCAAGCAGCACTGTATCCGGCTTAACACCGCTTTTTAACAGCACCGGCATTTCCACAGCAGCATCGCCGCAAATAAACTCTGCATTTGCAATATTATTCGCTTTGGCGTTTTCGTTGGCGTCTTTAATGGCAGGCTCAACAATTTCTATGCCGTACACCTTGCGTGCCTTTTGCGCCAGATACAGCGAAATAGTACCTGTACCGCAGTAACAGTCAATAACCGTTTCTTTGCCGCTCAGCGCAGCAAAATCCAGTGCCGTGGCGTAAAGCTTTTCGGTCTGTGCGCTGTTTACCTGAAAGAAAGACAGCGGCGAAATATTAAATTTTAAATTGCCAAGCCTGTCTTTAATTGTACTTTTGCCATACAGAACACGGTTTTTAGCACCCATAATTATGTTGGTACGCTTTTTGTTAATGTTCTGCACAATGCTTTTTAAACCGTCCACTTCAGTTTTAAGCATTGTTACAAGCTCGCCTGCATGCGGAATATCATAGCAGGCTGTAACAATTACAGCCATAACTTCGCCGGTTTTAGCCCCTGCACGTCCCATAACATGGCGCACAACGCCTTTGCCGGTAGTTTCGTCATACGCAGAAATATTAAACTGCTGCATCCATTGGCGCACAACCTGCATAATTTTGTTGTTAGCCTGCTTTTGGATAAGGCAGTCATCAATATTTATAACGTTATGGGTTAAAGCCGCATAGCAGCCAATTTGTATTTTTCCTTCCGTTTTAGCTGCCGGAAACTGCATTTTATTGCGGTAATGCCACGGATTTTCCATGCCCAGCACCGGCAGCACTTTGCAGCCGGTAATATGCCCAATACGCTCAACGGCATCTTTAACCTGCTGCCTTTTAACGCTTAACTGTCCTTCGTAGTTTAAATGCTGCAATTGGCAGCCGCCGCATTTTTCATAAAAAGCACATTGCGGTTTAACGCGCTGCGGAGATTCTTCCAAAATGTTTAAAATTCTGCCGGAAGCATAGGATTTTTTTACCTGAAATAATTTTACGGATACCTTTTCTCCCGGCAGGGCGCCGTGTACAAAAACCGTAAATCCATCAGCCTTGCCCACGCCTTCGCCGCTGCTGCCAAGCCCTGTTATATTTACTTCAATTATGTCGTTTAATTTAAATGGTGGTTGTTGTTTAGTCATTTCTGCCCCTGATTTTTATTATAAACTGCCATCCTGCATCCAATACAGCCTTACAGGCAGGTTAGATGCACCCGGCGGCGACCAGATAAAGCTGTATGTTCCCGGTTCCAAAACGCCAAGTTTAAGCAAATCGTCATAACTGTCGCCTATTGCCACTTTATCCTGCGGCAAAGGCAGAATTTTTTCTTCACCGGCTTTTTTCAGCACACCGTAACCGGCAAACAAACCGCCCAGCGGATTTAAATACATTGCCGCCGGTTTATTGCCGCTGATTGTAAAATTAACAGAATATACAATGCCGTAATTGCCGTAGTTCACAGCATCTTTCCCTGTTGTGCCGTCCTTGCCGCGCGCAAAGCCCTGTTCTTCGGATGCCAGTTCAAGCATATACACTTTATTGTTATCGGTATTCAGCGGTGCAGATACAGTGTAATTCCAGTCTGCATCGTCAAAAGTGCCCCTTAACGGATGCTCGTCCATAGGCTGAACAGGTGCGTATTCATTGTATAAATCCAAATCTGTTTTTTCGTCGCACATAATAACGCTTACCTGCACCGGCCTGTCGGTGTGCAAATCAATAGTACCCACCAAAAGCTGCGCCGGTTCAAGCACATAGCCGCGGCCGGTTAACAGCTCTGTATTATTGCCAAAGCCAAGGTTTCCTTCCGTTTTATTATGAACGCCGGAAAAATATTTTTGCTGGGTTTCCTTGCCAACCTTTAAATAATGCCAGCCCGCATTGCCGATGCTGTTGTTGGCAACACTGTATTTAACCGGGCGCATTTGTTCGTTGCTGAGTATAACGGCGAGTTTTTTATTGGTTTCCATTGCATTTACATGATGAAAGAAAATTCTTACATCACCGCTTACGGTATCACGGTATAAAACGCCGTTTCTGTAAATCATTTCCGGGCTGTCAGAAAAAATCAGCGTTGAACCGGAAGTGGTTTTCTGCGCAGTTACTTCTGTATAAGTTTCAGGCAAACCGCGCCCTGTAATAAGTTCATCAGAAGCAAAAGCGTTTAAAGGCAAAAATGCCATACAACTAATTGCCAGAGTTTGAAAACATTTTTTAAGCCTCACGATTAACCTCCAATAGATGTTTACTGTTTATTATAACACAAATAGTGCAATTGTATTTTATTTTTACAGCTCATAATTTAAAAATAAATTGTAGCACCACAATCGTTTCCGCATTAATAAAATAAGGCGTAAAAAATATACTCAATACCACTCGTATATGACTGCACCCCAAAAGTCTAACTTTTGGGGTGCAATTCACTCAAACAGCGCTTTTAATTTATATTCTGTTTTTATACATCTTTTCGTAATACTTTTGGTATTCACCGCTGATGATTTCCTGCCACCAGTCTTTATTAGCTAAATACCACTCAATCGTTTTAGCAATGCCGTTCTCGAACTTCGTCTGCGGCAGCCAGCCAAGTTCATTATGTATTTTTGTCGGATCAATGGCATAACGCCTGTCATGACCCGGGCGGTCTTTAACAAATGTAATTAAATCTTCACTTTTGCCCAGCGCTTTTAAAATAATTTTTACAACATCCAAATTGCTTTTTTCGTTATGCCCGCCAACGTTGTAAACTTCACCCTCACGTCCCTCGCGGATGATTAAATCTATAGCACTACAATGGTCTTCTACATACAGCCAGTCGCGCACGTTAGCACCATCGCCGTAAACCGGCAGTGCTTTATCATGCAGGACATTAATAATCATTAAGGGAATTAACTTTTCCGGAAAATGATACGGACCATAGTTGTTGGAGCAGCGAGAAATTGTTACAGGTAAGCCATACGTTCTGTGGTACGCCAGAACCAACAAATCCGCACTGGCTTTAGATGCAGAATACGGGCTTGAAGTATGCAGCGGCGTAGTTTCCGTAAAAAACAAATCAGGCCTGTCCAATGGCAAATCTCCGTAAACTTCATCCGTACTTACCTGGTGATAACGCTTAATACCATATTTGCGGCAGGCATCCATCAACACGCCCGTGCCGATAACATTAGTCTTTAAAAACAGTTCCGGTTCTAAAATGCTGCGGTCAACGTGGCTTTCCGCCGCAAAGTTCACCACAATATCCGGCTTTTCTGCTTCAAACAAGCTGTAAACAAAATCACGGTCAGCAATATCGCCGCGTACAAATTTAAAGTTAGGCTTTTGCATTGCGCCCTGCAAGCTGCTTAAATTGCCTGCATACGTCAGCTTGTCCAGGCAAATAAATTCGTCCTCCGGATGCTGTTTAAGTTCGTAATATATAAAATTGCTGCCAATAAACCCGGCCCCGCCGGTAATGATTAGTTTCATTTTTTAATATCAACTCCATTATTTATTCTCAATAAGCTCTACAATTGCTGAATAACCAATTCCTAAAAGTATCCAAATTATTCCAAATACATTTAGATTGTCGCCTATATTTGCAAAAAGTGTACTTATAATTGATAACATTAAAGCAAAATACATTAATTGGTCATGATCACATTTACAAATTGCCTTAGTCAAATATTTTAATAAATAAATGAAAGGATATAAAAAGGCTACTAGTCCTACTATTCCAGTTTCAGCGATTCTAACAGTGTATTCACCTAATTTAGGAAACGTGTATTTATATAACCCTTGCTTTTTTTGTCTATTTAACCAAGATTTTACTTCATTATTATTTTTACTAAAATCTGGTAAATAGTTTGAAATATAAACATGACTTAAATACGGTCCAGAACCAAAGAAAGGATTATCAAGCGCTATGCGAATATTTGAATACATTTTCGAAAATCTTGCTGAATTAGATCGTTTATTAACATTAAATAAAGACAATAAATTGTTATCTAAATATTTATAACTTTTTTCAAACATAGAATTTATAAAATTACTATTTTTCTTTTTATCCTCTATATTTATTGACGTCTCTATTTTGTTATTTTTTCCTTCCTTGTTTTTGCTTTTTAAATCGTTAACAACACTTTTCTTCGTTACATTTTTAGGCTCATTAGTTTTTGTTTCATTTTTATCTTTTGTAAATATTATGTCACTTTTATTATGATTAGTGTTTTTAGGGACTGTGGCAATAACTTGCCTATCAATTTTTCGATCATATTTTATGAAGTAATTATTCATAAAATAGCTAGTTCCAACAAATATAAACACAGATGTAAGTAAGAGAATTAAAGTACGTTGAAAATAAAAGGTATTTTTGCTAAATTTGAATATAATTGCAGCAATAAATATTTGAAAGAGATACACGCCATATGATGTTCTTGCATTAGTCATAAATATACACGCAGTAATAAACATCGTTAGCGCTAAAATTACTTTTAAATATTTATTTCCGTTATCTAAAAATTGAATCCATAAAAACGGGATTGCAAAAGCAAAATATATACCATAATGCGAAGCTTCAGTAAATAATCCTCTGATGCCGCCCTTCCATAAAATAGGTGGCCAATTAACTCCATCCCATTTTGACATATTATATATATAAGGATTAATTTTAATTAAAATATTTTTTGCATATTCACTACCGCATAAGTAAAAAATTTCTACAATATTATAAATAGCTATAACAAATGTAATAAGCAATACTGCTTTTGATATCTGTTTTACAGCGATTCTCCAATCATTATAATACATACAAAATATGATATATGATAAGAAAAAACTAAAAATATAATCCCAAATAATTCTTTTTATAAAAGTAGTTATTATAATAAAATCACATAATATTATTTCTTCAACTTGTAAATTTAAGGTTGTTAAAACTTTTATAGCTTTTTCATAATATTTTACTTGTGCTATTAAATCTTTTTCATTGTTAACTATGTTTAAATAATCATTAATTCCCAATGCAAATGAAACCATCATTATTATCAAATAAATTAAAGTAAATTTCAAAAATTGTTTTTGATAAATTAAAACATTACCATTTTTAATATGACAATAAAATGTATATATGAAAAAAAGAAAAATTGGATAAAATGCTAAATTAGTAGAAAAATGAGCTCCAACTATTCCACTAACTTCAAAAGCTTTCGGAACCAAATAAAATGGAAAAGTAATACAAATCATAAAAAATATTATATCCCTTATTTGCTTATTCATAATACTACACCTTTCCCACTTAAAATTATAATACAACCGCACCATGATAAACCTATTGCAAAGCTTATGTATAGAACTATATTAGCTATTCTATCTTAAATGACATTTAGCATTTCCTTTATTACTATTCACATTGGCTTGGTATTGTAATAAAATTGCTGCCAATAAACCCGACCTCGCCGGTAATAATTAGTTTCATTTTATCTTCTTCTTGAGATTCTTATTATAATCATTTTTTGTTCTGTAATATTCACTTTGTTTCATTCCGTTAACTTCTAATTCATTTGCAAAACGAATTTGCTTACAATTCTTCGTATAACCCCACTTTAAATGCCATTTGATAGATGCAATATTTTCAACTACGACATGTGCATACATAATATTTACTTTTAGTCTATTATATATATAGTCATTAAATAAGAAAATTCCCTCTTCCCACTTTTTACTTCCCTTGTATTCATGTTCACCAACTAAAAGTCTACCTGTTATACAAATTTTTTCATTTAAATCGTAGTTAGTATATCCCATAGTAGCAAAAGCTACGCTATTTTCTTTGTCTATTATTATAAACAATCCTTGCGTCAAATCATTCAGATATTTTTCTTCATACCACTTTTGCTGTAATTCCATTGTTAATTTAAACGGCTGGTTTAAAAATCTATTGTTTTCAGGATTATTGCGCCATTCAATGACTTTAGGAAAATATTTGGGGCAAACTTCCTCTAATCTTACATATTTGCCTTCGATAACAAGGTTTCTTTCCACAATCATTACCCTCCTGCTTAAAGATTAATTTACAACTTTGAGTTTGTTATTAAAGTATTTATTTAATGGTTTATCCAGACATTCATAAAATAATATACTTAAAATCAAGCATATAGTAAATGAAGTTAAAATTCTTACGAGGTTCCCATCAACATTAAAAAATTTTAAAATTGTTGGCGTTGTACGCCAGACAAAAAATTGCGCTAAGAAAAATACATACGAAATATTACTTAAATATTTTATCACTGATGAAGTTTTAAAAAACTTATTTCTTAATCCTGCTAAACTAAAAATTATTATGCTAAAAAACGGTAAGCAGAAAATATTATATAACATATAATTTCTATAATGAAATTTTAAATTTGTGAAATACGTAATAACAGCGACAAATAGCAAATATTCTAATATAATTATCTTGAAAGAAAAAAGATATTGGCATTTCAAACATCTTCTACATTTTAACCATAAATTGCAGATAACCATACCAATTAAGAATTCTAAAGTTCTAAAATAAGGATTACTGTATATCGAAGCTAATTTAAAAAACTCTACAACGAATGGGGAATATACCAAAACAAAGACACACAATATATATATATATATGCTTAATATTTTCTTTAGAAATTAAAATATAGAACAGTGGGAATACAAAATAACAAAATAATATGCAAGATATAAACCATGTGCCGCCATAATGAGAAACATTAAATAAACTTGTAAATACACTTTCTATCCCAAGTATAGAAACCGGCAATAAAAACAATTCCTTTTTTATACCAATTTGGGTAAAACAGATTACCCAAAGGGAACTGATTGTCAAATATACTGGCATTAAACTAATTAACCTTTTTCTATAAAAATTAACTATACTTTCATAAGAAAAATGAAATTTTCTGCATACAGCAACATAATATAGCGAAAAACCTGACAACATGAAAAATCCTGTCATAAACGTTGCACCCATTGAAATAAAAGGCTGCAATATACCATAAGTGCATTTAATATGTTCTGTATGAAAAAGAAATACAAATAATGCCGCTAAGATTCTGAATAAATCTAATCCAACTAATCTTTTTACGGTTAATTCAGGCATCGTTATTTCATCATCCTTTTCATAATTGATAAAATTTCTGTTCGATATAATGCCACGCTAATCATAACGTATGCTATTGCTAATGCAGTGCTTGTAGCTATATTAGCAATTAAAGCATTACGCCAAATTAACATAAATATTATCAATAATAGTGAAAGGAATTTAAATTTTAATGATATTTCGGCTAAATTCATTTTAGTCAACACAATGGCGCAAATACATACCGATATAGCATAACCAGTTAGCGTTGCTATTGCAGCTCCTTCTATGCCCATCATTGGTATTAAATAAATATTAAGAGCAACATTTATTACAGCTCCTGTAAAAAGTATAAACATGCCGGGGAAAGTCTTCTTTATAACCAAAAACTGATTTGCAATTACCTGGTATAACATTAATAATAATGGCCCTAAAAATAAATATGGTGTAACTACATAGCCATTGACATAATCACCTACAAAAAACAATTCAAAAAAAGTTTTGCTCCATGCGCATGCAAATATAGCACTTATAAAAGAAATTACGCCTAAATATTCAAATACTAATGAATTGTTTTTAACCTGATTTTCTTCTCGCATTGTTGAAAAAGCAAAATACTGCCAGCCGCCTGCAAACGCAGTATAAATTAACTGACTTGCACTGGCTATTTTAGCACCAACAGAGTATAAGCCGACTTCGTCATTACCAAGCATGTTTGCAATCATAAGCTTATCACTGGATGTGAAAATACAATAAATTAAAAACGTAGGTAAGAGCGGCAGCCCAATTTTAAGTAAATTTTTTAAAATCTCCTTATCGAATAATAAAAACGAAAACCAGCTTCTGTTAAGGCAATAAAATACTAATTCATTTAAAATTGCTGTTATAATTGCCGCTAAAGGTAAAGCTATTAAATATTTCTCCATTAATAACAGCGGTATAGAAATAGAATAAGACAGAACTGAAGATATAAAACCTACAGATAAAAATACTTTTCTTTTATTTTGTACTCTTGTTGGCAATGCTACTATGCTGTTAGTTGCACCTACTACTATATTAAGAACGCAAAAGTACAGCAGTATTTTATACTTTGTATCGCCAAAAACTAAAAGCGTCAGCTTATTATCAAAACATAATAAAAGTAAACTTGTAATTAAACTCGTACAGATAATAAATACTAATGCGGTTGAACAAACTTTTCTCTTAAAAAGTAGTTCTTCTTTTTCAAAGAATAAACGGAATACCGCATCGTATAATCCCATAATTGCAGCAGCCGTTCCAAACTGAACCACTGTATTGACTAAATCATTTAATCCAAAGTATTTAGTATCAGGCATCAATCTGGTAACAAGCGGCAACATTATAAATGGTATAATTCTGTTTAATATCCCGCCAAGTCCATATACTAAAAAATTTTCTACAAATAGTTTTAATTTATTCATTTGTTATCAAATTATAATTTCTTTATTTCATTAAAATCTATTAATTGCTTCGATAACATAATTTATTTCTTCATCAGTCATTCCATAATACATAGGTATACTTAAAACAGTCCTGCTAATTTCTTCAGCAATCGGCAGTTCACCGTGCTTTATACCTAAATCTTTATAGCATTCCTGTTCATGCATTGGTATAGGATAGTGTTTTACCGTACCAATTCCTTTGTCATTTAAATATTTTTCCAATTCATCTCGCTTGTCGCAGCGTATTACAAAAACATGATAAATATGCTCGTATTCATCATTAGTTGCTAATGGCAGCTTTATTAAAGGATTTTTAATACCATCTAAATAACATTTAGCAATTTTTTTACGCGCTTCATTCCATTTATCCAGTTGTTTAAGTTTTACACGCAAAAATGCGGCCTGTAATTCATCAAGCCTGCTGTTAGTACCTTGATAAATATGGTGATATTTGTAATCCGAGCCATAGTTGCCTAAAGCCCTGACTTTATCAGCAATTTCTTTATTATTGGTAGTAATGCAGCCGGCATCCCCTAATGCTCCAAGGTTTTTACCCGGGTAAAAGCTCCATGCCGCTGCGTCAGATAAAGCACCAACCTTAGTCCCTTTATATTTTGTTCCATGCGCCTGAGCACAATCTTCAACTACATACAAATTATGTGCCTTAGCTATTTTATTAACAGCATCCATATCGGCAGCACGCCCTTGCAGATGCACCGCTATAATAGCTTTTGTTTTATTAGTTATTTTTTCTTCAATGCGGTTAACATCTATGTTATAAGTTTCTATTGTTGGTTCAACAAACACCGGCAACGCACCGGTAAAAGATACAGCTAATGCCGTTGCTATATATGTATTAGACGGCACAATAACTTCATCGCCTGCTTTAATATTAAGCGCTTTTAAAATTAAGTATATAGCGTCTAACCCGGTTGCAACGCCAACACAATATTTGGTTTTGCAATACTGCGCATATTCTTCTTCAAATTTTTTGCATTCTTCCCCCTGAATAAATGTGCTGGTATTTACAACCTTGTTATACGCAGCATCCAAACTTGTTCTAATTTCATTATGCATAGGCACAAATGTTGCAAATGGAACTTTCATTTTTATTACCCCTTCTCATTTTCATTAACAAAATTTAAAAATTCATCATAATTCCTTATATAATCGCTTTCATCATATAATTCGGAAGCTAATACCATTAAAACTGCATCTGAAGAAAAATCGTACATTTCACGCCACATATTGTTTGCAACATACAAGCCTTCATATGGTTTTTCCAAAGGGACTACTTTTTTCTCATGCCCGTTATCCAAAAGTATTTTACAGCTGCCGTGGATGCAGATTAAAATTTGTTCTAACGATTTATGCGCATGATAACCCCGAACAACGCCTTCTCCCGTATCGTACATATAATAAACGCGTTTTATTTTAAAAGGTATATCCTTAAACTCTTCTAAAGCCACAAGCTGCCCGCGGTCATCGCCATGTGGCTGAAACACATATTTTATTACCTGCATTATTTATCACTTCCTATTTTGTTAATTTTTTCTTTATTTTCAAACAGATACCGTATATAAATTCTTTAGGAAATAATTTTAAAACACACAATTTCCTCTGTCCTGCAATAAGATAACAAAATATATTAAATGTCATATTTTGAGCATATTCTTTCAAAAGACTTTGAGTATCAATTTTATTAAACATAAGATTGAAATCAGTTTTTTTATTCTTCATCAAAGAGATTAGATTTTTTTCAAATTGTTCAGCTGTAATTACTGCTTTAGCAATTTGAGCTTCCTCTTGTTTTAAATATTCTTCATCGTTGATAATTTTGTGTATTTTAAATTTCAATTCTTCTAAATTTTCAAATTCAATATCTAAATTTTCCTGATTTATTAAAAAGCCATCGGTGCCGTCGTCATATTTTAAAGTTAATGGTAATCTCCCTGCAACAGCTGCATATTGAAACATTAATCCACCGCATATTGGATACGTGCTGAGATAAAAATAGCTATGTTTTAACACCTGATATAGATCTTTTCGTTCAGGTGTTAAAAAAATTCTGCCAGGATATTTTTTTATTAATTTATCAAATTTACTTCTATCACCAGTTCCAGCATACCAAAAGATTACATCATCATAACTTTTTAAAATATAATCCACAATAATGTAGTATTTATCTTCCCCGCCAAAAGTTTTATAAAGAGAGCCCCCTGAAAATATTATTTTAGCATTTTGATTATGAATTACAAAAGGATAGCCTTCAAAATCAAATTCTTTATTTACAATTGGATAATATGGTAATAAAATTATTTTTTCTTTAGGAATATTTCTATATTTATTTGAAATATAAGCTCCATAATCTCTAAATTCTATACAATAATCTATACACGTATTTCCCAGCCAAAATGCATGGTCGGTTAAATTTACCTGATATCTGTCAATTATATTTGTATAATGATGCAAAATTGTAGTAATTATTACATCACTCGGATATGTATACATAAAAATACTTTTAGGTTTTACTTGATCAATAATTTTTTTAAGTTCTCCAATCTTATCTATTTTTGATAATTCAGGAAGAAAATAACTAATATGATTCCCATTTTTTAAAATTTTCTTTATAGTTGGCAATGAGTTCCTTCGTTTCTCATTTGTTACATATATAACTTTTTTAAAATTACACAGTGCTAATAAATAAATTTGTGCTAATCCACGTGTATCTAATCCAAAACCATCATAAAAAATAACAGTATCTTCATTTAAATTGTCTAATTCGCTTTTACCTAATATTCCTTCAGATATAACTTTAATATTTTCTTCTAAATTTTCATCTGAATAGTACTGGTTGTAATTATACAAAATATTTCCTGCTAAACTTATAAGCTCAAGCGCATTTGTATAATCTTTTTTATTAATAGCAGCAACAATATTAATTTTTATTTTTTCTACTTTTTTCATTATATTCATTTGCGGATCACCTTTTTTACTTTTGCAGGTATACCTACGGCAATACTATTTGCAGGTATTTCTCCTATTACTACTGCATTACTGCCAATAATACTATTATCTCCGATTTTTGCGCCTGGTAATATTGCTACGCCTTCCCCTATCCAAACATTTTTGCCAATAATTACCGATTTTTCATAATCTAAATCTCTTTCTCTAACTAACTGGTATATACTGCTTTGCTTTTCCCCTTTATATATTCCATGGTTATGGTCAGAAACATAAATATTACTGGCAAATAAGCAATCATCACCTATTTCAATGTAATTAGCGCATCCAATATGCACTCTATCATTAATGCTTACTCTTTTACCTATTTTTAAACAAGGATTTAATTTCTTATTGTTGTATTCTGGTATCATTTCAATCCTACAATATCGCCCACATGTCATAGAGCCTATTTTCATGTGTTTTAATCCAAAAATGTAACTACTGTAATCGGAATATATATGATGCTTCTTCAAAAAAAGAAAATTATATATCTTATTTATTAGCCGCCTATAATATATTGGCAAAAATAATATTCCATTTATTTTATAATTTTTTAAAATGTTCACTAGAATTTTTTTCATTTTAAAGTAACCAACCTTGTTTACTTTTAAAATTTTTAAATTTTATCCAATATGCTATTAGCAATAAATTCCATTCCTTTGTCATTAGGATGCTCCGCTACTCCTTTGTGTTTAATAATATGTTTGTTGCCATTTTTATCAAATACTGCAGTACCGATACCTGCTTTATATTCGTCTAAATTTTGTATTTGGGATAAATCAATAAAATCAATTTTACATAATTCCGCTGCATATCGTTTAGCGGCATCTTTTTCGTCATCTTTCCAAAATTCTCCAATTAATAAAATTTTGGCATTTGGCGCTTTTACTTTAATATATTTTATAAGTTCAACAAAATCTTCTTTAAGTGTTGTTTTATCAACAACATTTTCTCCTAATTGAATAGTTATTAGATTAATTTTATCGGAAAGATACGGTTCTATTAAACTAAAAGTTTCAGCACGATCCAATGCTTGTACTTCCCATAAATAGTAATTATATGCTAAAGCAGTGACAGAGATATCCTTTCCTTTCCTTTCCTTTCCTTTCCTTTCCTTTATTTTATCTTCTATTCCATTTTTTACTAAATGTACATAATCCTTATCTTCCTTGCTTGCAGCCATACCATGTTTATTCCACCAATAATCGCATATTCCATGTTGCGTGATACTGTTTCCAATTGCAAAATAATTAAATTCGGTATCACTATCTTTATTTAAAGAAAATCCTATAAATATAACTATTGCTAATATTAGCAATAGTTTAATTACTTTTGGCATATTAACAGATCCTTCTTTCTAATATTCTATTAAAGCAAAATATCGCTTTAATGCTTCTGTATATATTGGCAGCTTAAAATAACTTTTCTCAATCAGCTTTCCCTTACTCAACCTGCTGTTCATTGGCCTTTTGGCTCTTGTTGGATATTCTGCCGTAGTTATATAATTTACTTTAACATCCATACCGGCTATTTTAAAAATTTCTTCAGCAAATTCTGCCCAGCTGCATACTCCTTCATTGGTCGCATGGTAAATGCCGTATTTATCTGTTTGTATCATTTCTACAAGCAATGGCACTAAATCCGCTGTGTATGTTGGACTACCGTACTGGTCTGCCACTACGTTTATTTCTTTACGTTCTTTGCCTAAACGCAACATTGTTTTTACAAAGTTATTACCGTGCTCGCCAAATACCCAGGATATGCGCACAATAAAATATTTATTTAATATTCTTTGTACTGCTTGTTCTCCAAGCAGTTTTGTTTTGCCGTAAACATTTATTGGGTTTGGTTTATCGTCAACTTCGTAAAAGCCGTCTTTTGTACCGTCAAAAACATAGTCCGTACTGATGTAAAGCATTTTGGCATTTATTTTTTTGCAGATTTCGGCAATGTTTTCTGTTGCTGAAGCATTAACTAAATAACACAATCCCTGTTCATCTTCTGCTTTATCAACAGCGGTATAAGCCGCACAATGTATTACTGCGTCCGGCATATAATTTTTAATAAAATTTTCCGTAGCTTCAAAATCAACAATGTCAAAATCTTGGCGCGATGCACCGTAACATTCTATATTTTGTTTTTGCAGTTCTTTTACAACATCATAACCAAGCTGACCGTTCGCACCTGTTACTAAGACTTTCACTATCAAATCACCTATAAAATAAACTTTTACTAGGGCAACGACTTCTAAGATGTTGCTCTATTTTGTCACTAAAACAACTCTTTACAATCCTTCAAAAACGGATTCGTTTTATCTTTTTCAGATAAAATTGGATTTTCTACGCCCCACTCGACACCAATGTCCGGATCGTTCCAGCGTATTCCGGCATCCGCTTCTGGTGCATAGTAATTATCAGCCTTATACAAAAATTCTACATCGTCGGTTAAAGTTACAAAGCCGTGACCAAAACCACGCGGTATTAAAAGCTGTTTTTTATTTTCTGCGTTCAGTTCAACGCCAACCCATTGTTTAAAAGTAGGGCTGTTTTTACGCAAATCTACTGCAACATCAAATACTATACCTTTTACACAGCGCACAAGTTTTGCTTGCGCTTTATCACCTTTTTGAAAATGAATGCCACGCAGCGTTCCTTTTACCGTACTTTTAGAATGGTTGTCCTGCACAAAGTCATAAAAAAGCCCGGCTTCTTCCATTTTCTTTTTATTCCAGCTTTCCATAAAAAAGCCGCGATTATCGCCAAATACATCCGGCTCTATTATTACTACGCCGTCGAGTTTTGTTTTAGTTATTTTCATAGTTATATGCCTCTAAAATTTAGTATTTTATCTTGCCATCAGCTACTTTTTTAAGGTACTGCCCATAAGGCGCTTTTCCATATTTTTCCGCACTTTCTAAAAGCTGCCCTTTGCTTATCCATGCATTGTTGTAGGCAATTTCTTCTAGCACGGCAATGGGTATGCCGGTTCTTGTTTCTACTGCTTTTACAAATTCAGCTGCTTCGTTTAAGCTGTCTACCGTGCCGGTATCCAGCCAGGCGTAACCGCGCCCCAGCGTGATGACGTTGAGCTTGTTGTTTTCAAGATAGATTTTATTTAAGTCAGTAATTTCCAGTTCGCCGCGGGCGGAAGGTTTTAAGTTTTTGGCGTATTCGCATACGTTGTTATCATAGAAGTACAAGCCTGTTACTGCATAATTGCTTTTAGGCTGAGTAGGTTTTTCTTCAATAGATACCGCTTTACCGTCGGCGTCAAATTCGACAACACCAAAACGTTCCGGATCATCTACATAATAACCAAATACGGTTGCGCCATTTTTATTAGCAGCAGCCTGTTTTAAGTGTTTACTTAAACCTGCGCCGTAAAAAATGTTATCGCCTAAAATTAAAGCGCAGCTATCATTGCCAACAAATTCTTCACCTAAAATAAACGCTTGCGCCAAACCGTCCGGCGAAGGCTGTATTTTATAGCTTAATTTAAGCCCGTATCTTTCGCCTGTGCCTAACAGTTTCTCAAAGTTTGGCAAATCATGCGGAGTAGAAATTATTAAAATTTCCCTAATCCCTGCAAGCATAAGTGTAGATAACGGATAATAAATCATCGGTTTGTTGTATATTGGTAATAATTGTTTACTTGTAACCATCGTCAGCGGATAAAGACGTGTACCACTGCCGCCCGCTAAAATTATGCCCTTCATTTTTCACCAACCCAATATAAAATTTTAAAAATTACTTTACGTACCAAAACCCCATAAAACATAAATAACTTCATTATCTGCAATTTAATATTCCCAATATTATTATAAGTTTTATGATAATATAAATGTGACTTATAAAATTGTTCAATTATCTTAATTCTATTTAAAGACTTATTTATTGATACAGAATGTAAATGCTTATAACTTGTTCTCTTATCTACTGCTGTCAAATAATTAAATTTTTTTAATTTTGCACTTAAAATACTTTCCTCACAATATAGAAATACATTATCGTCTAAACCTTTTATTTTTTTATAAATATTACTTTTTATTCCAAATAATGAGCCTGGTATACGTTCATAAAAAATAAGATCTCCTTCACTTCTCCATTGTTTCTTCCTTTTAAAAAATTTTATTAAATTTTTTATTAAAATTGTACAATTTAATAATTCCTCTACATAACTGCTAATAGTATAGTCAAATTCAGATTCATTACCGTCACTATTCAACATTACTCCACTTATTAGCTGAGCTTTATTAGTTAATAAATCTTCAACAATAATTTTTATAAAAGTTTCATCAAAAATAACATCTGGATTGGCTATAAAAAGAATATCAATATTATATTTCTCTATTAAATAAAAAGCTCCATAATTATTACCATATGAATATCCTCCATTTTTGTTACTTTGAAGAATTTCTAATTTTTTACTTTTTAATTTTTGTAAGTTTTGAAATGAATTATCCGTTGATAAGTTATCAACAATTACAATTTTATCAATAACTACATATCCCGATATCAATTTACTAAGTCGTTCTGTTGTTTTAAAATCATTATAATTTAAAATTACTATACCTATTTTATTATTAAGATACATAATTATTATTAATCTCTTTCAAATAAATCTCTTGTATATACTTTATCTTTTACGTCTTGAAACATCTTGTCATACCTGTTAGCGATTATTACTTTGCTTTGGTTTTTAAATTTCTCCAAGTTATTTACTACTTTATTGCCAAAGAATATATCGCCATCATGTAATGTAGGTTCATAGATTATAAGTTCTATTCCTTGTGCTTTTAAGCGTTTCATTACTCCCTGTATGCTGCTTTGACGGAAGTTATCGCTGTTTGCTTTCATTGTTAAACGGTATACGCCTACCGTTATCTGTTCACCAATACCGTCACCTTTAAACCCGGCTTTTTTCAATATCTGGTTTGCTATAAAGTTTTTTCTTGTCCTGTTAGCTTCTACTATTGCTCCTATTAAGTTTTCAGGCACGTCTTTATAGTTTGCTAATAGTTGTTTCGTATCTTTCGGCAGACAGTAACCACCATAACCAAAGGATGGGTTATTATAAAAGTCACCTATTCTTGGGTCATAGCCGATGCCTTTAATAATCTCTGCTGTATTGAGATTACGCATTTCTGCGTAGGTATCAAGTTCATTAAAATAGCTTACCCTAAGTGCTAAATATGTATTGGCAAAAAGTTTTATTGCTTCTGCTTCTGTAAGCCCTGCAAATAACACCGGTACTTTCTTTTTTATTGCTCCTTCTTTTAAAAGATTAGCGAAAGTTTCTGCTTTTTGTCGCAGTAGCTCATTACCTTCTGGTACGCCTACAACTATACGGCTTGGGTAAAGGTTGTCATACAGAGCTTTACCTTCGCGTAAAAAATCCGGGCTAAATAAAATATTATCTGTTTTATATTTTGCACGTATTTCTTTTGTGTAACCAACAGGCACTGTGCTTTTTATTACCATTACTGCATTAGGGTTAACTTTTAAAACTATTTCAATGACACTTTCAACAGAAGACGTATCGAAATAATTTTTTTCCGGATCATAATTAGTAGGTGTTGCAATAATAACAAATTCCGCTTTGCTGTATGCTTCTTCTGCGTCTGTAGTTGCTGTTAAATTAAGTTGCTGATTTGTCAAATATTCTTCTATTTCTTTATCTACAATAGGGGATATTTTGTTATTAATCTGTTCTACTTTTTCTTTTACGATATCTACTGCTGTTACTTCATTATGCTGCGCAAGTAATACGCTTAAACTTAACCCTACATATCCTGTTCCTGCTACTGCTATTTGCATTGATTTCTCCTTCTTTTTGTTATTAGATCTTGCTTAATTTTTTTTAGCAATCCACAAATACCTGCTATCGCAAAATATTGCTTTATCTTAAATAATTTGTATAAAAAACGTAACAATTTAATATTATTCAATAAATTATTACTAACAACACAACGATATTGTAAATAACCTAAAAAAGTTAAAGTATATAATCTTTCATATTCACTTATTTTTAATTCCTTGAAGCCTTCTTTTTTAAAAAATCGGATTAATTCTTTAAATTGTTTTTCGCTTTTAAGTGAATTAATATTATAGAAAATTACTTCAACTGCCATTTTTAAATAACTTTTATATACGACACAATATAAATCTTTTTCTTCAAGATAATTTTTTAGCGCGACTAATGCTTTATAAAAATCTAACGGTGTTTTATCATTTCCTGATTGCAGATTTTTAGTAAGACCAACACGGTAATTAACTAAAACTTTATCTAATAAAATTATTTTTTCTGCAGAAACCAACGTTGCACTTGTAAAATATAAATCATTACTTCTTTTAACATTTTGAAATTGAAAACTATGTTTATTTAAAAATTCTCTGTTGTAAAGCTTATTCCATGGGGCTATTAAAAATAAATTTAATATTTTATCAGGTAAATCTTTATAATTGAATGACTTCTGCTGATATTCTTTCAAACTACCTATCTTGTCATTTAACGGACTTCTTTCTCCTGTAATGTTATCAAAAGCAATTGCTCTAAAAACAACAATATCAGCATTAAATTTTTCCGCGCGTTCAACAGATTTTTCAACTAAATCTTTTTCAAAATAATCATCGCTATCTAAAAAAATAACATATTTACCCGTTGCTATACTTAAACCTAAATTTCTTGCAACAGCAGCGCCTTGATTTTCTTGACAAAAAATTTTTATACGTGAATTTTTCAAAGCAAATTCTTGTAAAATCTTTAATGTATTATCAGTACTGCCATCATCAATTAACAAAATCTCTAAATTTATATATGTCTGAGCTATAATTGAATCTAAGCATTCAGCAATGTAATCTTGTACATTATAAGTCGGTATAATAATTGTAACTTTTTTATTTTCTATAATATTTTTCATAATATCTTCTTATAAAACTTAAATACAACGCTTCCAATTTTTTACTTTCGCTTTTTATATCAAAATTTTTAAGCAAACTATCTTTCTTATTTGCAATTTTTTTGCGTTCAGCATTTAATATGGCATCACACCATTCAGTTTTATATTGCTGCAAAGATAAGAGCCTTATATTATCTGTTAGTAATATTTCATTAGTTACTCTATCTGAACAAATAAACGGTAAACCATTTGTTTGTGCTTCTACGCCAACTACAGGCAACCCCTCATACAAAGAAGGCAATACAAATACATCCATAGCATTATATAAATCTGCCACATCGTTTCTTACACCTAAAAATATAACAGCTTTTTCTATACCTAAATTTTGGACTTTCGCTTCTATTAATGATTTTAAATTACCATCTCCAATAAGTAACAATTTTGCATTATTCTTTTGTTTTAATACTTCATTAAAAATCTCAATCAAAAATTCATGATTTTTGGTTTTTACAAATCGCCCTACATGTCCAATTACAAAGCAGTTTTCTAGACCAAGTTTTTTTCTTAACTGTTCTCTCTTTTTTCTATTAAACTTAAATTTTTCAAGGTCTATCGCATTATTTATAATTGTTACTTTGCCATTTGTTACTGCATTTTCACCATACATCCATTCCGCTGCTAATTTACTGCAAGCCCAATACTGATTCGCAAATAATCTTGCAAATGGGCGAAGTATTCTTTTGGCTATTGTTCTTATGCCTTCTGCAGGATTATCTGTTGTATGGTTATGCAATATACGTACTTTCGCACCTGCTAAATAAGCTGCTAGTAAAGGAAAACCACTTAAAGAGTTCATATTAGAGTGGACAATCCCATAATTATTTTCTTTTATAATTTTATAAATTTCATAAGTATATTTTAAAATATTACTTTTGTACGATGTTATTTCATATACTTTTCCGCCATGCTTTTTTACTTTTGTAATATATTGCGGCAAAGCACCTTTGTGTACTACAAAATCAAATTGTATTTTTGTTTTATCAATATTACGATAATAATTCATTATTACCGTTTCAACTCCGCCTCCAACTACATCTCCTATTATTTGTAAAACCCGAATAGGCTTGTCCAAACTTAATACGCACCTTTCTTGCTAAATACCACTTTAAATGTTTTATATAAAATTATGGCTATGTCACAACAAACAGTTGATAAATAGCCATTTTTAT
>UMLK01090681.1_pt1 | contig 85574 bp, 81 predicted proteins | sample 1966541 | NCBI WGS metagenome assembly UMLK01 (sample SAMEA4836198, study PRJEB28245) | human gut metagenome | biome: gut microbiome; material: fecal sample | place: Denmark | collected 2008 | reverse complement strand
TGGCAAATTTAAGGTTGGCGCAGATGGCGATGTAAGAGCAGCTACTGTAAACGGTGTTGCCATTGGTATGAATGCTGACGGCGATATTACACTTGGCGATGATATTATAATTGATGATGAATTTAACAGTGGTAATGTTGCTGGTATTACGCGTAAACCGTTAAAAGACAGTGCACTGGGTAATACAACTTATATTGAGCAGAATACTGCTATATCTGCTGACGGTATTGTTGTAACAGACCCGGATAGCCAAGTATCTACCAAAACTAAATATGACGGTTTCTATGTTAAAGATAAAGATAGGAACATTGTATCAAGCCTTAAGGATGACGGTTTAATGCTTACCGATCAAGAAAGCGGAGAGACACACACCCTTAATGCAACTGATATAGCTGATATTAAAGGCATTGACCGCGAAGGCGCTGGTGATCCTGGTAATGGTACCACTACTATTGAAGGTGCAACATCTTTTACAAAAGATGGAATGACGACAACTACCGTAACAACTGACGAAATTGGTGTTGGCGGCAGTGGATTCTATGCTAACAGCACAGGTATTACTGTTGGTGACGGCAGATTCAATGTTGATTCGGAAACTGGTAATTTAGCAATTTCTAATGGTACTGTGCCTGTATTCCAAGTAAATGGCGAAACCGGTCAGGTAAACATTGGCGCAAATGGTGGCTCTCAGACTGTTATTACCGGCAATAGCATTACAACAGAAACATTACATGTACAAGACATCGTGCTTGGCAATGAAATGATCGATAAAGAAGGCAACAGCCTTGCAATCGGTGCTGAAGGCTATATTAACATTAAAAAAGATGGCGAAACTGTATTTGGCGCTAATACCGAGAACTTAACCGCTGATTACGGAGATTATAGTTTATCCATGGATGGCGAGAATGGTTTTGCTCTTGGCTACGGTGATAGCAGTTTAACTCTTACTGGCAGCGGTTATACCTTTAGCGGACCGGTAAACCTTGGTGCAGGCAGTGAAGTAGGGTTTAATTATGATGATGGTACTGTTAGCGGCAAGTACATTACGCTGGACAGTCTGGTTGATACTGTAAATGATATTTATGACAGAACCCAAGGTATTAGCCATAATGCAGACGGAAGCACTACTATTGAAAGTGGTACACGCAATCCTGAAACTGGTGAATTTACCTCTAATGGTTCTAAAGTAACTATCGGTGCTAATGGTGCTACCTTTGAAAATGGTGCAGATAATGGCATTACAAATGTAAACGGCGGCACAGTAAACACTGACTCTGCATTGGTTGGCGACCATGAAAGCACGGCTGGCGGCGGTACAGGCACCGGTGCAACCGGCGATGGCACTGTAACCGACAGCACAGCACACAGCGGACAGTTTGCAGATGCTGACAGCAGCTATGAATTTACCAATGATGCTAATGGCTTTACTGGCACTGTAACAGGTGACAATACTTCTGCAAGCAGCGGTGTTGGCATTGGCAATGACGGTGCCTTCATCAGCGACAGTGTAACAAATGGCGATATTAGCCATACGGTTAACGGCGGTGATATTACTAACACTGTAACAGACGGCTCTATAACTGATACTGTTACTAACGGCGATATGACAGTAACCGAAGTAAAAGACGAAAATGGTTCTGCTACAACTGTTAAAGATGCTAATGGCAGCAGTACTGTAAGCAGTACTGTAAGCCAGAATACAAACGGTCAAACTGTAAGCACTGGTACTGGTACTTCTGTAAATACCGGCAAAGATTTCAGTGTAACTGATACTGAAACCGGCAAGAGCATTTATATGAGCGATATTGGCCATGTAGAAGATATTGACAGCGAAATCCAGAATAGTGACGGAAGCAAAACAACCGTTGTTGATGCTGTAAACAACGAAGCAGAAATTCGCCGTAATGAAATTGAACGTGTTGACGGACGCATTAACAACCTCGAAAACCGCGTAGGCAAACTGGAAGACCGCATTGATAAAGTAGGCGCAATGGCAGCAGCTATTGCAAACCTGCGTACAATGGGTTATGACCCTGCCGCTCCGACAGAAGTAGCAGTAGGCATTGGCCAGTATCGTGATGAAACCGGCGCAGCTTTGGGTCTGTTCCATTACCCGAACCGTGACTTCATGCTGAGCCTGTCCGTATCTACTAGCGGCGACGAAGTAATGGGCGGCATTGGTGCAACCTGGAAATTTGGCCGCAAATCTCCTGAAAAAGTAGCAGAAATTAAAAAAGCACAGGCAGAAGCAGATGCAAGAAGAGCAGAAGAAGCTAAACTTGCAAAAGCAGAAGAAATGAAACAAGCTGCCAAAGAAGCAAAAATTAAAGCACAGCAGGAACGCCATGCCAAACTTGCAGCAGAACGCGCAGCACAGGCAGAAGCAGCAAAATAAGCAGCTTAACAAAGCAACTGTTTAAAACAACATAAACAGCAAATGAGTTCTAAAGTTAATAAAGGCGGGTATAAACCCGCCTTTATTACTATAACTAACCGCATATTAAACTATATATAGCCAAACTTTTATTTATAACAAACAAAGAAAGAAGGAACAGTCAATGAAAAAACTCATCTTAACCCTAACCGCAATTTTTACCCTTGCCATAGCAGCCATAGGCTTTGCAGCAGACGGCGGCGACCTTAACAAAGAACAGCGCGCGGCAGAAAACTTTGTAGCAGCCTTTACTCTGGAAGCACCTGCCTACAACCAGTTTGCGAGCGGCTTTGACGACACCTTAAAAGCCAAAGTAACAGAACAGGCCTATGACGTACTTAAAAAACAGGTACAGGAACGCTTCGGCAGATTAAAAGAAAGCAAATTCTACTCCTTCCAGCGTTATGATAATGTAGACTACGTAACCTACATAGGCAGCTTCAGCAAAGAAAAACTTGTAAGCATCACCTTTGCCTTCAACAAAGAAAACAAAATGACAGACTTTGCCTTAAGCCCCATGCAGCAGAATGCAGAACAGAAATAAACGGTAAAACACCATGGGCAAACTAAAAGGACTAATGGCAACCTGCCTTACAGCGGCGGCACTGTGCATGCTGCCGCTGCCAACGCTGGCGCAGAGCCTGCTTGAAGCAGGTAAAACGGATGTAGGAGTGCTTTATATAGACAGCGAGAGCGTAAACACCGTAAAAAAAGACGGCAAATACTACCTTGCCTTCTTTGCCGAAGAAAAATACACAGACCAGACCTTTCTTGCCAGCTTAAGGCAGGGAGAAGACATGGCAGGGGCAGCATCAGCCATAACGCTGTATTTATTTAACACCTTCGGCAATGAATACATAATAGGAGCAAACTACATAGTAGACAGCGAAGGAAAAGTATGCGCAGACCTTGGAGCAGACATGACGCCGGTAGACGCACGCAATAACGCAACCATGCGCAACGCCTACACAATGGCACTAAAAATACTTCAGCGCAAAAACGCAAAGTAAAAATAAAGCAGCAGGTAAAAGCCCTGCTGCACAGCAAAAAACATATCAATACATACGAGGTGATATCGAGGTGATATGGTGGAAATAAAAGAAATACCGTTTAACCAGACGATGCTGAAAAAAGCGGCGGGGGAAGATGAAATAGAATACTATAACATCAACCAGCGTGACGAAAACGGAGGCAGGACGCTGGAACTTAAAATAACGGACGGAGAAGGGAAACGCAAAGTAGTAGTGCTTGCCGACAGAGGGTTCTGCATAGAAGCAAGAGAAGTGGAGCTTAAGCCATATAAAGGCAGAGAAGAACGCAATAAAGAGATATGGCGTTTATATAACGAAGAACATTTAACGCAGGTATTTTTGGCTAACCTGTTCAACATAACACAGCCTTCCGTATCGCTGATTGTTAAGCAGATGAAGGAAAAATAAAAAAGGCTTAATCCGGCATAATGCCGGGCTAAGCCCTTAAAACAGTTTTAAATTTTAAACCGCGGTGTTAAGCTGCGGTTTTATTTTTTTGCAGCTTCAATAGCTTTGTTGCAGTCGGCAATGAAGGCGTCAACATCAATGCCGTGGGCAGCAGCGCCCTGGCCGATGCTTTCAAAATGGGATGCCATGCAGCCAACGCAGCCGAGGCCGTATTCTGCAAAAACTTCTAAAATTTCAGGATGGTTTTGAACGGCATCAATAATGCCGGTATCTTTGGTAAGCATATTTAATAATCCTCCTTAAAGCATAAATGCTAAATTATTTACTTTTTGCCTTTCGGCTTTTTTATTATACCACAGTTTGGCAAAAATAAAAGTTGCTTTAGGGTAACTTGCTTAAAAAATATTTTTGCCAGCCTGTTAATTTACAAAAAAGTGCATTAATATGCATAATAATATTGTTTTTTAACTTAAAGTGGGGTATAATGGTGTAAAGTGGGGAAAAGGGGAGGAGAGTGCCGCTATGTTAATGGGTGAATATCAGCATACTATTGACGTAAAAGGCCGCCTTTTCATGCCCGCAAAGCTCCGTGAAACCCTCGGCGGCAGTTTTATCATCAGCAAAGGGCTGGATGGCTGCCTGTTTGTATATGATAAAGATGAATGGCATAAGCTGGAACTTAAACTTAACGCTTTGCCGATGACGAATAAAAATGCCCGTACTTTCAGCAGGTTTTTCTTCAGCGGCGCAGCCGAAGTAGAATGTGACAAGCAGGGGCGTGTACTGCTTCCGGCAAGCCTGCGTACTTTTGCCGGGCTTGAGAAAAACGCGGTAATAGTTGGCGTAGGCAGCAGGGCTGAAATTTGGGACGCAGCCCGTTGGCAGGAATATAACGCAGTTAATGCCGAAGATGCCGACGCTGTGGCAGCGCAGCTTGCTGATATGGATATAGGTATTTAAAATGGCAGCAAACGAATTTAAGCATAAAAGCATTTTGCTTGATGAAAGCGTTAAATGGCTTATAACAAATAAAGACGGCGTTTATGTGGACTGTACTATGGGCGGTGCCGGACATTCCTTCGGATTTGCCTCGCAGCTTAACGAAGAGGGAATGCTTATAGGCATTGACCAGGACGAAGATGCCATTGCCGCATCTAAAAAACGCCTGGCTCCGTGCAAATGCCGGATAGCTACCGTAAAAAGCAATTTTAAAGATTTTGATGCTGTGCTTGACAGCCTTAATATAGAGCAGATTGACGGTATCTTTTTTGACCTTGGTGTTTCAAGCTATCAGCTGGATACGCCGGAACGCGGTTTTTCGTATATGCACGACGGGCCGCTTGATATGCGCATGGATAAAAGCGCGAAGCTGAGCGCGGAATATATTGTAAATAATTATTCCGAAAGCGAGCTTGCTGATATTATTCACCGTTACGGTGAAGAACGCTGGAGCAAACGCATAGCTGCTTTTATTGCGGCAGAACGCAAAAACAAACATATTTCCACCACTTTTGAACTGGTGGAAATTATAAAAAAAGCTATACCCAAAGGTGCCAGAATGGATGGGCCGCACCCGGCAAAAAGAACTTTTCAGGCACTAAGGATTGAAGTTAACAATGAACTCGGCATACTGCAAAAAACAATGGAAAATGCTGTGGCAAGGCTTAAAACAGGCGGAAGAATTGGCGTAATAACCTTTCATTCGCTGGAAGACAGAATTGTAAAACAAACTTTTGCAGCGCTTGCCAAAGGCTGCATTTGCCCGCCGCAGTTTCCGGTATGTGTGTGCGGAAGAAAACCGCAGCTGAAAAAAGTGGGGAATATTGTGCCGCCTGCGGAAGAAGTTGAAGAAAATCCGCGTGCGCGCAGTGCAAGGCTTAGGTTTGCCGAGAAATGCTGATAAATATTGATGGAGGAAAACGCTATGTTAGCCAGAAAGTATGATGAATATGCATGGGAATTGGAAGAACAACAAGAAAATACTGTACGGCAGACAGCGTATGTAAAAAGGCCCAAACAGCGCAATTTAAAACTTATGCGCCGCCGTATTGCTGTGGTGGCAGGAATTTTGCTGGCTACTTATTTTGCATGCGTTGTACGCAGCGAATGCCTTATTTCCAAAAGCAATGAGCTTGTAGCTTTAAAACAGCAGGAAGCGGCTTTGATGCTGGAAAATAGCGAAGAACGCATTGTTGTTGAGCAGCTTAAGGGGCCTGAAAGAATTACCTCTATTGCAGAAAAGCAGCTTGGCATGCAGGTAGCGCGCAACAATATTTATGTTAAAGCAGACAAAGGTAAAATTGCTTATGACGGTTATGCTTATGCAAAGTAAAAAACATAGCCTTCTTAAGCAAGATATGGTATAATAATATAAAATTTTATGGGAGGCAGCCTGAGTGTATTAAGGCTGCCGTTTCACTTTTGGAGGTATCCGGATGGAAAAGAATTTACAGGATTTGCTGAAGCTGCTGCCGGACGCAGAAGTTACCGGCGCGGCAGGCAAAACCATTACTGATATAACTGCCGATTCCCGCGTTGTCGTGCCGGGAAGTTTATTTATCTGCCTGAAAGGTGCAACCGTTGACGGGCATAAATTTTTACAGCAGGCGCATGAAAAGGGCGCTGTGGCAGCCATTGTTGAAGATGCTGTTATATGTCCGGAAGGCATGACGCTGATTAAAGTAAAAGATACCAGAAGGGCCATGGAGTTAGTGACCCCTTATTTTTTTGACTATCCCGGCAAAAAAATGCGCATGATTGGCGTTACCGGAACTAACGGCAAAACAACTACCACCAATATTATCAGGCTTATTCTGCGTAAGGCAGGATATAAGGTTGGTATGATTGGCACCATTAATATTATGATTGAAGACGAAGAAACCGTTTCTCATAATACAACGCCGGATGTTGTTGATTTGCAGAAAACTTTGTATAAAATGCAGCAGTGCGGGTGCGATTATGTGGTAATGGAAGTTTCGAGCCATGCTTTGGCCTTAAAACGTGTTGCAGGTATTGAATATGATACGGCTGTTTTAACAAATATCACGCAGGACCATCTGGATTTTCATAAAACTTTTGAAAATTACCGTGATGCCAAAAGCCTTTTGTTTGAACATCTGGCGGGCGGCACCAAGGAAGGCAAAACTGCCGTGCTTAACATGGATGACCCCAGCAGTAAAATTATTGCCGCACGCACTAAAGTGCCGGTAATTACTTACGGCGAAAGCAAGGATTACGATATTTATCCCATCAGTTTTGATGTGCAGGCTAAACAAATGGCATTAAAGCTGCATACACCTGCCTGCGAGATGGACTTGGTGCTTAAAATTACAGGTGAATTTAACGTATATAATGTAATGTCCGCCGTGGGCGCAATGCTTGCCGAAAAGATTGACCCGCAAATTATTATGGACGTGCTTGACGGCTTTGACGGCGTGCCGGGACGTTTTCAGCTGGTAGAGGCAGGGCAGCCCTATACCGTAATTGTGGATTACGCCCATACCCCGGACGGTTTGGAAAACGTACTGAAAACTGCGCGAGGCATTACTCGCGGCAAACTTTGGGTTGTGTTTGGCTGCGGCGGTGACCGCGACAACAAAAAACGCCCGATTATGGGACGCATTGCGCTGGAACTTGCGGATAATGTTGTTGTAACATCCGATAATCCGCGTACCGAAGACCCTGAACTTATTATTGATGAAATTGAAACCGCTCTTAAGGAAATTCCGGCAGGCAAAACCAGCGTGCGTTTAAGCGACAGGCGCGAAGCGATTAACTATGCCCTTGCACATGCCGCCGCTGATGATGTTGTTTTAATTGCCGGCAAAGGGCATGAAAATTATCAGATAATCGGCCATGAAACCATTCATTTTGATGACCGTGAAGTAGTGCAGGAATACTGGCAGAACAAAAGGTGATATGATGTTTGATTTGCAGGAAATACTGGCGGCAACGGGAGGAAGCTGCCGCAGTTTGCAGAATGTTGAATTTACCGGCATTAATACGGACAGCCGCACCATTAAAAGCGGAGAACTGTTTGTAGCGTTAAGCGGCGAAAATTTTGACGGCCACAACTACTGCGCCAAAGCATTGGAGCAGGGTGCAGCTGGCGTGCTTGTAAGCCATGCTGTTGAAGGCTTGCCGCAGGATGCCGTTGTTATAAAAACAGATGACACTTTAAAAGCATATCAGCTTATTGCCAAAGCCTGGCGTGATAAGCAAAAGAATTTAAAGGTTGTTGCGGTAACCGGTTCCAACGGTAAAACATCAACCAAAGATTTGATTGCAGCCTGCCTTGCCTGCAAGTATAATGTTGTTAAAACGGAGGCCAATTTTAATAACGAAATAGGGCTTCCAAAAACATTGCTGAATATTAAAAACGATACGGAAATTGCCGTTGTGGAAATGGGCATGCGCGGCTTGGGGCAGATAAGCGCCCTGTGCAAACTGGCAAGCCCCGACGCTGCCGTTGTAACAAATGTTGGTGAAACACATATGGAACTTTTGGGCAGTATGGAAAATATTGCCAGAGCCAAAAGCGAAATTGTTGAAAATTTAACGGCGCAGCAGTTTGCGGTGCTTAATAACGACGATGCTTTTGTGCGCCGCATGGCAGATAAAACCGCAGCCAAAGTTATAAGCTACGGCTGTACGGAAGAAGCCGGCGTATATGCGCAGAATATTAAACTTACGGCAGAAGGCAGCGAGTTTGACTGCGTTTGTGCCGCAGCAGGCGAAAAAGAACATATTGTGCTTCCGCTTTTGGGCGAGCATAATGTTTATAACGCGCTGGCAGCTATTGCCGTGGCGGCTGCATTTAATGTTCCGCTGGCGCAGATAAAAAATGCTTTAAAAGATGTGCGCCTTACCGGCAAACGCCAGGAATTTATGCAGTTTGGCAGCGTAACGGTTATTAATGATGCCTATAATGCCAGCCCTGCCTCTATGGCAAGCGCATTAAAAACACTGCATGCCGTAAAAGATGCCAAAGGCGGCAGGGCGGTTGCCGTGCTGGCCGATATGCTGGAGCTTGGCGCGCTTTCCGTGCAGGCACATAAGGAAGTTGGCGAAATGGCCGCTGCCGAAGGCGTTGACGTGCTTATTACCTACGGCACGGAAGCAGTGCATACTGGACGCGCAGCGCAGGAAAAAGGCGTAAAAACCTTTATTTGCCATGACCGTGCGGAAGCAGCTAAAATTTTAAGCGGTATTTTACGCAATGATGATATAATTTTACTCAAAGGCTCTCATTCCATGCAGGTTGATGGTTTGATTGACCTTGTTCTGAAAAAATAAAATCCGGAGTGTTGGATAAATGACAATTAATCTTCTTGGTGCACTGGCTACGGCGTTTATTATCTGTGCCGTAACAGGGCCGAGCTTTATTTCGGTTTTGCATAAACTGAATTTTGGGCAGAGCATACGCGAATGCGGCCCGAAAGAACACATGAAAAAAAGCGGCACGCCTACCATGGGCGGCATTATGATGCTGCTGGCAATTCTGGTTGCCGTTGCCGTATGGTGCAATTTTACACCTGCGTTGTGCATTGCGCTGTTTTTAACCTTCGGCCATGCGCTGATTGGTTTTATTGACGATTACATTAAAGTTGTAATGAAACGCAACCTTGGCCTTACTGCTGCCCAGAAGTTTTTTATGCAGTTTGTACTGGCAGGGGCGTATGTTTATTATATTGAAACCCATGTGCAGTCTGATTTAAGCATAGCCATACCCGGTACGGAATATATGCTTCCGTTAGGCTGGTTATATTACGTGCTGGTATTTTTGCTGCTTGTGGGCACAACTAACGCCGTAAACCTTACCGACGGGCTTGACGGGCTTGCGGCAAGCGTTACGCTGCCTGTAACGGTTGCTTATGCGTTTATTGCCTATAACACCGGCCATGCCGATTTAAGCGTGTTTGCGCTGGCCATTACCGGTGCATGCCTCGGCTTTTTGCTGTTTAACCACCATCCGGCCAAAGTGTTTATGGGCGATACCGGTTCGCTGGCAATAGGCGGCGGTGTTGCGGCGCTGGCGCTGCTTACGCATACAGAACTTTTGCTTGTAATTCTCGGCGGCATTTACGTTATGGAAGCAACATCTGTAATAATGCAGGTTACTTATTTCCGCCTTACTGGCGGCAGGCGTATTTTCCGTATGACGCCGATACATCATCATTTTGAACTTGGCGGATGGAAAGAAACCAAAATTGTAAAACGTTTTTTTGCCGCAAGCTGCCTGCTGTGCATTGCGGGTGTTTTGCTGTGGCTTAACGGAAACGGAGGATTTTAACCTTGAGTAAGGCTGTACTTGTTTATGGCATAGGCATCAGCGGCTGCGGCGCTGCGGATATTCTGGCACGTCAGGGCAAACGCGTGCTGCTTTATAATGATGCAGAGCATGATGTTGATAACGATTTAAAAGAGCTGCTTGCCAAAAATGGCGGGCAGATTGTAATAGGCAAAAAAGAAGGACTGCTGGACGATGTGGAAGAAGTAATCCTTTCACCGGGCATCAGCATGGAAAACCCTCTGGTGCAGGAAGCGCTGAACCGCGGCATTAATGTAACCGGCGAGGCGGAACTTGCTTACCGCAATTATAACGGGCATATTGTGGGCATTACCGGCACCAACGGCAAAACAACAACTACTATTTTAATAGGCGAAATGCTGGCAACGCTGCCGTGCGTAACCAAGGTGGGCGGCAATATCGGCATGGCGCTTACCAAAGAAGTTGAAACCATGCCCGAAAATTCGTGGCTGGCGGCTGAACTTTCCAGCTTTCAGCTGGAAACGGTGCAGAACTTCCGCGCTGAAATTGCCGTTATTTTAAATTTAACGCCTGACCATTTAACGCGCCACCATACAATGGAGGCTTATGGTGCGGCCAAATGCAACATTTTTAAAAACCAGCATCCGGAAGACGTAACACTGCTTAACTTTGATGACCCTGTTGTTAAAAGCTGGGGCGGGCTTGTGCCGGGCAGACTGTGCTGGTTCAGCCGCAGGGAAGTTTTGCCGCAGGGCATTTATATGCAGAACGGCGATTTTGTTATTGCCTGGAACGATACCAGAGAAGTTATCTGCAACAGAAAAGATTTGCAGATTTTTGGCGGGCATAACGAAGAAAACGTGCTGGCTGCTATTGGCGCGGCATTTTTTGCAGGAGTTGAACCCTGTAATATTGCAGAAGTGCTGAAAAACTTTAAAGGTGTTGAGCACCGCATTGAATATACGGCGACAATTAACGGCGTACGTTATTATAATGATTCCAAAGCAACCAATACCGATTCTACCATTAAGGCGCTGGAAGCGTTTGACGGGCATTTGATTTTAATTGCCGGCGGGCGCGACAAACTGACCCCGCTTGAAGAAATGATGCAGCTTGTAAAAACAAAGGTTGATACGCTTATTTTGCTTGGCGAAGCGGCAGAGCGTTTTAAGGAAGCGGCTGAAAAAGCAGGCGTCAGCGATATACGCATGGTAACTTCCATGAAGGAAGCTGTGGAGCTGGCGCATAAAACGGCTGTTAAACCGCAGACGGTGCTTTTATCTCCGGCGTGCGCATCCTTTGATATGTTTACAGGCTTCCCGGAGCGTGGGCGCTGCTTTAAACAGATAGTTGCGGAACTTTCGGCTGCGGAGGAAAAATAAAGTGAAGGTTATACTTTCCGGCGGCGGTACAGGCGGGCATATTTACCCGGCGCTTACCATTGCCGACCAAATAAAAAAACTTCGCCCTGATGCGCAGATTATTTTTGTAGGCACGCAGCAGGGGCTTGAAAAAAATATTATTCCGCGCTACGGTTATCCGCTGCGCTATATTGAAATAGCCGGTTTTAAACGCAGCCTGAGTTTTGACACGCTGCGTTCCTTCGGCAAACTGTTTAGCGGGCTGATTGGCGCAAACAGCCTTATCAGCGAAATAAAGCCGGACCTTGTTATAGGCACCGGCGGCTATGTATGCGGGCCGGTGGTGTTTTTAGCAGCTCTGCGCGGCATTCCAACCGCAATTCAGGAGCAGAATGCCATGCCGGGCGTTACCAATAAAATTTTGGCACGCTTTGTAAAAAAAGTGTTTTTGGGGTACCGTGAGGCTGAAAAATATTTTACGGGAAAATCGCGTAAGATATATACCGGCAACCCCATCCGCAGTGAAATTCTTTCTAATAAACGCAGTGAAGCGATAAAATTTTTCGGGCTTGACCCGGAAAAACAAACCATTCTGGTATCCGGCGGCAGCCGCGGCGCACAAAGCATTAACAAGGCCATGCTTTATGTTGAACAGGCGCTGAGCGGCAGGCATGATGTGCAGGTGCTGCACGCCACCGGCGAAGCCAATTACGAAGAATATATTAAGGAGCTTAACAAAAAAGGCTCTGTTGAAGATAATATAGTTGTTAAGCCTTATCTGCATGATATGCCAATGGCACTGGCGGCGGCAGATTTGGCGGTGTTCCGCGCGGGGGCGATAGGCCTTGCGGAACTTACAGCAAAGGGCGTGCCTTCGGTTTTAATTCCTTACCCTTATGCAACGGCCAACCATCAGGAGTTTAACGCCCGTGCGGTAGAGGCTGCCGGTGCGGCCAAAGTTATTTTGGACAAAGAACTTACAGGTGAAAAACTGCTTGAAGAAATAGAGCATTTATTAATACGCAGCGAAGATTTGCAGAAGATGAAAAAAGCTGCCAAAAGCCTGGGCAGGCCGAGCGCGGCGAAAGAAATTGCGCAGCAGGCTTTGCAGCTTGTAAAAAATTGAGCAGGGAGGATTTTAAATGCTTTCGGGAATACACAATATTCATTTTATTGGTATTGGCGGCGCCGGAATGAGTGCTTTGGCACATGTGCTTTGCGAACGCGGCTTTCATGTATCCGGTTCGGATAAAAACGCCGGCGGCATCTGCGAGAAGCTGAAAGCGCTGGGAGCCGTTGTTTATCAGGGGCATGCTTCCGGGCAGGTAAATGGTGCGGATGCGGTTGTTATTTCGTCTGCCATTCATCCGGATAATTGTGAGCTGGTGGCAGCCAAAGAGCAGGGCATAAAAGTTATGCACAGGTCGGACGTATTGGCAGAGCTGCTTAACCATGCCGACGGCGTGGCTGTTGCAGGTGCGCACGGCAAAACTACAACCAGCGCCATGTTAAGCTGCATAGCGGCGCAGGGTGGTATAGACCCTACCATTGTTATCGGCGGTGAAGTAACAAGCCTCGGCGGCAATGCACGCAGCGGCAAAGGCCGTTATGTAATTGCCGAAGCGGATGAAAGCGATGGTTCGTTTTTGAAGTTTTATCCGCTGTATGCGCTTGTAACCAATATTGAAAACGACCATATGGACCATTACGGCAGCGAAGAAAATATTTATGCTGCCTTTAAGCAGTTTGTAGGCAGTGTAAAACCGGGCGGCGCGGCGGTGCTGTGCATAGATAACCCAAAATTACGCCGCCTGGCGCAGGAAACAGAAACCCGTGTTATCAGCTACGGCATAGATGATGAACAGGCCGATTACGTTGCCAAAGACATTGTTTACCATACCTGCGGCACGGATTATAAAGTTTATAAAAACGGCAGCCTGTTTGCGGAAGTTCAGCTGATTGTTCCCGGCAGGCACAATGTGCTTAATTCGTTGGGCGCGCTTGTTTGCGCTGTTGAAATGGGAATAAAAACGGACAGCATTTTAAAAGCACTGAAGGAATTTACCGGTGCGCACCGCCGTTTTGAAACCAAAGGGCGCGTTAACGGCGTATGGGTTGTTGATGATTATGCGCATCATCCCACGGAAATAGGCGTAACCTTAAAAGCTGCGCTGCAAACGAAGCCGCAGCGTTTAATCTGCGTTTTCCAGCCGCACCGCTATACGCGCACCCAGCTTTTGTTCAATGAGTTCTGCGCCTGCTTTAAAGGCTGCGATAAACTTATAGTAACCGATATTTACGCGGCCAGCGAAGACCCCATTGAAGGCGTGAACAGCCAAAAGCTTGCCGAAGGCATTAAGAAAACTTCGGGTGTTGATGTTGAGTATGTGCCGTCAATGGCGGATATAGAAAATTATCTTGCGGCAAATGCCCGCACCGGTGATTTGGTTATGACTATCGGCGCAGGTGATGTATATAAAGTTGGCGAAGCATTAGTAGCAGATTTGCAAAGGAGCAATGAAAATGTTTAACAAAAATCAGGTAGTTGCAGTTGTAATGGGCGGGCCTTCCGCAGAACGTGAGGTTTCTTTAAATACCGGCGCAGCCATTGCCAATGCGCTGAGGGAATATGGTTATACCAATGTTGTTGAAATTGACCTTGACCCGCGCAATTTTGGCAAGCAGCTTGCCGAAAGCAAAGCAGAAGTTGTTTTTAACGCTGTGCACGGGCTTTACGGCGAAGACGGCCGTTTGCAGACTTTGCTGGAAATACGCGAGATGCCTTATACCGGCAGCGGCATGATTGCCAGCGTATCCTGCATGGACAAGGTTATTACCAAACGCATGCTGCGCGACGCAGGCATTTCCACCCCGGCCTGCCTGATTATTAATAAAAAGGAAAGCGGCATAAAAGAAAAAATTATGCAGCGTTTCAGCCTGCCGGTAGTTATTAAACCTGCAAGCCAGGGTTCCAGCATCGGCGTGGAAATTGTTAAAGAAGAAAATCAGCTTGATGAAGCGCTTGCAAACGCTTTTAAATATTCCCGCGATATTCTGCTGGAAGAATTTATCGGCGGCAAGGAACTTACCGTTGCCATGATGCAGAAAGACGGTGAAGTGGTTGCCCTGCCGGTTATTCACATTGCCCCGCATTCCGGTATGTATGATTATCATTCCAAATATACAAAAGGCGCAACGGAATATATTTGCCCGGCAGATTTGGATGAAGAAACAACCAAAAAAGTGCAGGAAATAAGCAAACAGGCTTATGAAGTTTTGGGCTGCAGCGGCGTTGCCCGTGCCGATGTTATGCTTGATGAAGCAGGCAACGGTTATGTGCTTGAAATTAATACCGTGCCCGGCATGACCGCAACCAGCCTTGTTCCAAAAGCGGCTGCTGCGGCAGGAATTTCTTTCCCCGAATTGTGCAATATTATTTTACAGTCCGCATCAGTTAATAATAAATAATTTACTTAGTAACCAAGAATATTTTTAAGAGGTGTTAAAGGTGCAATCGACTCGCGAACGTTTAAAAGCAAACCGTAAAAAGCGGCGGTTACGCCTTTTGCGCCTGTTTTTTATTGCAGCCGTTATTATAGGCGTGCTTGCCGGGGCATGGAGATGGGCTACTTCCCCTGGAACGGCCTTTGGCAGCATTGTTATTGAAGGTACATCGCAGCTTACGCAGAGCGAGCTTTTAAGTATGTGCGGCACGCAGGAACCGGTTAATTTATTTGTTGTTTCGCCTTCGGCAATAGAAAAAGCCATTGCCAATGATGTGCGTTTTGAAAAGGCAGAAACAGAATATTTCTGGCCGGGTGTGCTGGTGGTGCGCGTAAAAGAACGTATACCGGCGCTGTACATTGCCTGCTCGTATAAAGGTTATGCGCAGGTTGATTACAACGGTGTTGTAATGAGTGTCAGCGACGGTATTAAAGAGGCTGACGCTCCTGTGCTTTCCGGCGTTGTAACCGGCAATATATTTTTTGGCGACACGATTAAAGAAAAAAACGTGCTTGAAATTTTAGGTTTTTTAAGCAAGCTCGACAAGGAAGTAACCGATTCTATCTCTGAAATTGCTGTTGACAGCGGCAATAATGTTAAGTTTAACCTGCGCTACGGTTATCCGATTCTTTTGGGTAATGCAGATAACATTTCTGATAAGCTGGATATTTTTATTACGGTTTTCAATGATATAAAAACAAAAAATATTAGAGCTGAATATATTGACTTAACCTTCGCAAAGCCTTATATTAAGTTAAGGCAGAAAGCCTGATATTTTTGAAAGGAATTTGAAAATTTATGTTAGCAAATAAACATGCCAAAATAATGCTTGTACTGGTTTTTGCCGTTTTGGGCTTTATGCTGGCAACTCAGATAAAAACTACCGAACGGCAGAAAACCATTAATGTCCAGCGTGCGGAAGAATTAACAGAGCGCCTGCGTGTTGTGGAACAGCAGCGCGACGATTTGGCCAGGGAAATTGAAAAATTGCAGGCCAATAACAGCAGCGACAAGGTTTTGGAAAACGAACTGGAACGTTTGAAGGAATTTGCCGGTGAAGTTCCGCTGGAAGGCAAGGGTATTCAGTTAATTCTTGATGACAGCAAAGTAACAGCGCAGGTTGGCGAGAACCCCAATTTGTATATTATTCATGACGATGACCTGCTGCGCGTAATTAACGAACTGCGCGCTGCCGGTGCAGAAGCAATTTCCATTAACGGTGAAAGGCTTGTTTCAACCAGTGAAATACGCTGCGCAGGGCCTACGCTTTCGGTAAATAACAACCGCAGCGCACCGCCTTATGTAATACTTGCCATTGGCAATCCTTCAAATCTTGCCAGTGCACTTAAATTAAGGGGCGGCGTGCTTGATACCTTTAAGTTCTGGGGTATTCAGGCAGAGCTTACCATGCCGGAAGTTGTAAAAATACCTGCTTTTAAAGGCCGCCGCACTTTTGAATATGCTCAGGCAGCCGAAGAACATCAGGAAACGGCAAAGGAGGGTAAATAATATGCTCTATGCACTCGCCGGTATTGTAATCGGCTTTGCAGCCGGATGGTATTTTCCCCTGTATCTGCCGTTTGAATATGCCCGTTTGCTTTCAGTATCGCTGATGGCAGCGCTTGATACTGTTTTTGGCGGTATGCGCTCCAGCATGGAAGGCAAATATGATAATACCGTATTTATTACAGGATTTTTTACCAATGCTGTTTTGGCAGCGTTTTTGTGCTATTCCGGTATTTTGCTGGGCATAGATTTGTACCTTGTCGGTATTTTGATTTTTGGGATGCGCATTTTTAACAATCTTGCTGCCATCCGCCATCTGTTTCTTAAAAAATAAAATAATTTTTTTATGCAGCAGGAAAAATACCATTATATGTTGAATATTACTTTGATATCTATGTGATGGAATTTACCCAACTTATTAAGGGGGAATATAAATAATGTTTGAAGAGTTTGAAGAAAAAGGCATGGACAATCTTGCCAATATCAAGGTAATCGGTGTTGGCGGCGGCGGCAACAATGCCGTTAACAGAATGATTTCCGCAGGCGTGAAGGGTGTGGAATTTATTGCGGTAAACTGCGACGCGCAGGCACTTTTGCTTTCCAAAGCACCGACACGCATCCAAATTGGCGAAAAACTTACCAAAGGTCTTGGCGCGGGCGCTAACCCGGAAATCGGCGAAAAAGCAGCCGAAGAAAGCCGCGACCAGATTCTGGACGCGCTGAAAGGCGCAGATATGGTATTTGTTACCGCAGGTATGGGCGGCGGCACAGGTACCGGTGCAGCACCTATTGTTGCCGAATGTGCGCGCGAAGTTGGCGCACTTACCGTAGGCGTTGTTACCAAACCGTTTTCTTTTGAAGGCAAACGCCGTATGAATCAGGCTGAAAGCGGCATTATAAATATCAAAGAAAAAGTTGATACTTTAATTACCATTCCTAATGACCGTTTGCTGCAGGTTATCGACAGAAGGACTTCCATGCTGGAAGCCTTCCGCATTGCCGATGATGTTCTGCGTCAGGGCGTTCAGGGCATTTCCGATTTGATTGCGGTTCCGGGCCTTGTTAACCTGGACTTTGCCGATATTAAAACGGTTATGTCTAACGCAGGCTCTGCATTGATGGGTATTGGCATGGCAAAAGGCGACGACGGCGCACGCGCAGCTGCCGAAGCTGCCATTAAGAGCCCGCTTCTGGAAGCATCTATCGAAGGTGCGCGCGGCGTGCTGTTTAACATTACCGGCGGCGCAGAACTGTCGTTGTTTGATGTTACCGAAGCATCCAATATTATTACCGAAGCCGTTGACCCCGAAGCCAATATTATCTTCGGTGCGGTTATCGACGAAACTCTCAAAGACGAAATCCGTGTTACCGTTATTGCTACCGGCTTTAACAAGGAAATGCCGACACATGGCGGCAAACCTTCTATTGTACGTCCGGGCGGCGGTTATCAGCAGCAGCACGATAGCGACAGCAATAACAATAAACCGCATATGGGCGGCAGCGGAATTATTCACAAACATTCTTCCGATACTGAGATTCCGCCCTGGATTCGCGGCTGATTTTAATTTAATACTGCATTTAAAGCCTCTGCTTATGTTAGCAGAGGTTTTCTATATTTTGGGGTAAAATTCACTTATAATTTTAAATATACACAATATCTTGTTTCTTTTAAGTTGGCGTTATGTTATAATATAAGTGCTTATCCAACAAATACAAGGAAGTGAATGTATGAGATGCCCATTTTGTAATTATAATGACAGCAGAGTTGTAGATTCCCGTTCGGTTGATGACGGCGCTTCTATCCGCCGCAGGCGTGAATGCCCCGATTGCGGCCGCAGGTTTACTACTTACGAAAAATACGAAGAAACACCTTTGGTTGTAAATAAAAAAGACGGGCGCCGCGAGCTATTTGAATCGAAAAAACTTTTGAACGGCTTGATTAAGGCTTTTGAAAAACGTCCGATTTCTTACGAAAAAATTAAGGAAATGGCAGACCATATTGAGCGCGAACTGCGTATGCGCGGTGAATCGGAGGTGCGCAGCGAAGTTATTGGCGAGCTTGTTATGAACCATCTGGAAAAAACAGACCAGATTGCTTATGTGCGTTTTGCTTCTGTTTACAGGCAGTTTGCCGATGTGAACAATTTTATGCAGGAATTGCAGCGTATTATTAATAACAACGAAAATAAGGAACGGAGTGACGCCGAGCATGAAAATTCGTAAACGCGATGGGCGTATTGTAGCGTTTGATGACAGCAAAATAACGGATGCTATTTTTGCAGCAGCGCAGGCTGTGGGCGGTGCAGACCGCGAAATGGCGGTGGAAATTACACTGTGCGTATTAAAATGCCTGAAAGCAGAAAACAGGGAAATTGTTGATGTTGAGCATGTTCAGGATATTGTTGAAAAGGTTTTAATTAAAAAAGGCCATGCCAAAACCGCAAAATCTTATATTTTGTACCGTGCCAAACGTACGGATATCCGCAATGCGCGCAGCGAACTGATGGATACCGTGGCAGAAATTTTAAAGGAAACCGACCGCGACAATGCCAATATCTCTAACTCGCCTTCGGCAAAAATGCTGCAAATTGCATCGGCTGCCAGCCGCGAATATTATTTGAACCGTGTTATTCCGGAAGAAATGGCGGCGGCGCATAAACGCGGCGATATTCATATTCATGACCTTGATTTTTACGGCAAAACCTTAAATTGCCTGAACATTCCGCTTGGCAGGCTGCTGCATGAAGGCTTTAATAACGGGCATGGCTATATCCGCCCGCCGAAACGCCCGGGTTCTGCGGCTGCGCTGGCTGCTATTGTGCTGCAAAGCAACCAGAACGATATGTTTGGCGGCCAGTCTTTCGGCTTTTTTGATACCGATATGGCCGATTTTGTAGAAGGTGCGGAAGAAAACGAAGTTTTTCAGGCAATGGAAGCGCTGGTTTATAATTTAAACAGCATGCATTCGCGTGCCGGTGCGCAGGTGCCGTTCAGCAGCCTTAACCTTGGGCTTGATACCAGCGAAAACGGGCGTAAGGTTACGCGCAATTTGTTAAAGGCTTACGGCAATGGCCTTGGACGCGGCGAAAACCCGATTTTCCCGAACGTTATTTTCCGCGTTAAAAGCGGCGTTAATTTAGACCCCGGCGACCCGAACTATGATTTGTTCCAGCAGGCAATAAGCGTTGCTGCAAAGCGCCTGAACCCGACTTTCAGCTTTATGGATACTACTTACAACCGCGATTACGGCGGACAGGTGGCTTACATGGGCTGCCGCACGCGCGTTATTGCCAACCGCCATGGCGAGGAAATTACCACCGGGCGCGGCAATCTTTCGTTTACAACAATTAACCTTCCGCGCCTTGCCATTAAGGCAGAACGCAATATAGACAAGTTCTATCAGATGCTTGACGATATGATGAACCTTGTTGCGGAGCAGCTTTATCACCGTTACCGCGTGCAGTGCAACCTGCGTGTGCGCGACCTGCCGTTTTTGATGGGGCAGGGGCTTTACATGGGCAGCGATAAACTTAAAAAGGATGACCGCATTGAGCCTGCAATTAAAAACGGTACGCTTGCCATTGGTTTTATCGGCCTTGCCGAAACGCTTACTTCGCTGATTGGCAAACATCAGGGTGAGAGCGAAGAAGCGCAGAAGCTGGGGCAGGAAATTATCGGTTATATGCGTAAGCGCGTAGATGAATACTGCGATAAATATGATTTGAATTTCAGCCTTATTGCAACGCCGGCAGAAGGGCTTTCCGGACGCTTTATCCGTATCGACCGCAAGGAGTACGGCATTATTCCCGGCGTGACCGATAAAGCGTACTATACAAATTCCTTCCATGTGCCGGTTGGTTATCCAATCAGCGCGTTTGATAAAATGCGCGTTGAAGGGCCGTACCATAAATTTACCAACGGCGGGCATATCAGCTATGTAGAGTTTGAATCTTCGCCGGTGCATAATTTGCAGGCCGTTGAAGATGTTCTGCGCCATATGCTGGCATGCGACTGCGGCTATGTAGGCATTAACTTCCCGATTGATTACTGCGAGGACTGCGGTTATACCGGCATTATTGACACCGATTACTGCCCGGTATGCGAAAAGAAGCTTACGCAGATTCGCCAGCGCGCTAATTGCTGCACGGAATAAGGAGGCAGGCTATGCTGAGGGTTGCAGGTATTTTAAATGAATCTATCGTAGACGGGCCGGGCATACGTGCAGTAGTGTTCTTTCAGGGCTGCCCGCGCCACTGCGAAGGCTGCCATAACCCGTCTACGCTGCCGTTTGAAGGCGGCACGGAATATACGCCGGAGGAACTGGCTAAGGACGTGGTGCAAAGACTGACGCCGCTGCACAGGGGCATAACTTTAAGCGGCGGCGACCCGCTGGCTCAGGCAGACGGCTTGCTGGAATTTTTGCAGGCAATAAAAAAACTTAAACCGGGGCTGAACGTATGGTGCTACACCGGTTATGTATATAACGAAGTAAAAAATCTGCCGGTGCTTAAGGAAATTAACGTACTGGTAGACGGACCATTTATTCTCGCGCAGCGCGATTTGGACTTTCCGTACCGTGGTTCGCGCAACCAGCGTTTAATAGATGTTCCGGCATCTTTGGAAAAAGGTGAAGCAGTGGATTTTGAGTTATAGGAGGGATAACAATGCTGCTTGAATTATTGAAAAAAGGTTATGGCAAGACAATGAACCTTAACTGTGCCGAAAAAATTCTTTATGGAGCAAACTGGGCTTATAATATGCAGCTGCCGCCGCAGGCACTTAAAATTGCGGCAGGCTTTGGCGGCGGCATGGGTGCAGGTGCTGCCTGCGGCGTGGTTACCGGTGCGTGCATGGTTCTTAGCACACTGTATGTAAAGCGTAACGGCAAAGAAGAAGGCTGTAAGGTAAGAGAACTTTGCAAAGAATTTGTTGATACTTTTAAAGCCGAAACAGGCAGTTACGATTGCCGCGAAGTAAAACCAAAGTATTTTGAGCCTGAAATTCAGTGTGATAAAGTAGTTTTTAAAGGTGCAGAAATTTTGGATAAAATTGTGGCAAGAGAAGGTTTGGGAAAATAGGAATAGGGTAAGAATAAATTATAATATTATCATCTAAAAACGCCATCACAATTGTGATGGCGTTTTTTATGCAAGTAAATGCAATGGGAATATACTTTAAAGCTTTGCAAAAATGCTATGGCTTCTTTGTACGCAAATACGATTGCACAACGTGATAGCATACTTATTAAAGAGTAAAATTTGTAAACCAATAACTCTATTCAGCAAATACCGGCATTAACCATTCAACTCACAAAAATTTTTCAATAATTTTAGTTTAATAACAGTAATACACGCTTATTCACTTCGTTCAGAAAGCGTGTTTATTACTGTTATTTTTTATTGTATATTGAAATTTTTGTATGCAGTTGTCTGTCTAACGCCGGTATTTTTAGTTTGCCTGTTTATAAAAAGATAAAAAGTAGCTGTCACGCACCATCGATAGTGCGGTTTACCGTAAAACTGCGCCGCCGCGCTAACCTGTCGGCAGGGATAAAGTTTCACCAAGACCAGTAAAAGTTAGACTCACTCTAACGAAAATGTCTTGCGGGGGGGTAAAGGTGTGGTACAATTATATTATAAATTTTTAATTTAGATAAAATTAACAGAAAGAACGTGTACCTTTGGCACTAATATTCCGTAAGCTAATCTTAATTTTTGGCGATTTACTTTGTATTCAAATTGCAACTTTTATAGCGATTTATATGCAGAGTGACTCTATGCGCAGCATGCAGATAGATTTTCATATCCGCCTTACTGTGCTGCTCTCTGTATTCTTAATCTTTTTCTTTAATATCTATGGGCTCTTTAGCCTTGTACGTAAAAGATTAAGCGAAATTTTCCTAAACCTCATCGTTGCCGTAGGCAATATTTTCATAGCCGCTATGGCAGTAACCTTCTTCCTGCGTGACTTTGAATATTCACGCATGGTAATCATCTACTCCGCAGTATCTGGTTTTATGCTTTTGGCATTGTGGCAGTACGCAATGCACCAAATAGAAGTAAAGCACTTGCCCATACCTACTATATTTGTAGCGGCAGATTCAGAAGAAGAGGAAAAACTTAAAACTAAAATCCGTAAAACCTACGGCTTAGAAAAAAGCACCCTTAAATTTATATCAGCAGATAACGAAGAAAACAATATAAAAGAAATAGAAACAAGCGATATCGTTCTCATTGGCGAAAGCCTGCCGGTGGAAGAAAAAGAGCATATCTTTCATATAGCAAACGAAAAGAAAAAAATGGTAATACTTGTACCAACGCTGTACGAAATATCATGCAGCAAAATGTACTTGTGGCAGATAGACGATTTGCCGACGCAAAGGGTATCGCGTATGCTCTTAACCTTAGAACAGCGCATTTTAAAACGCACGCTGGATATAGTGGTTTCGGTAATAGCATTAATCTTATTATCGCCGGTAATGCTAATAACGGCAGTAATAGTAAAGCTGGACAGCCCAGGGCCAATAATCTACAGCCAGGTAAGGGTAGGCAGATTTGGTAAAGAATTTAAAGTACACAAATTCCGCAGCATGAGGCAGGACGCCGAAGCAAAAACAGGGCCGGTATTAGCTGGAGAAAACGACCCGCGCATCACGAAATTTGGGCACTTTATGCGCGCAACAAGGCTTGACGAATTGCCGCAGCTGTTTAACGTACTTAAAGGTGAAATGAGCATCGTAGGGCCAAGGCCGGAACGCCCATTCTTTGTAGAACAATTCGTTAAAGAAAAGCCGGAATACGCTTACCGGCATAATGTGAAACCCGGCATAACAGGCCTTGCGCAAATAGCAGGCAAGTACAACACTACAGCTTACGATAAGCTGGTGTATGACTTAATCTACATCCAAAACGTAAGCGTAATGTATGACTTAACGCTAATGCTGCAAACATTAAAAGTGCTTATTACAAAAGAAAGCACCGAAGGGGTAAAGTAATTGACTGAAGTTAAAAACAAAGAGCAGCAAATCAATACAGACGAACTATGCCTGCAATATGAAGATGGTTTAGTATCAATAATAACCCCGGCATATAACGCAGCAGCCTACATAGCAGAAACAATAGAAAGTGTGTTTGCCCAAACCTATACAAACTGGGAAATGCTGATAGCAAACGATTGCAGCAAAGATAACACGCCAGAGATTGTAGAAAGTTATGCAAAAAAAGATAAGCGCATAAAACTGATAAACCTAAAACAAAATAGTGGTGCGGCAGTAGCACGCAATACAGCAATACAAAACGCCAAAGGCAGATACATAGCCTTTTTGGACAGCGACGACCTTTGGAAAAAAGAAAAACTGCAAAAACAAATAGAGTTTATGCAGCAAAATGGTTATGCGTTTACGTTTCATGATTTTATTATGTTTAATGATGGAACGAAAAAAGAAAACGGGAAAATTATTAAAGTAGCAGAGCAAATTGATTATAAAAAGCTTTTAAAAGGCAATAATACTGGTGGCTGTTTAGCTGTTTGTATTGATAGAAATATTGTAAAAAAGATCTTCATGCCTAATCAAAGACACGAAGATTATATATGTTGGCTTAATATTTTGAAAGAATACAAGATTAACGGTTATGGAATAAATGAAGTTTTAGGATATTACCGTATAGGTAAGGTATCTGTAAGCAGCAATAAATTTAAAAGTGCTATTTGGACATGGAATGTGTATAGAGATAGCCAAAAGTTATCTGCATTAAAAAGTATGTATTATATGTTGTTTTATGTAGTAAATGGAATAAGAAAACATTCGTAATTTATTAAATAAGGATTGTAGACCTGAGATGAAAATTTTAATAGATAGCAAACACGGTTTAGGCGATTGCGTACAAATTATACCAATGCTGCAAATAATAAAACAAAATTATCCAGATAGTTATTTGGCAGTAATTGTAAGCGGAAAAGTAAGTGAAGAACTTTTAAACATGGCAGCTGTTAAAATAGATAAATTTTATTATCTTAGTATGCGGGGTATGACTATTAAAAAATTTTTAACCCTTATTTTACAAATAAGAAAAGAACATTTTGATTATTTTATTCTTTCGCCAATAACAACTAAATGGAAAGCAAAAATATTTGCTTTATTAACCGGAGCAAAAAATAAAATAGGTGAGCAATATCAAAAAATAGATACATATGCAAGAGATAATTCAATACATATGGTTGAGCGAAATATTGCTTTGCTTAAAGATATTTGTAAAATTCCGGATAAAAAAATATGTCCAACTTTAAATACACCTGATTTAAATATCAAAATAAAAAGAGAAAAAGATGAAAAAATAATTGGTGTATGTATTGGGGAAGGTACGGCAAGTAAATTTAATGGCAAAAAAATATATCCACGTGCTTGGTCTACAGAAAAAATAAAAAAAGTAATAGAATATTTGCTTTCTAAAAATTTGCAGGTAGTATTATTTGGTGGTAAGGATGAAGAAAAAGACTTAGAAATAATAAAAGATGTTTTGTACGATAGTAAGGTTTGTAATTATGTAAATAAAACTACAATAACGGAATCTGCATTTTTAGCGAAACAATGTGATTTAGTCATAGGTATCGACACCGGTATGCAGCATATAGCTGATGCTGTTGGAAGAAAAACATTGTCTATTTTTGGACCAACAAATCCTAAAACTCATGGTGCGTATTCTGAAAAGGCTGAATTTGTAGAAATTGCTTGTGATTGCAAATATTGTTATGGTACGGATAAGTATTTAAGTTGTAATGATAGAAAGTGCTTAAATCAAATTAAAATAAAGAAAGTTTTAGACGAGATAGAAAAGGTTATACAAAATGATTGATAGAAGTTTTAAAAATTGGATTATAAATTTAATTAGATTTCATATTCAAAGACATTTCAAAATTGTTAACAAGAGGGATAAAAAAATATGGGCCTTTTCTGCATGGGAGGGCAATAAATATTCTGATAATACAAAATTTTTTTATGAATACATGAAAAAATATCATCCTGATATTAGGTGTATTTGGTTTACAAACAAAATAAATTTATTAAATGAATTAAGAAAAAATAAAAATGAAGTTTATTTAATTGGTACAAAAGAATCTAAAGAAATGCAATTGAAAGCAGGAGTAGCTTTTTATACTAATGGTGTAGATGATTTTGGAAAAAAGCCATATATTTATGGTGCGGTAATTGTATCATTGTGGCATGGAGTAAGTTTTAAAAGGATATATGGGGCTGAACGCTTTAAGAAATTTAATAATATTTTGATACCTTTACGTAGATTTAAAAATAAGTTCTTTTATTGGACTTATAGGGATATTACATGCACTACTTCTGAATATATGAAAGAAAAATGTGTTGAGCAATTTTATATAAAAAATATTAATAATGTTTTTATTACTGGGCAGCCAAGAAACGATTTGTTCCAATTTAATTTAAATAAAAGAAATATATTGTCAGATAAAGAAATAATAGATAGCAAGCATATTATTACTTTTATGCCAACTTGGCAAAGTTTTAATAATAACAATGAAATTAAGAAATTATTAAATCAATTAGATAAAAATATAAATTTTATTAGTTTATTAGAGCAACATGGTTATAAATTTGTAATAAAATTGCATTATTTATCTTGCTGTAATTGTAATTATGAACATTTGATTCTTTTGAATGATAAAGATATTTCATCTTCTCAAGAATTATTGGCTGTCACTGATATTTTGATTACGGATTATTCAAGTGTTTTTTCGGATTTTGCCTTATTGGATAGACCAATTATATTTTATAGACCAGACTCTTTACAATTTATTAGTGAAACAGGACAGTATGATGAGTTTAAAAATGTTTGTAGTTTAAATTTAGTAAAAAATAACGAGCAACTTATTAATACTATAACGAATATTATTGCAGGCAATTTTGACTATAAAAAGCAAAATGAAATAATTAATGAATATTTTAATGATGATATTAAGGTTTGTGGGAGAAGTTCTGAAAAAATTTATAAAATAATATTTGAATATTTAAATAAAACTTTGTAGATGTTAACAATAAATGAGTAATATAGAGGTGTATTATGAAAAGAATTATAACATACGGGACTTTTGATTTATTGCATTATGGACATATAAATTTGTTAAAAAGAGCTAAAGAGTTAGGTGATTATTTAATAGTTGCTTTATCTACAGACGAATTTAATTTAAAATGCAAAAATAAAAAAAGTTATTTTCCATATAACGTGAGAAAACAATTATTAGAAGCTATTAGATATGTAGATTTAGTTATACCTGAAGAATCTTGGATCCAGAAAATTAGTGATGTTAAAGAATATCACATTGATGTATTTGTTATAGGAGATGATTGGTTAGGAAAATTTGATTTTTTAAAGGAGCAATGTAAAGTAGTATATTTGCCTCGGACACCAGAAATTTCTACAACTAGAATTAAATATGATATTAAAAATAAAAAATATTAACTATAAGGCTAAAAATAGTTTTAAAATATGACAAGGTATGAAAATGAATTTTTTAACATTAAGAATAGATAAAAATATTACTGAGCAGCATTTGTATAAAGATGTTGGTGGAATACCATATGCTTTAGCTAAGTATTGTGGTTATAAGTGTGATTTTGCATATTTTGATAATGGAAAGAAAATTGAAGATAAAAATTATGAAAGATATGTTAAATTAATTAAGTTAGAATATTCTTCTTCTAAAATTTTAAATATTTTTAGATTAGTAAAATTTATATGTAGAAATGCAGAAAAATATGATGTTTTAAACTTGTATCATGGAGAAGTAAATTTAATATTTTTATCATATATAGCTAAAATAAAAAATCCAAATATTAAAATATACATAAAATTGGATTTAGGTAGAAATTTTTATGATAAATTAATAAATTTGGATAAAAGCAATAAATTAAAATATAAAATTCTTAGTAAATTAAATAAAATAGTAGATTTATATACTGTAGAAACTAAAGCTTATGTTAATGAACTTAATAAAATAAAAAAGTTCCATGGCAAAGTGAAATATCTTCCTAATGGCTTTTTTAGTGATTTAGTTGAAGTTAATAAAAATATAAAAAAAGAAAAGATAATCTTAACAGTAGGACGTTTGGGAACTGTAGCAAAAAACACAGAAATGTTTGTAGAAGCTATAGAAGGTATAGCGACTGAAAAGCTAAAGGATTGGAAGATTTATTTAGTTGGTTCAATGACGGATAAATTTACTGATTGGTTTAATGATATATTAAATGAAAAACCATATTTGAAAGAATATTTTCTTCTTACCGGTAATATTAGTGATAAAAAAGAATTATATACTTTATATGCTCGAAGCAGTGTATTTGTATTACCGTCAAGATGGGAAGGCTTTCCGTTAGTTTTACCAGAAGCTTTATATTTTAGATGTTATCCAATAGTGACGAATAGTTTTGACGGCGTTGTTGATATTATAAAAAGTAATTTTGGTAAAATTATTCCAAATGAAGATAAAAGTGCTTTAAGTAGTGCTATTGAAGAAATTTTGAATAATAAAATTGATTATATAAAAAATGGTCAAATTGCTTATGACTTTGTAAGCAAAAAATATGACTGGAAAGCAATTATACAAACTTTAGATAAATATTTCAAAGAGGAAATTTAATTAATGAAAGAAATAGCTTTTATAGTACATAGTATAACCTCAAAAGGTGGATTAGAACGAATCGTAAAAATTAAAACTGATGTTTTGAGTAGTATTTATAAATGTAATCTTATTTGTATGTATGATTTAGGCAAACCTGCATATGAAATAAATTCTAACATAAAAGTTTTTCATTTAAATAAAGGCTTGAAACGAGTTAGAGAAACGTTTGTATGTAATTACTTAAGATTAAAAAATTTTATACAAGAAAATTATATAGGATTAATTATAATAGAAGGGAGGGGAGTCAATTTTATTCCGTTACTGTTAAAAATATTCTGTAAACTGAAAATTGTTTTTGTAGATCACGGTTCGTTAAACGGATATAAAATTACTAAAACGACACTTAAACAAAAATTTTGTAATTTTTTAGATCAAATTTTAATAAGTAAGTTAAGTGATAAGATAATTACTTTAACTGAAAAAGAGAAAGATGAATATATTAAATCTTTTGGTTTGGCACATGAAAAAGTAGAGTGTATTTATAACTTTATAGATGATAGTTTATTGCTTTCAGAGTTTAAGTATAATAATAATACAATGAAAATAATGACAGTTGGTAGAATAGAATATGATAAAGGAATAGAAGAATTAATTGAAGTTGGAAAAATTGTTTTTCAAATTCATCCTGACTGGCAGTGGCATATTTATGGTGATGGAAAAATAGATTATATTAATAAAATTATAAAAATGTTAAAAGATAATAGATTGGAAGATAATATTATTTTAATGGGGCAAAGTAATGATATTTATGAGTTGTATAATAATTATTCTTTATTTGTTATGACATCTCATCATGAAGGTTTACCAATGGTTTTACTTGAAGCTAAAGCAAAGAAGTTACCAATAGTAAGTTTTGATATAAATTCCGGACCCTCAGATATAGTGCGTGATGGCATAGATGGTTTTTGATAAATCCGTTTGATTGTCAAAAAATGGCTAATAAAATTTGTGAATTGATAGAAAATCCTGAATTAAGGCAGAAATTTTCCGATAATGCGCATGGGAATATTGATAAATTCAGCAAAGAAAAAATTATAAAACAATGGTGTGATTTGATTGACAGCTTATCTTGAAAAAATTTTTAAAGAAAAACTGTATAGAGATTTGTTATTCTTTTTTATTGTATTTTTTAGTATATTTAATTTTATACCTGAAAATTTGAGGTTGAATATACTTGCCGGACCGTTGGCATCTAAGTTATCTTTTTATCCATTGCTTTTATTATTTATTTTTAGTATTTATTCCCAATATAAATATAAAAATGTTTTTGTAAATTTTAAGATTTTCAAAAATTATTTTTTCGTTTATATATTTTTTGTATTGTTATCGTTTATAATTGGAGCTTATTTATATCCATATTATGATGAAGTTATAGTTGGGCCTGTTAATGTTAGCTATAAATTGTCTTTGATTATAGATTATTTAAATAAATTTAATATAAGTATTTCACAAAATGTACTGGCTTTTTATTACTTTTTGCTTTGGAATATAAAAAACTTTTTAACTTATGCTTTTTGGTATTTAATCGGATCGTATCTTATTTATTGCTTATATTATAATAGCTGGCAAAAAGCTTACAAGATTATAATTTTAGGTGTTTTATCAGCTCTGTTTGTAATTTTCAGTTATAGCATTGTAGAAATCTTTTATTTAACAGGCAATGAATTTGCAAAAGAAATCTTAATAACTATAAATCCATATATACATGTTGTTGAAAGTGGTTATGGGTGGTGGCCGCCTTTATTATTAAATGGACAGTTAAGGTCGGTATTTGTTGAACCTTCTAATATTGGTTTATGGTCTGCGTTCGCAATACCTTTTTTATGGTATAAGATTTTTACGCTTACTAACAATATTAGAATAATATTGTTAGTAACATGGGCAAATTTATGCTTTTTATGTTTTTTAACTAATGCAAGGACTGTAATGGCCTTATTGGTTATTGAATTAGTATTATTGTTATGTTCTATAATAGTTTATAGAAGAAAAGATTATATAAATAATGTAGTATTAATATTTTTTTCATGTATAAGTATGTTTTTCTTTGCTAATATTTTTATACAAAATTGTTTTGTTAATAATATTTTTAAAATTAATAGCGTTGAAAAATATGTTGAAACCAATATAGCGTCCATAACATCTACACAAAAAAGAAGTAATAGTGCAAGATATTCTGTTGCTATTGCAAATTTTAAGCTGGGGATTGACTATCCATTATTTGGAGTTGGATATGGATTAACAGATGGATATATACGATACTATTTACCAGAAATGGCTGAGAATAGTGGTGAAGTAAGAATGTGGATAGAACAGCAAAAAGATAAAGGTGTTATAAAATCAGGATTTCCTAAATTAAATGAATATGCAAGCTTATTTGCTGAAACAGGTATCATTGGTCTTGTTGTATTTTTGCTTCCAGGACTATATTTGTTAAGTAAATTAAAAACTATAATTTTGAGCAAAAATATTTTTGTTAATAAATTACCATTTATAATGTTTGCTATTTCGTTGCTAGGTGTACTTGCGTCTGGGTTTAGTGCAGTATTAAATGCTTTTTATTGTTATTGGGTACTTTTAGGTTTAGGCTACGCAATGTGTTTTGGAAAGGAAAATGATGTAAAAGATAATGGCGATACAGGCAGTAGGCAGGAACATTAAATATTCCGCGGTAAATTACATAGCCGTTAATTTACTTAAATTTATTGTACGCATGGTGTTTGTTAAAACACTGCCGATAGAATATTTGGGCGTTAACGGTTTGTTTACAAATGTTTTAGCAATGCTTTCGCTTGCAGAACTTGGCATTGGCCCTGCCATTGTGTACAGCTTGTATAAGCCGCTTGCCTATGGCGATAAAGAAACCATTAAAAGCATAATGCGTTTGTTTAAAAAGGTGTATATTGCTGTTGGCGGTATTATTTTAGTTTTAGGACTGGCTTTGTTTCCGTTTTTAGATAGTTTTATTAAAGACGGGCAAAGCGTGCCACAGGTGCATTCTTTTTATTTAGTGTTTTTGCTTAATACTGTTGTCAGCTATTTGTGGACATATAAACGTAGCCTTTTAATTGCTGACCAAAAGCAGTATGTGGTAAATATCTACCAGGCGGCAGTGCAGGTTTTAGTTGCCATTTTGCAGATAATCTTTTTACTTATTTTTGCAGATTACTGGTGCTTTATTATTTTAATGCTGCTTGGCACAGTATTAGAAAACTTCAGTATCGCGCGTAAAGCAGATAAGGAATATCCGTATTTAAACGAATCGGCAGAGATTTTAGATTTAGATATAAAACATCAGATAGTAAAAAACACTAAAGCCATGATATGCCATAAAATTGGCGGTATGGTGGTTTTCAGCAGCAGTAACCTAGTGTTAAGTAAATTCGCCGGGCTTGCTGCGGTAGGCTTATACAGCAACTATTATATGGTAATAGCTGCGCTTAATACTTTTGCTGCAAAATTTTTTGAAAGCATTACTGCAAGTATTGGCAATTTAATGGTGCTGGAAGAAAGCAGCAAAAAAATAAAAGCCTTTAAAATTACGGAATTTATAACGGCTTTACAGGCAGCAATTTGTTTTTGTGGACTTTTTGTTTTGTTTAATCCGTTTGTAGAATTGTGGGTTGGTAAGGCTTATTTATTTAGTGAAGCAGTTGTTGCGGCAATGGCGTTATCGTTTTATTTAACGTATATGCGCAAGGCTGTACTGATGTTCCGCGATGCTTGCGGTTTATACTGGAATGACCGTTATAAGCCGTTGGCGGAATCTGTAATAAATTTAGTGGCTTCTATTTATTTAACTATTCATTACGGTGTTATCGGCGTAGTGCTTGGTGGTATTATCAGCACGCTTTTAACTTGTTTTTGGGTAGAACCGTATGTTCTTTTTAATAATGGAATAGACATTAAGTTAAAAGATTATTTTGCGGATTATTTAAAGTTTACTGCCGCTGCGTTTTTATCTGCCTTGGCAAGTAAGTTTATTTACACCAGTTTGTTTGTTAAAGTTACTTTGGTTAATTTTATAGCAGGCATTTTAATCTGCGTAAGCGTTACGCTTGTTTTGTGGTATGCAGTGTTTAAAAGCGGGGAAGAAACGCAGTATTTGATGAAGCTAGTTAAAAGTAAGTTTGTGAAATAAAAAATGCCAATCTTTATAATTAGAAGATTGGCATGGCTAAATTTTGTTTTCATAATATCGCCGCTACGGCATTTTTTAAAGCTTTTTCGACAAAGCTGTTAAGGCTGATTTGTTTGCTGGCGGCGCAGATTACGGCTTCTTTGTGAAGCTCCGGAGAGATACGCACATTAAAACTGCCTTTATATGCTTTTTCCGGTTCTGTGTTGTTTTCTTTGCATATAGTAAGGTAATCGTCAACGGCACCGTGAAAATCAGCAATCAGTTCTTTGGCGGTTGTGCCTTCGTAGGAAATTAAGCTGCGGATGCCTAAGACTTTGCCGTAAAAAACTTCATTTTCTTCTGAAAATTCGACGCTGCCGATGTAGCCCTTGTATTGCATAATGTTGTTCACAGTAATCCCTCCTGACTTAAAACTTCAATCAATTGTTTTACTTGGTAGGCAAGCAGTTCTTTGCGCGGGTGTGGTTTGTGCAGTAATATGGAAGCCCTATTTTTGTTGGTAAAGATTGACGCGCGAGCCGCTTGTTCTGCCTTTATCTGAACGGACGTAATCAAAATAGTTCAGTAAAGTTTCTGCTTCTTCAAAGGTAAAATCCTTTGGTTTGGATTTTAGGCGTTTAATCAATTTTTCTTTTTGACCCAAATTAAAGCTCATTTCATTAACTTTAGTTTAGCATAGTTAATACAATTTAGCAACTAAAAATAGTTGCACAAATTTAATTTTTGAAGGTTCTTATGTACATCACACGCAACATTGAACAAACAATCAACAGAATATCAAATCAGTTTAAGGTGCTGCTTTTGACGGGCGCACGGCAGGTTGGCAAAACCACTTTGCTTAAGCATTTGGCGCAGGGCACCGGGCGCACTTACGTTACGCTGGATGATTTGGCAGTGCGCAGTTTGGCACTTAGCGACCCGGCGTTGTTTTTGCAGCGTTATACACCGCCATTATTAATTGACGAAATTCAATATGCGCCGCAGCTGTTAAGCTACATTAAAATGTATGCCGATAACGGAGCAAAAAATGGCGATATTTGGCTGACCGGCTCGCAGCGTTTACCTTTAATGCAGGGAGTTACGGAAAGCCTTGCAGGCAGAGTCGGCATTATCGACTTGCAGGGCTTAAGCGCTAATGAAATTAACGGTACGGATAACACCGAACCCTTCCTGCCGGAAGAAGAGCTACTTTTTAACCGCATGAACCACGCCAAAAAGCAAAGCCTGAAAGAAATATACAAACTTATCTGGCAGGGCAGCATGCCTGCTATGTACAACGGCGGCGAGCAGGACTGGCAAAGCTATTACGCCAGCTACGTACAAACCTTTTTACAGCGCGATGTAATGAAACTGCTGCAAATAAATGATGAAATGGTATTCTTCCGCTTTTTATGTGCCGCTGCGGGGCAGACAGGCAAAATGATAAACTACGCAGAACTTGCCAAAGCGGCGGAAATATCCGCACCGACGGCAAAGCAATGGATAAAAACATTAGAAGCGGCTGGAATAATTTATTTGCTTCAGCCCTTTATGCCGCCGGGAGCAAAATATATAGTAAAAGCGCCAAAACTGTACTTTTTTGATACTGGCCTTGCGGCATACTTAACGCGCTGGCTTAACGCCGATGCCTTGGAGGCAGGTGCGGCTAGCAGTGAATTTTTTGAAACGTGGGTTGTAACGGAAATCTACAAAAGCTATGCCAATAAAGGCATAGTGCCGCCGCTGTACTACCTGCGCAACTTTAACGGAAAAGAGATAGAACTTATCATCTGGCAGAATGGTACGGCATACCCAATAGCCGTTAAAAAGAGCGCGTACCCTAATAAAGCCGTTAAAATCTTTGCAATACTGGAACCTGTCAGCGCAGATGCCAAAATAAATATCGGCGCAGGCGGCATAGTGTGCTTAATTGATGATTTATTACCGGCGTCGGATAGGTTGTATTATATTCCCGCGTGGGTGTTATAATTTTATTTTAAAAATTAGCATTGCGACACCAAAAAACTTATAAAACTGTAATTTTAACTGAAGCGTAAATATAAAAAGAACTGCATAGCGGTCAACTTTCAAAAATTGCAATATTTAATAAAAAATAACAGTTCAAAACACTTTTTGAACGTAGTGAATAAGTGCTTTGAACTGTTATGATACTAAAATTATTGCGGAAAATTTTTGAGTTGGCAGTCAGGCAGCTCTTTTTATTTGTATTGATAAATTAAAAATAACCGGATTGCAGATATAATTTGTTGCCTGATAACTAAATATTTTAACTGTCTGTTTGATTGATTGTTAATTTAATGTTTTAGTTATATTATACCGTGTAATTCTAAATTTTCATTCCTTCGGCAGCGTGTAATTTTCAACGGCGGCAATAAAATCATTGTCATCCGCGTGGGCGGCGCGCAGTGCTTTTAATGCAGCAAAATCTTTCAGCTCCTTACCCCACATAAAAGCGTCGCGGTCATCATAGCAGGCGGCAACAATGGGCGCTTTGGCGTCCACCAGTGTTTTGCCGTCAAGGTCGGTAAAAATAATATAGCAGTTATCAAAATCAAGCCCGTAAACGCTGATGTGTTCTTCTTCGGTAGGTGCGCTCCAACAGCCAAGCGCTTCAAATTCTTTTTGCAGTGACATAGTGTAACCACCTTTTAAACTTTATTTAATAATAGCATATAAAATTTTACGTTGTTTGTCCATAAAACTTGCAACAAAATCTGCAAAAAATTCTGCGATAGTGTATAATAAACAGGTAAGGCCGCAAAGGAGTTGACGGAGTATGAAAAAATATCAGCCCGGAGCAAATATGCAGGTGCTTTTTATTTGCCCCAAATGCGGCAGGCAGCTTGCATGGGCTTTGCCTGCGGCAGAAATGCAGTGCCCGAAATGCGGCACCTGGGTAAATAATAAAAACCGCAAGGGCAGGGGGCATGATGTTTTTTTACCTCCCGGAAGCGACCAGACGGTACTGTTTTAAGTGAGTCGCCATTTAGTGCCGGGCTGAAAGCGAAGCCCATAAATGTGCCAGCGAAGCTACGCAGATTTTGCAATTTAATAATGAGCAAAATCTAAGTTCCTTAATTGGCGTTTAAAACGGCGATTCATATTAATAAATTTATTAACAAAAATTACAATATGAAAGAGGTATGAATTGTGAAGATTTTTATGGATACTGCTAATGTTGCGGAAATTGCAGAAATGGCAGCGCTTGGCGTTGTATACGGCGTTACCACTAACCCCAGCTTAATTGCCAAAAGCGGCAGAACTCAGGCCGAAGTTATTCCCGAAATTTGCAGCCTTGTTGACGGGCCTGTAAGCGCCGAAGTTATCAGCACCGACTGCGAAGGCATGGTTGCCGAAGCGCGCAGGCTGATGAAAATTTCCGACAAGGTTGTTGTAAAAATTCCATGCATTGCTGAAGGCTTAAAAGCCGTTAAAATTCTTGCCAAAGAAGGCATTAAAACCAATGTAACTCTGGTGTTCAGCCTGCCGCAGGCACTTATGGCAGCGCGTGCCGGTGCAACCTATGTAAGCCCGTTTATCGGCCGTTTGGACGACATTGGCGAAAACGGCGTGGCACTGGTAGAAAACATGGTTAAGGTTTTCCGTCAGTACAATCTCGATACGCAGATTATTGCCGCCAGCATCCGCAATATGGAGCATGTTGAAAAAGTTATGCTCGCCGGTGCGGATATTGCAACCATTCCTACCAAAGTTTTAAAAGAGATGCTTCTGCATCCGCTTACCGATAAAGGCCTTGCCCAGTTCCTTGAGGATTATAAAAACAGCCTTAAATAAATTTATAAAACGTTTAAACGGCGGCTTAACGGCTGCCGTTAATTTTTTATCTGCATAAGCAGGATTTTTTTGAAATGCATAGAATATAATTTAACGGAAAAAATCAACAGGTGAGGCGGTTAACCCCGCAATCTTAATAGGGAAGCCGGTGCAAATCCGGCGCAGTCCCGCTACTGTAATGGCGAGCTGTCTGCAAAATGTCACTGAAGCAATGCTTTGGGAAGGCGCAGCACGGCGATGAACCTGAGCCAGGAGACCTGCCTGTTACGAGTATCACAGCCTACGGGGGATAGGCGGGTATTTGCATATCGTTTTTGAAGTATATCCTCTTTGTTATAAAGGGGATTTTTTGTTTATAGAAAGGAGTTTTTGTATGCCGGCTAAAATTGTTTTGGTAACCGGCGGGGCACGCAGCGGCAAAAGCGAATTTGCCGAAAAATATGTGCTGCATTACGGCGCAAAATGCGCTTACATTGCTACCGCCGAAATTCTGGACGAAGAAATGGCTGAACGTGTACGTTTGCATAAAGCGCGCCGCCCCCGGACGCGCTGGATAAATTTTGAAGCCCCCTATAATGCGCACGAGGTTTTGTGCGAAGCTGCGCAGGAGGCTGATGCAGTGCTGTTTGACTGCCTTACGCTTTACATGAGTAATTTATTGTACGGCAAAAACGCACCGCAGGGCACAACGGAAGAAAAGGCGCAGGTTGTTAAGGCAGAAATTGCCAAACTGATTGAAGCTGCCGAAGCAGGCGGCAAAATTACGGTGTTTGTAACAAACGAAGTTGGCGCGGGAATTGTGCCGGAAAATGCCATGGCACGCGAATACCGCGACATTGCAGGCTGGGTGAACCAGCAGGTGGCGGATGCCGCGGACAGCGTATTTTACTGCGTGGCAGGACAGGCAGTTGATATGAAAAAACTGGCGTTTAAATTTGAGGAGGAATAAAATGCAGGATATTATAGTTCCGCCGCTGAACAAGGAAGCGGCAGAAATTGTGCATAAAAACTGGCAGGCTGTGGACGAGGTTCCGTATCAGCTTGGCAAAGTTGAAAAAATGGTTGAAAAATATGCCGCTATTTGCGGTACGCCTGATTTTGAAGGCAAAATAAAAAGCGCCATGCTTTTAATGTGCGGCGACCACGGTATCGCCAAATACGGCGTCAGCGCTTATCCGCAGGAAGTTACCATGCAGATGATTAACGGCTATATGCGCGGCACTGCCGGTGCCAACGTAATGGCGCGCCACGCCGGTGCGGATGTGTTTGTTGTTGACATGGGCACAACTTTTGATTTGAGCCATTTGCCGAAAGTGCGCAATGAAAAGGTTGCCTGGGGCACGGAAGATTTTACCAAAGGCCCTGCCATGACGCGTGAGCAGGCCGAAATGGCATTGGAGCGCGGAATGAAGGTTGCCGGGGAGTGCATTGATAAAGGCTACAACATGCTGGTAACGGCAGAAATGGGCATTGGCAACACAACTTCCACCGCTGCTATCGTATCGGCATTTACAGGCCTTGCGCCGGAGCTGACCGTTGGGCGCGGCACCGGCATTAACGATGAACGCATGAAGGTTAAACGCCAGGTTGTTGCGGACGGTTTGGCAGTAAACAAGCCTGAACTGGGAAATGCCATGGATATTTTATGCAAAGTTGGCGGGTATGACCACGCCGGGCTTGCAGGTATGATTATTGAAGGCGCACGCCGTCGCGTACCGACCATGGTTGACGGCGTGAATGCAACGGCTGCGGCGCTGCTTGCTTACGGCATTGAGCCTGCCTGCGCTGATTATATGTTCTGCTCGCATTTATCGGCGGAAATTTCCCACGCCAAAATGCTGGAAATTTTAAATTTAAAACCGATTGTTGATGCAGGCATGCGCCTCGGCGAAGGTACGGGAGCTTCGCTGGCCATAGTAATTTTGCAGTCGGCGCTTGATTTATACAAAAACTTAACCGCAGGTGAGCATAATGCGTGATTTTATTACCTGCCTGGAATTTTTAACGCGTATCCGTTTCAGTCACCGCACGGACTGGCGTGACGAAGATTTTTCACGCAGTGTGCCGTATTTTCCGCTGGTAGGGCTGGTTATCGGCGCATTTTTGGGTGCGGTTAATTACGCTTTGGTAATGGTTGCCGCGCCTGATTTTATGCGTGCCGCGCTTTTGATTTTAGCGGAAATTATTATTACCGGCGGGCTGATGTACGACGGTTTTATGGATACCTCCGACGGCGTTTTTTCGGCGCGCAGCCGCGAACGCATGCTGGAAATTATGAAAGACAGCCACGTAGGCTCCAACGCTGTGCTGGCTGTAATAGTGCTTATTTTACTGAAGGTATCGGCGTACCTTGCCATTTACCCACAGCTTTTGACGCCGGCGCTGATTGCCATGAGCGTGGCAACACGCACTTTTATGGTAATTTTTATCGTTAACTTTCCCTACGCGCGCAAAACCGGCATCGGGCATATGTTTACCATGTACGCTAAAAAAAGCTACACGGTTATCGCGCTGGCGCTTGGCGTTGGCATAACGGCACTGTGCGGCGTGCATTACCTGCTGGTGATGGCAGTTACTTTTGTGCTGGTATTTGGCATTGCCAAATTTTTGCAAAGCCAGCTGGGCGGGCTGACTGGTGACACCTACGGCGCGCTGACGGAGTGCGGCAACGTGCTGTACCTGCTTACGCTGGTAATTGGCGGGCACTTTTTGGTGCTTGGCTTTTATACTTACCACAGCATATTTAGTTTGTTTTAAGGATGGTGCAAAATGGAAATAGATGTTTTGGCTGGCACGGTGCAGCCTGTTGATAAAACGATAGCGGCAAAAGCGCAGGAGCGTTTTGATAATTTAATTAAACCGGTCGGTTCACTGGCAAAACTTGAAGAAATGGCTACGCGCTATGCGGCAATTTACGGCAGCGCAGATAAAAATGAAGTAAATTATCCTGATAAAACAGTGCTTTTCTGGACTGACGACGCCGTTACAGCGGCAGAATATATGCAGGGCACGAAACCTGCCTGCGTGCTTGCGGAAAATTCCGGTGTTAAAAGCCATACTTTTTTGGTAACATCTGAAAGCATTGAAGAAGCACTGCTTGAAGGTGCGCTGCTGGCAAAAGAAGCAATAGGCGCAAACGGCGGCCAGCAGGTGCTGGCACTTGGCTGCGTTGACAGCAGCGTGCCGCAATATAATGCAGAAAACCTTGAAGCCGGCGGCTATGATTTTTTAAATCAGCTTGGCAGCAGAACCATTGCCGCCATGGCAGGCGCAGTTTTGCAGGCTGCAGCTTTAAAAGTGCCGGTAATGCTTGACGGCGCAGCATCCTGCCTTGCAGCACTTGCAGCGGTAAAATATAATGTTGCTGCGGCAGATTACGTTTTTGCCGGGCATGTATCCGCAGAAGCGGGCATGGAAGAACTGCTGCAAAAATTGGGGCTTTCCGCGCCGCTGAGGCTTGATATTAAAATATGCCGCGGCGAAGGTGCAATACTTGCGCTCAGCCTTTTGGACGCAGGTATTAAGGCTTATAAGGAAATGGAAACTTTTGCCGAAGCAGGCGTACATGTTGAGGTAAAAGAATTTTCGCACGCAGAAGAAATTAAGGCAGGCAAACAGGGGGCAAAATAATGGGCAGGCTATATTTAATCAGGCATGGGGAAACCGATTCCAACAAAAGTTTCCGCTTTCAGGGGCAGACAGATATTGAACTGAACGAAAAAGGACTGGCGCAGGCTGAACTTTTGGCAGAGCATTTTAAAACTATCCGCCTTGATGCCGTATACAGCAGCAGTTTAACGCGCGCACGGCAGACGGCGGCACCGCTGGCGGCAGTACACAGGCTTGAAGTGCAGCCGGTTGAAGATATTAAGGAAATTGCTTTTGGCAAGTGGGAAGGGCTTACCTATAACCAGATTAATGATGCCGGCCTTGGGCAGATTGACGAATTTTTTAAAAATCCGGCGCTGTGCCATGTGCCGGGCGGCGAGAATTTTACGGATGTTGCCGCACGCGTAGAGCCGTTTTTTAAACGCTGCCTTGCGGAAATGGACGAAAAAGATATTGCCGTTGTTTCGCACGGCGGCATTATCCGCGTGCTGCTGTGCCTGTTTTTGGGCGTGGACTTAAACAAAATATGGAATTTCAGCGTTGGCAACTGCAGTACAACCACACTGGCAAAATGGCGCGGCTACAATACTGTGCTGGAATGTACCAATGAAACATATTATTTGCGTTAAATTTTATTAGAATAATGTAAAAAACAGCCATGATATATTGACATTTGTATTTTAAAAAGATATACTTTAAATAGTATATCTCAGCCGGTTCATATAGGGTTCATATCTTCTTTTTAATGCTGCTTGCATTTTTATCGAAGCCGTGGCAAATCTATGAAGTCCTCATGGGGTATGATTAATGTAAGGAGCTGATAAGCAATGAAAGAAGACAAAACTTTAGTATGTAAGGAATGTGGCAAAGAATTTGTTTTTTCCGCTTCCGAACAGGAATTTTATGAATCCAAAGGCTTTACCAACGAACCGGGCCGCTGCCCTGCATGCCGTCAGGCACGCAAACAGCGTCTTGGCATTGTAAGCGAGCGTCCGGAACGCCAGATGTATCCGGCGGTTTGCGCTGAATGCGGCAAAGAAACCGAAGTTCCGTTCAAACCTTCCGAAGACCGTCCGGTTTACTGCCGTGACTGCTACAACGCACATCACAGAAAATAATAAACAAATACAGCCTGCCGTAAAAATGCGGCAGGTTTTTTGTTTATTGACATATGGATAAAAAATACTTATAATAGTCTCATCAGATACTGATAAGACTATTTAATGTGGAGTGATAAAAATGGCACAGGGAAGAGTTGTTGTATTAAATGAAGTAAGAAATGATAATGTTAATCCAGGCGAATGGTGCTTGTGCTTTCAATATTGTAGATATGAATATGGTGATGGAACGGAAGATAATGGTTATAGGTTTATATGGAGAAGGCCAGATGGTACTTTGCAAGGTGCAAGAGGACAAGCAAGGATACCTTCAATTGCTAATATTTTAGAGTTAACAGCTAAAGCATTAAAAGCAGGCTGGGGACAACATTTATCAATTATATCTTTAGAAAAAGAAATATAAAGATAAAATTCACTCAATATGGTATAATAATTTAATAAGAAGAAATTGGGGGTCATTTTATTTTAGAACTTAAAGAGATTTCGGTTGCCGATAAGGCATTGTTTGAAAGCTACATGTCGCGCCCTTATTACCGTGGCTCTGAATGTGCTTTTGGCAATTTGTTTATGTGGCAGACCTGCTATGATATTTTTTGGACTGAAGCGCATGGCTTTTTAGTGCTGAAAGTAAAAAGAAATGATGTTGACTTCTTTTTACAGCCGTTTGGCGGCAAAGACGAAGATTTGCCTTTATTAATGAAAGAAATTAAAGAATACCATAACGGCAAACCGTTTGAAATACACGGCATTTATGATGACGGCAGGGAAAGGCTGTTAAAAGCGTTCCCTGATTTGGAAATTACCGATGACCGTGATAACTGGGACTATGTGTATTTGCAGCAGAACCTGGCAACGCTTGCCGGGCGCAAATACCACGGCAAAAAGAACCACTGCAATGCTTTTGTAAAAGAGCATCCCGATTATGTTTACGAAGAAATGAACAGAAGCAATATTGAAGAATGCCTTGCTTTTGGCGATATGTGGTGCGAACGCCGCATGTCGGACGACCCTTCGCTGGTATGCGAAAAATGCGCTATCCACGAAGCGCTTGATAATTTTGAAGCCTTAAAGCTGCGCGGCGGCGTTATCCGCATTGACGGCAAGGTTGAAGCCTTCAGCTTTGGCGAAAAAATTAATGACGATACTGCCGTTCTGCATGTAGAAAAGGCCAATCCGGAAATACGCGGGCTTTATGCCGTTATTAACCGTGATTTTGCCAAAAATGCGTGGGGCGACGTTACCTATCTTAACCGCGAGGAAGATATGGGGCACGAAGGCCTGCGCATGGCAAAAGAATCGTATAAACCGGAATTTATGGTAAAAAAATATTCCACTATTTTTAAATAACAGAGGTTTGTATGGATTTCAGGCTTTTAAACTCTGCTTTTTTGCCGCAGGCGGCAGAATTATGGGATTACTGCTTTGAAAAAAAGGGAGACCCGTTTTACGAATGGTATTTTAGCGAGTACTGTTTAAAGCAAAACAGCGTTATAGGCGGGTTTGACGGCGATAAATTAGCGTGCATGCTGCACTTGAACCCGTATGCAATTACGCTGCGCGGGCAAACGCTGCGCCTGCCGTATATTGTAGGCGTGGCAACTGCGCCGGAATACCGCGGGCAGCACCTTACGCGCCCGCTGCTGGAAACGGCGTTTACCGTTCTGCGCGCGCAGGGAGCGGCTTTTGCGCTTTTAATGCCCATTAACCCGGCAATTTATAAGCCCTATGGGTTTGATTACTGCTATTACCGCCATTATTACCAAATGCCGCTGGCAGAATTGAAAAAACTGCCGCCGGTGCATAATATAAAAATAACCCGTTGTGCAGATATTACAGAAGGTTTGGATGAACTTGCCGCTGTTTACGAAGCCTGCGGGCAGGAGTTAAACGGCATGGCAGTACGCAGCAGGGCAAAATGGCAGGAACTTTTAAACGGCTATAAAGCCGAAAAAGCAATGCTTGCCATAGCTTTTGAAGATGCCAGCCCTGCCGGTTATATGCTGTATTCGCTTGATGCAGGCACTTTTAAAGTGCAGGAGCTGCTTACGCTCGGCCATGAGGCACAAACGGCGCTTCTGCGTTATGCAGCCGGGCATTTAAGTGATGCCGCTAATTTTGAGTGGCTGGCAGAACCCGGCAACCTGGCGTATCTTGATTTTGCCGGAAGCACATACAGCGGCAGTTTAAAACCGTTTATGATGGCGCGCTGCATTAATATCCGCAAAGCTTTGGAGCTTTTGCCGGTGCCGCAGAATGTGAGCGGAGAAGCGGTGCTTTTAATTACCGACAAATTTTTGCCGCTGAATAACGGGCTTTTAAAAATAACGGCCCAAAACGGCGCGTTAACTCAGGCCAGCACCATTGAAAACGAAGAAATTACAATGGACAGCTCAGCCTTTACGCAGCTGTATTTTGGCACTTTCAGCTTTGAAGAACTGGTGCGTGCCGGAAAAATTAAAGTTCATAATCCGCAGAAAAGCGGTTTTTTGCAGGCGTTGTTTACCAAATGCCGTAATTATATTAACGAGTACTATTGAAAATTGAGCAGGGAGGCTGATTTAATGGACGAAATCAGACGCATTTTTGTAGAAAAGAAAGAAGCTTTTGCCGTTGAAGCAAGAGGCCTTTTGGCTGATTTGCAAACCAACCTCGGTATGAAGGGCTTAACCGGCATCCGTGTTATTAACCGCTACGACGTTATGGGCGTAACGGATGAGGAATTTGCCGCAGCCAAAGCGCTGGTGCTTTCCGAACCGCCGGTTGATACCGTTGAAGAAGAACTGGAAGTACCTGCAGGCTGCCGTGCTTTTGCGGTAGAATTTTTGCCGGGCCAGTATAATCAGAGGGAAGACTTTGCTGCTCAGTGCATTCAGCTTATTACGCAGAAAGAACGCCCGCTGGTATCTTCTGCCAAAGTTTATATTTTGTCCGGCACAATCAGTGATGATGAGTTTGCTAAAATTAAGGCTTACTGCATTAACCCGATTGAAGCACGCGAAGCTGCCTGGGAAAAACCGCAGACCCTGGTGCAGGCCTGCGAGGAACCGCAGAAAATTAAAACCGTTGAAGGCTTTTTAACCTTTACCACGGAAGAAATGGAGGCTTACCGCAACGCCAACGGCTTTGCCATGAGCCTTGATGATTTGCTGTGGTGTCAGAAATATTTTAATGAAGAACACCGTGAACCGACCATTACCGAGATTAAAGTGCTCGATACTTACTGGTCTGACCACTGCCGCCATACCACTTTTATGACGCAGATTGAAGATGTGGAAATTGAGCCGGGGCTTTACACTCAGCCGGTACAGGCTGCCCTTGACAAATATATGGAAGCGCGCGACGAAGTGTACGGAGCCGATACCAAACGCCCTGTTACCCTGATGGATATTGCCGTTATCGGCATGAAAAAACTGCGTGCCGAAGGCAAGCTGGACGATTTGGATGAATCGGAAGAAATTAACGCCTGCACCATTGTTGTGCCTATTGAAGTTGACGGCAAAACCGAAGAATGGCTGCTGCTGTTTAAAAACGAAACCCATAACCACCCGACGGAAATTGAACCGTTCGGCGGTGCTGCAACTTGCCTTGGCGGCGCTATCCGCGACCCGCTTTCCGGCCGTGCCTATGTATATCAGGCAATGCGCGTAACCGGCGCTGCCGACCCGCGCGTACCTGTGGAAGATACTCTGCCCGGCAAACTGCCGCAGCGCAAAATTACTATCGGCGCGGCAGCAGGCTACAGCTCTTACGGCAACCAGATTGGCCTGGCAACCGGCCATGTACAGGAATACTATCACGATAAATTCGTGGCAAAACGCATGGAAGTAGGCGCTGTTGTTGGCGCTGTTCCGCGTAACCTTGTAAAACGCGAAGTGCCTGAACCGGGCGACCTTTTAGTGCTGCTCGGCGGCAGAACCGGCCGTGACGGCTGCGGCGGCGCAACGGGTTCTTCCAAAGAACATACCGTTGATTCGCTGGCAAGCTGCGGTGCGGAAGTACAGAAAGGCAACCCGCCGACAGAACGCAAAATTCAGCGTTTGTTTCGCAACCCGGAAGTTACGCCGATGATTAAACGCTGCAACGACTATGGTGCAGGCGGCGTATCCGTTGCCAACGGTGAACTTGCCGACGGCCTTGTAATTGACCTTGACAAAGTGCCGAAAAAATACGAAGGCCTTGACGGTACGGAACTTGCCATTTCCGAATCTCAGGAACGTATGGCGCTTGTTATTGCTCCCGAAAATATTAAGAAATTTATTGCCTTTGCCGATGAGGAAAACCTTGAAGCAACCGTTATCGGACAGGTTAGCGATAACAGAAGGCTTGTAATGTACTGGCGCGGCGATAAAATTGTTGACCTTTCCCGCGACTTTTTGAATACCAACGGCGTTGCCCAGCATGCAGATGTTAAAGTTTGCAATGTTGAAGATGAATGCGTATTTGACAAACTGCCGGAAGAAGTTGCTGCGGCAGACGGTTTGAAAAACGCATGGCTTGCTAACCTCGGACGCCTTAATGTTTGCAGTCAGAAAGGGCTTTCCGAACGCTTTGACAGTACTATCGGCCGCGGCACCGTGCTGATGCCGTTTGGCGGCAAACGCCAGCTTACTCCTTCTGAAGGCATGGTTGGCAGGCTGCCCGTGCTGCACGGCAAAACCACGGCGGCATCCGTTATGGCGTGCGGCTACAACCCGGATGTTGCCTGCTGGAGCCCGTTCCACGGCGCACTGTATGCGGTTGTGGAATCTGTAACCCGTGCCGTTGCACTTGGTGCAGACCCGGCAAAACTGCGCCTTACCTGCCAGGAATACTTCCCCAAACTGCATAATACCGAACTTTGGGGCCAGCCCTTTGCAGCACTTTTGGGCGCATTTACCGCGCTGGACGCTTTGGAACTGCCTGCTATCGGCGGCAAAGACAGCATGAGCGGCACCTTTATGGATAAAACCGTTCCGCCGACGCTTGTTTCCTTTGCGGTTGACGTTATCGACGGCGACAAAGCCGTATCGGCAGAATTTAAAAATGCCGGCAGCAAGGTTGTATTCCTTTCTTGCCCGCGCGAAACTACGGAAGTACCGGATTTTGGCGCGCTGAAAGCAAATCTTACCGCAGTGCATAAAGCCATTCTGGCGGGCAAAATTACTGCTGCGGCAGCCGTTAAAGAAGGCGGCATTGCTGCGCTTGTAACAACAATGTGCCTTGGCAACAGCCTTGGTTTTGAATTTATTAAACCCTATAACGATACTGACGGACTGTTTACTTTGCAGCCCGGCGGCATGGTGCTTGAACTTGCAGAAGGCACAGAACCCGAGGACCTGTTTGAAGGTCTCGACTACATGCTGCTTGGCCATACCTCTGAAAAACAGGTTATCGCCATTAATGACGACGTTATCCCCATGGGCGAAGCAGAAAAGGCTTACAGCACTCCGCTGGAAGGCATTTTCCCGTCCAAAACCGATGAAAAAGACGATAAAGATATCGACATGCCGCTTTATAAGGCAGAACTGCCTTTAACTGCACCGGTAACAATTGCCAAACCGCGCGTATTCATTCCGGTATTCCCGGGCATTAACTGCGAATATGACAGTGCCCGTGCTTTTGAAGACGCCGGTGCTGTGGCCGAAACCTTTATTGTGCGCAACCTTACCCCGCAGGCAGTAGAAGAATCCGTTGCCAAAATGGTTGAAATGATTGACAATGCCCAGATTGTAATGCTTCCGGGCGGTTTCAGCGCCGGTGACGAACCGGACGGCAGCGGCAAGTTTATTGCTACCATGCTGCGCAACCCGCGCATTAAAGAAGCTATCGAACGCCTGCTTAACGACCGTGACGGTTTGATGCTTGGCATCTGCAACGGCTTCCAGGCACTTGTTAAACTCGGCCTTGTGCCTTATGGCGAAATCCGCGAAATGTCTGCCGACAGCCCGACTCTTACCTTCAATAATATCGGCCGCCACGTTTCGCAGATTGTTAACACCCGCGTTGTTTCCAATAAATCTCCGTGGTTCAGCGCTGTTGAACCGGGCGAAATTCACTCCGTTGCCGTATCTCACGGCGAAGGCCGCTTCTATGCGCCGGAAGAAACAATTAAAGCATTGTTTGCCAACGGGCAGGTTGCAACGCAGTATGTTGATGAAAACGGCAAACCCACCATGGCAATGCCGTACAACCCCAACGGTTCGCTGTATGCTATTGAAGGCATTACCAGCCCCGATGGCAGAATTTTGGGTAAAATGGGCCATACCGAACGTTTTGTACCGGGCCTGTTTAAAAACATCAGCGGCAATAAAGACCAGAAAATCTTTATCAGCGGCGTAAATTATTTTAAATAAGCATTAAAATGTTTTACCGCCCTTGCTTAAACGGTGAGGGCGGTATTATTTTTATGTAAAGCTGAATACGCAATGAATAAATCTTTTCAAATTCAGCAAAATGCAACGGCTCCTACGTGCGTGAACACGGCTGCGCTGCGGTTCACGCATTTTTGTAAATATTTAAAATGAAGCCGCCGTTGTTTTGTCTTGAATTTTCAAAGGTTTACCCATTGCGTATTTATATTATAGTTGTATAAAATATAAAAGCAGTCAATTTTTATTTTAAAAGAGTTATGTAAAATATGAGGCGAATGATTTATGCTGTTAAGTGAGAGCAAAAACTGCGGCGGCTGAAATTAAAATACATAAGTAAGAGAGGTCAGCTGCGCAGCCTGACCGGAATCGGAGGAGCCGCAGCATTTTTGCTGAACTGAAACAGCATGAATCATTTGCGGTGAGTTTTAATAATAAAAAAATTTACTTTGCAAGCGAAGGAATATTATGGATAAGTTACAAAATTTACAGCCCTGGCAGCAGGTTCAGGGCATTTACGTGCATATACCGTTTTGCAGGCAAAAATGCCTGTACTGCGATTTTAATTCGTACGCCGGTTTTGGGGCAGAGGTAATGGCAAAATATGCTGCGGCGGTATGCAGGGAAATTGCCGGGCGCAGAAAAGATGTACCTGTAAACGACAATGCTTCAATTTATTTTGGCGGCGGTACGCCAAGCCTTTTACCGGCTGAAGCTATAAAAGAAATTACGGACGCTTTAAAAAAGTACGGCTGGTGGCAAAATCCGTGCGAGGCGTCTATCGAGGCAAATCCCGGCACTGTTGATTTGCATAAACTGAAAGCACTGCGGCAGTCAGGGTTTGACCGCATCAGCTTTGGCGTGCAGAGTTTAAACGATGCAGAATTAAAAGCGATAGGGCGCGTGCATAATGCAGCCGAAGCATTGGAAGCGATAGAGCTTGCCAAACAGGCAGGCTTTAAGCGCATTAATGCCGATGTTATTTACGGCCTGCCGGGGCAGACTATGGCAAGTTTAAAAGAAACGCTTACGCAGCTTTGCAGTACCGGCATTGAGCATTTATCCGTTTATGGGCTGATTGTTGAGGACGGCACGCCGCTGCAAAAAATGACAGAAGCAGGGCGGATAATTTTGCCGGATGAGGACGAAGCTGCCGATATGTACGAATTTGTACAGGAGTTTTTAAAAACGCAGGACTTTGAACGCTATGAAATATCTAACTATGCGCGCGGCAAAGCGTACAGCCGCCATAACCTTGTGTACTGGCATTATTACCTGTATGCGGCATTTGGAGCGGGTGCCTGCGCTTTTAACGGTAGCGCGCGTTTTACTGCCGCCGCAAAAGTACAAAACTACATACAGCTTATACAAAGCGGCGGGCAGCTTTATGATAAAGAAGAACTGCCTGTGCCGGTGCAGTTTGAAGAATTTATGTTTATGAACCTGCGCAAAAAAAGCGGCGTAAATTTAAGCGAAGCAAAACAGCGTTTTGGCATAGATGTTATGGAAAAATACGGAGCTGAAATGAAACCGTATATTGAACATAATTTGCTTAGCTTTGATAAAGATCGGCAGAAAATCTGCCTTACCGAAGCTGGTATGGAAGTTGGCAACCGTATTTTTGAAATTTTTGTGACGGATTAAATTTTATTTAAAAAATATATAAAAACTTATTGACAATATCTGAAGGCAGTGCTATTCTAATATCAAGATGTTAGCACTCTATTATAACGAGTGCTAACAATCCCTTCGGAGGTGGGGATATGTTAAACGAAAGAAAGAAGAAAATTCTGCAAATCATCATAGAAGATTACATTTCTACGGCAGAGCCGGTAGGTTCGCGCACTATTGCGCGCAAACATGATTTGGGATTGAGCCCGGCCACTATCCGTAACGAAATGAGCGATTTGGAACTTTTGGGTTATCTGGAGCAGCCCCACACTTCAGCCGGCCGTGTGCCTTCGGCACAGGCATACAGGTTTTATGTAGATTCCATGATTGAGCCGGATACGCTGGACGATAACGACCGTACATTAATTAATACCCTGTACCGCGAACGCCAGCGCAGCATTGATGATATTTTCCTGTCAACCGCCAAAATCCTTTCGCAGATGACGCATAACGTGTCGATGGTGCTGGCAAACCAGCATTCCATCAGCCGTTTCTGCTATTTAAAGTTTTTGCCGCTTGATACGAACCATGCCATTTTGTGCATTGTTACCGATGACGGCAATGTAAACAACTGCGTGGTGGAAATTCCGGCAGGCATGTCTGCCAAAGAACTGGAATACATGGCCGGGCGCATTACAAGAATGCTGGAAGGCAAAGCCGTAACTGATATCGACAAGGCGTTGCTGGATGAAGTGCAGGCAGCGGTTAAAGATGACCGGCTGCTGTTAAGTTCGCTTTTGCATGTGCTGCGCCGCATGACGCGCCCCGAAAAGGAAACCTTCTTTATGGGCGGCACAAGGCAGCTGTTAAGCCAGCCTGAATTCCGTGACATGGAAAAAGTTAAAAACCTTTTGGGCGTGCTGGAAGAAGAAAAAGTTGTGCGCAACATTTTAAAATCCGGCGAAGAATCTGGGCTGCGCATAACGATAGGCAGCGAAAATAAATTTGAAGGCATTCAGGATTGCAGTATGGTGCAGGCAACCTACCGCTTAAACGGCAAAATAGTCGGTACAATGGCGGTGCTGGGGCCTACGCGTATGCAGTATGGCAAAGTAATTGCCGTAATGGATTATCTTCATAAATATTTAAAAACGATTTTAAACAGCTGAGGAGGGACAGTATGCAGGCAGAAGATATTAAAGATACTCAGAACCCTGCGGAAGGAGCAGCGGAAAATGCTGAAGCGCCCGCTGAAGAAAAGGTAAATGCCGGTGAAGCGGCTGCCGGAAATGCTGAAAACGCACAACCGGAAGAAGCAAAGCCGGAAGAACCCCGGAAAGATGAAAAAGATGCAAAAATCGAAGAACTGCAAAACCGCCTGATGCGTTTGCAGGCCGATTTTGAAAATTTCCGCAGACGCAATGCTGCCGAACGCGAACAGCTTTCAACCTTCGTTACGGCAGATGTTGTCGGCAAGTTTTTAAAAGTGCTCGATAACTTTGAAAGAGCCGAGCAGAGCGTAAAAACTACAAACGATATGTCTGCTATCGTAGCCGGCATGGAAAAAATCAAACGGCAGTTTGAACAGGCTTTTAAAGAGCTTGAAGTTGAAGAAATCCCCGCAGAGGGGCAGAAATTTAACCCGGAACTGCACGAAGCCGTAATGCGCGGGCAGAACCCGGATTTAGAGGATGAAAGCATTGAGCAGGTTTTTGAAAAAGGTTACAGGCTGCGCAATAAAATCATCCGCCACAGCAAAGTTAAAGTAATAAGCAACGATTAAGTTGCATTCTTTATACAGTGTAAATTTGAGGAGGAAAAAACATCATGTCTAAAGTAATTGGTATTGACTTAGGTACTACTAACTCTGTAGTAGCTGTTATGGAAGGCGGCGAACCGACCGTTATCACTAACCAGGAAGGCAGCAGGCTGACCCCGTCCGTTGTAGGTTTTTCCAAAAACGGCGAGCGTCTGGTAGGCCAGCTGGCAAAACGCCAGGCTGTTTCCAACCCGGACAGAACCATCAGCTCCATTAAACGCCACATGGGCACTAATTACAGAGTTGAAATTGACGACAAAAAATACTCTCCGGAAGAAATTTCCGCAATGATTCTGCAAAAATTAAAAGCTGACGCTGAAAAATATCTCGGCGAAAGCGTACATCAGGCCGTAATTACCGTTCCGGCTTACTTCTCCGACAGCCAGCGCCAGGCAACCAAAGACGCAGGCAAAATTGCAGGCCTTGAAGTTCTGCGTATTATCAACGAACCTACCGCAGCAGCACTTGCTTACGGCATTGACAAGAGCGAAGACCACACCGTTATGGTTTACGACCTTGGCGGCGGCACGTTCGATGTATCCATCCTTGATGTAGGCGACGGCGTATTTGAAGTTAAAGCTACCAACGGCGATACTCACCTCGGCGGCGATGACTTTGACCAGCGCATTATCGACTGGATGGTTGATGAATTCAAGAAAGCCGAAGGCATTGACCTTTCCAACGACCGCATGGCTATGCAGCGTCTGCGTGAAGCAGCAGAAAAAGCTAAAATTGAACTGTCCGGCGTAATGAGCACCAACATCAACCTGCCGTTTATTACCGCAGGCGCCGACGGCCCGAAACATCTTGACATGGATTTAACCCGTGCTAAATTTGAAGAAATGACCGCAGACCTTGTTGAACGCACCATGGGCCCGACCCGTCAGGCTATGGCCGACGCAGGCATGAGCGCAAGCGACATCAACAAAGTATTGCTGGTTGGCGGTTCCACCCGTATTCCGGCTGTACAGGAAGCCATTAAAAAGTTCATGGGCAAAGAACCGCACCGCGGCATTAACCCGGATGAATGCGTTGCAGTAGGCGCTGCTATTCAGGCAGGCGTACTGGCAGGCGAAGTTAAAGATGTACTGCTTTTGGACGTAACTCCGCTGTCCCTCGGCATTGAAACTGCCGGCGGCATTTTCACCAGAATGATTGACCGCAACACCACCATTCCTACTTCCAAATCTCAGATTTTCTCCACTTATTCCGATAACCAGCCTTCCGTTGATATCCACGTATTGCAGGGCGAACGCGACATGGCTGCCGATAACAAAACTCTGGGACGTTTTGAATTGTCCGGCATTCCGGCTGCACCGCGCGGAGTACCGAAAATTGAAGTTACCTTCGATATCGACGCCAACGGCATTGTAAACGTAAAAGCCAAAGACCTCGGCACCGGCAAAGAACAGAAGATTACCATTACTTCTTCCGGCACGCTTGATAAAGACGAAGTTGACCGCCTTGTAAAAGAAGCCGAAGCCAACGCCGAAGCAGATAAAAAACGCAAAGAAGCAGTTGAAGCGCGCAACCAGGCTGACAGCCTCTGCTATCAGGCAGAAAAAACCATTAAAGACATGGAAGGCAAAGGCAGCGACGAACTGATTGCCAAAGTTAAAACCGCAATGGACGCCCTGAAAGAAAAAATGAAAGGCGACGACGTTGAGGCAATTAAGAAAGCAACCGAAGAACTTACCAAACCTTTGTACGAACTGAGCGCTGAACTTTACAAACAGACCGAAGCAGCCAAAGGTGCGGAAGCAGGTGCAGGTGCCGGCGCAGCAAACGCAGGCGGCACTAAAAAAGCCGATGATGATGTAGTTGACGCCGAAGTTGTTGACGACGACAAGAAATAATCAGCTTAGGATGGTGTAAACCTTGGAAAAAAGAGATTACTATGACGTGCTGGGCGTTTCTAAAAGCGCAACGGCAGACGAGATAAAAAAAGCATATCGTAAACTGGCACGTCAGTATCATCCTGATGTCAACAAGGATAATCCTGATGCTGCAGAAAAGTTTAAAGAATGCTCCGAAGCATACAGTGTTTTGAGCGACGAAAAGAAACGTGCACAGTATGACCAGTTTGGCCATGCAGCCTTTGACGGCGCTGCCGGCGCAGGCGGCGCGGGCGGTTTCGGCGGGTTTGATTTCAGCGGCTTCGGCGGCGCAGGCAGCGGTATGGAGGACATTTTTGATATGTTCTTTGGCGGCGGCGGGCGCTCCAGAGGTGGCCGTCAGGCAGGACCGCAGCGCGGCAGCGATTTGCGCTTCGACATGGAAATCACCTTTGAAGAAGCGGCTTTCGGCATAGAACGCGAAATTAACCTGACGCGCGACGAACAATGCCCAAAATGTAAAGGCAGCGGCGCTGAACCGGGCAGTAAGGTGGAAACCTGCCCCGAATGCCACGGCACAGGCCAGGTAAGCTTTACGCAAAACACTATGTTCGGGCAGATGCGTAACGTACGCCCGTGCAGCAGATGCCACGGTGAAGGCAAAATTATTACCGAGCCGTGCAAAGAATGTAAGGGCAAAGGCACCGTACGCAAAACCAAAAAGCTTAAAGTTAAAATTCCTGCCGGTGTTAACGACGGTTCGCGCCTGCGCGTAAGCGGAGAAGGCGAAGCAGGTATGCGCGGCGGCCCGAGCGGCGACCTTTACGTATATCTGTATGTGAAGCCGCACAAGTTCTTTGAACGCGACGGCAACACTGTATTATGCGAAGTGCCTATTAACATTGTACAGGCAACTTTGGGCGATGAAATAAAAGTACCGACTCTGGACGGCCAGGTAACCATGAAGATTCCTGAAGGCACCCAGCCGGGCCAGGTGCTGCGCCTGAAAGGCAAAGGCATACCCAGCCTGCGCGGAGGCAGCCGCGGCGACCAGTTGGTACGCATAAAAGTTGTTGTTCCTAAAAAGCTGAGCGAAAAGCAAAAAGACGCTCTGCGCAAGTTTGCCGACATCAGCAAGGACAACATCAACCCCGAAGAAAAAAGCTTCTTGAACAAAATTAAAGATTTGTTTAAATAACAAATAAAGCGCGTTTCCGTAAATTCGGAAGCGCGCTTTTAGTATCTTTACAGTTTTATATTTTTCTGTTACAATATGCAGGCAAATGTGCTGCCATAACGGTAGGCGGTTAGCCCTCTGCGGAGGGACTGTGACCCTCCGATAACATAGAATCCGCGTGACGGAAATATGCTAAAGGAGGGGATAGCATGGGTGTTATTGATATTTTAACCATTATTGGTTATACAATAACGGTGTTTTCCTTTGGCTATGTCCTCGGAAAAGACTACTGCAAAAAACGGTAACGACCGCCAAGAGCCTTGCAAACTTTGACGGTCGTTACTTTAGTTAACTGATTTTCAATTTTGCGGGCTGACCGTCTATCGGCAGCCATTTGTTTTTCTATAATTATTATAGCAAACAAGCACAAAAAGTCAAATATAGTAACGCTTAATATAAAAGCCGCCGCGGCGTGATAAATATAAATTGACTGATTTTATAATGTACATTTCGGCCTTGTTATGATAAGATAAAAGGCGGAAATTTATATCTTTTTACTATGAGTTTTTTGAGGAGTGAAACGTAATGCAGTGGACGGAAGTCAGCTTACAGACAACGCATGAACAGGCAGACACAATTGCCGATATTTTATACAGCGCCGGTGCGCAGGGCGTGGCTATGGAAGACCCGCTTTTAATTAATCAGCTGCGCGCAAGCGGCACATGGGAACTGTGCGATATTCCCGAACAGCAGAATACCGAGGTTGTTACAGTAACTGCTTATTACCCGGACGACGAAAAACTTTCCGAACGTTTGGAGTTTATCTCGCGCGAGGTTAAAGCCGTTGAAGAACGTATCGGGCAAAAATGCGTTTTCCGCAATCCGCTGTTCCGTACACTGTGCGAGCAGGATTGGGCAAACGAATGGAAGCAGTATTTCCATGTAACCCATATCGGCAAACACCTTGTTATTAAGCCTTCGTGGGAAAAATATGAAGCCAGGTCTGATGACCTTGTTATTGAAATTGACCCCGGCATGGCCTTTGGCACCGGCACGCACCATACAACAAGCATGTGCATGGAATACCTGGAAGAAATTATTACGCCGCAGGCGGAAGTATTTGACGTTGGCACCGGCAGCGGTATTTTAAGCATTGCGGCCGCCAAATTGGGCGCCAAAAGCATTGTTGCCGTAGATATTGACGCCAACGCCGTACGCATTGCCAAAGAAAACATTGCCGGAAACGGCCTGAGCGAAGTTATTGCAGTTAAAGAAGGCGACCTTCTGCACGGCACGGAAGGCAAGGCAGATGTAATTATTGCCAATATTATTGCCGATATTATTATTATGCTGCTGCCGGATGTTGCACAAAAGCTGAAAGCGGACGGTAAGTTCCTTGCCAGCGGCATTATAGAAGAACGTGAAGACGATATTAAAAAAGCTGCCGCAGCCAGCGGGCTGAAGGTTGTCAGCACGCGCCATAAAGGCGGCTGGGTTGCCATGCTGATGGCACTGGAGGATTAATGCACAGATTTTTTATTCCGCGCCCTTATGCGGAAAACATGATGATAGACGGCATTGACGCACGCCATATTTACACCGTGCTTAAAATGAAGCCGGGCGAAAAAGTGCAGATTGTGAGTGACGACGGCGTAACCGCCCTTGCAGAAATTACTGAAACCGCGCCCGGGCAGACGCTTGTAAAATGCCTTGAAGTTATTGCCGAAAGCCATGAGCCTGCGGTGAAAATTACACTGGCACAGGGGCTTGTAAAAGGCGAAAAGATGGATTTTATCATCCAAAAGGCGGTGGAACTCGGCGTAAGCCGCATTGTGCCTTTGGCAATGGAACATTCCGTTGTGCGCTATGACGGCGAGAAGGCTGCAAAAAAATGCCAGCGCTGGCAAAAAATTGCCGAAAGCGCGGCCAAGCAGAGCAAGCGCGACATTATTCCGCAAATTGCGGAGGTTGCAGCTATTGATAAACTGATGGCTGAATGTGACTGCACAACTAAAATAATTGCTTACGAATGTGAGGACAGGCAGGGCCTTAAACAGGTTCTGCAAAGCAATTTAAAGACAGACAGCATATTAATTATAATCGGCCCGGAAGGCGGCATCAGCGAAGCCGAGCTTAATAAAGCACGCAGCGGCGGTGCGGTGCCTGTTTCGCTGGGCAGGCGCATTTTACGCGCCGAAACGGCCGGGCTTACCGCATTAAGTGCCGTTTTATACGAATTTGACGAACTGGGAGGCTGAAAATGGCAAAAATTGCATTTTATACGCTTGGCTGCAAGGTTAACCAGGCCGATACGGCAAGCATGGAAAACCTGTTTTTGCGCAGCGGGCATCAGCTTGTCAGTTTCGACGGCGAAGCTGATGTATATATTATTAATACCTGCGTTGTTACCAATACCGGGCAGCGCAAATCGCGCCAGACCATTCACCGCGCCATCCGCAAGAACCCCAATGCGCTGATTGTGGTTACGGGCTGCTATCCGCAGACGGCGGCGGAAGAAGTAAAGGCTATTGCCGGCGTAGATATGATTATCGGCAATCAGGACCGCGCGCAGATTGTGCAGCTGGTGGAAGAACGCCTTGCGCACAGGCAGACCGATACGCTGGATGCCGTGCATAAATTAACTGCCAGCACTGCTTTTGAAGAAATGGCAGCAGGCGATATAACCGATAAAACGCGCGCCTTTTTAAAAATTCAGGAAGGCTGCAACCAGTTATGCACTTACTGCATTATTCCGTATGCACGCGGACCGCTGCGTTCGCGCAGCCTTGAAAGCATCCGTACCGAAACGCAGCGCCTTATAAGCGCCGGGTTTAAGGAAATTGTGCTTATAGGCATTCACCTTGGCTGTTACGGTAAAGAAAATCATGACGGCCCTACTTTGTATGACGCAGTTAAAACCGTTCTTGATGTGCCGGGCGTGCAGCGCCTGCGCCTCGGTTCGCTGGAATCTGTGGAGGTAGAGCCGCGCCTTTTAACGCTGATGCAGGAAGACGCACGTTTTTGCAGGCATTTGCACCTGCCGCTGCAATCGGGCTGCGATAAAACCTTGCAGGCCATGCACAGGCCGTATACAACGGCTAAATTTAAAACGCTTCTGGCGGATATTAAAACGAAGGTGCCCGATATTGCCATAACTACGGATGTTATTGTTGGTTTTCCCGGCGAAACGGAAGTGGATTTTGAAACAACCTGCAAATTTGCCGAAAGCTGCGGCTTCAGCAAAATGCATATTTTTCCGTTTTCGGCGCGCAAAGGCACGCCTGCCGAAAAATTTGCGGGCGCTGTAACGGAAACCGTAAAAAAAGAACGTGCCGATATTTTGGGCAGAATTGACGAAACCATGCACAAAACTTTTTTGCAGGCCATGGTTGGGCAAAATGCGGAAGTTTTGTTTGAGCAGCCTGCCGGTGAAGATTATTTTGAAGGCTTAACCGGCAACTATCAGCGCGTTTTTGTAAAAAGCGGCGGCCGTAATCTGGGCGGCGAAATACTGCCTGTAAAAATAACTGCTTTTGACGGCGAAAAACTGCTTGGCGAAATTATAAAAGACTGAAGAATTTAACATAATTTAAAAGGAATTTTATTATCTTTGGCGAATTTATAATAAGTTACCAATTAAATACAACCTTAAACAGCGAGGAGGTAAAAATATGAACGACTGCGTATTCTGCCGTATTATTTCCGGAGAGATTCCTGCCGAAAGAGTATATGAAGACGATAAAATGATTGTTATCCGCGACGCCGCACCGGCTGCGCCCGTACACGTACTGATGATTCCGAAGGAACATACGGAAAACATTGTTGCGGCAGACCCGGAACTTGTTAAGTACATGCTGGGCAAAGTAAAAATGCTCAGCGAAAAACTCGGCGTAAGCGAAAAAGGCTTCCGCATTGTTGTTAACACCGGCGACGAAGGCGGGCAAACCGTGCACCATCTGCATATCCATCTTTTGGGCGGTAAAATGCTCGGCTGGCCTCCGTGCTGATTGACAAACTCCTTACAGTAATGTATAATTAGACGGTGAGATTATATGCTTCGGAGTATTCTCAAAGCATATAAATTGTATATACACTTCCCTAAGTGTGTGGAGGGAGGGAGATCAGATGGCAGAAATTAAAGTTGGCAAAAACGAAACTCTTGACAGCGCACTGCGCAGATTCAAAAGAGCTACCCAAAAAGCCGGCATCCTTTCTGAAGTAAGAAAACGCGAACACTATGAAAAACCGAGCGTTCAGCGCAAAAAGAAATCCGAAGCCGCAAGAAAACGTAAATCCAGATAATGGGGGCGCGTGCAGATGTCAATTAAAGATCAGCTGACAGAAGATATGAAGCAGGCCATGAAAGCCCACAACAAAGTGGCGCTGGAAACCATCCGCATGGCGCGTGCCAATATCAAAAATGTCGAGATCAATGACAAAAAAGAACTTACTGAAGACGAAGTAATTGCAGTTTTGATGAAAGAAGTTAAGATGCGTCAGGATTCTCTTGCTGAGTTTGAGAAAGCAGGACGCACCGATCTGATAGACCAGGCCAAAGCTGAGATTGAAGTGCTGCAAAAATATCTTCCGGCCGCAATGGAAGATGATGAGCTGCAAAGCCTTGTTAAGGAAATAATTGCCGAAACAGGCGCAGCCAGCATGAAGGACATGGGCAAGGTAATGCCTAAGGTTATTGCCAAAGCCGGTGGCCGTGCCGATGGCAAACGCATTAATGCCATGGTAAAACAACTTTTACAGTAAGTATAAGCCAATGCTTAATAACAGAGCTTGCAGACGCAGGCTCTGTTATTTTTTGTGAATACGGTATTTGCCACTTGTGATTTAAGGCAAATTTTGTTATAGTATATGTAAAGAGATTGGCAGAAGCCGGTCTTATAAATGGAGCAAATTCCCCTGCGGTGTTCGTTACATTGCCTTTTAGTTTTGAGCCAACACACTTACCTAGGGAGCCCGGAATTTGAGCTCCGCCTATTAAAAACAAGCCCTCTCGAGGGGACTTTTGCGGTAGGCGGGAGGGCACCCACCTGCACATGCAGGTTCAAAACATTGGGCAGGACGGCATTGCGGGGAAATTTTTTTGGAGGACTCATGGAGCTTTCACGTGTAGAAATGGTTATCGGCCCCAAGGCCGTTGAAAAATTAAATGCCGCCAGAGTTGCTGTTATAGGCCTTGGCGGCGTTGGTTCTTATGTGGCGGAGGCCTTGTGCCGTACCGGTGTCGGCAGCTTTGTAATTATGGATAATGATACCGTTGAAGCAAGTAACATTAATCGCCAGCTGCCTGCGCTTACAAGCACTATCGGCAAGTTTAAGGCCGATGTCATGGCCGCACGCCTGCGCGATATTAACCCCTTGTGCCGCATAAGGGTTATTAAGGATTTTTACAGGCCTGGTGATTTTGAAAACCTTTTTGTGGACGGTTTTGATTTTATTGCCGACGCTATCGACAGTACGGAATCGAAAGCAGACCTTTTAATAGAGGCTTACAGGCATAATGTTCCCGTGGTATCGGCCATGGGTACGGGCAACAAGCTGCACCCGGAAATGCTGGAAATTACGGATATCAGCAAAACAAGCGTGTGCCCGCTGGCGCGCAGCATGCGCAAAAAACTGCGCGACGCCGGTATTACCGAAGGCATTACCGTTGTATATTCGCATGAAGAACCGCAGCGCTTTATTGAAGGCAGCGTGCCGGGCAGCCTGGTGTTTGTGCCTGCCTGCGCCGGTATGATGATGGCTGCGCATATTGTACAGAAAATAATTGTCGGGCAGGATTAAAATATGGACAGTTTATTTGCACAAACAATTACCAAACCGCTGGCAGACCGCATGCGCCCGCGGCGTTTAAGTGATTTTGCCGGGCAGGAAAAAGCCCTCGGGCCGGGCAGCCCACTGCGGCGGATGATTGAGCGCGACGCTTTGCAGCCGCTGTTGTTTTACGGGCCGCCGGGAACCGGCAAAACTACATTGGCACATATTATTGCCAATATGACGCAAAGCCGTTTTGTTGCGCTTAATGCAGTATCAAGCGGCGTGCCGGAGCTGCGTAAGCTGATTGGCGAAGCGCGTGACGCTTTGTACAGCGGCATGGGGCGTACGATAGTTTTTATCGACGAAATACACCGCTTTAACAAGGCTCAGCAGGATGTGCTTTTGCCGTATGTGGAAAACGGCACGGTTATTCTTATCGGCGCAACCACGGAAAACCCGTTTTTTGAAGTAAATGCGCCGCTTTTGTCGCGGATGAAAATTATCCGTCTGGAGCGGCTTGATAAAAATGCCGTTAAAAAGATTCTGCAAAAGGCGCTGACGGATAAGGAAAACGGCTACGGCAGGCAGGGGCTTGCCATAACTGACGAGGCGCTGGAGGCACTGGCTGATTTTTGCGGCGGCGACGCGCGCGTGGCGCTGAACCTTTTGGAGCAGGCGGAATTTATGCTGCCGGACGGCGTAAAAACGATTGACGGCGCGGTGCTTAAAAGCGTAATGGGCGACGCTTTTAAGCGTTACGATAAAAAGGGCGACCGCCATTATGACACGGTATCGGCCTTTATAAAAAGTATGCGCGGCAGTGATGCCGACGCGGCACTGCATTATCTGGCAGAGATGCTGGAAAGCGGCGAAGATGTGCGTTTTATCGCGCGGCGCATTGTTATCTGCGCGGCAGAAGATGTAGGCAATGCTGACCCGATGGCGCTGGTTGTGGCTAATTCAGCGGCGCAGGCTGCCCACTTTATAGGCCTGCCGGAAGCACAGCTGCCGTTGGCGCAGGCCGTTTGCTATATAGCCAACGCTCCCAAAAGCAACGCCTGCTGCACGGCAATTTTCAGTGCGCGTGAAGAAGCGCGTGCGGTGCAGAGTACGGTGCCCAAACATCTGCGCGACGCGCATTACCCCGGCGCAGGTGCGCTGGGTCATGGCACGGGCTATAAATATCCGCACGATTACCCCGGCGGCTGGGTACAGCAGCAGTATATGCCTGATGAACTTATTGGGCACAAATATTACTTTCCGAAGGACATCGGCGCGGAAAAAGCGCTGCATGACAAACAGAAAAATTAATTAATAACCCTGTATACTTTTAGCGTGCGTTGACTTTGCACGCTAATTTTTATATAATTTTCTTATGCGTTGTACCTATTTAAAAGGAGCGATTTTTGAATTATGAAGTACATGAGTGGTAATGAAATCCGTAAAAGATTTTTAAAGTTTTTTGAAGACAGAGGGCATCTTGTTCTGCCGAGCGCTTCGCTCATTCCGCAGGACGACCCGACTCTGCTTTTAATTGGTGCGGGCATGGCGCCTTTTAAGCCGTTTTTTACCGGTAAAATGAAACCGCCTTCTCCGCGTATCACTACCTGCCAGAAATGCGTGCGCACCGGCGATATTGAAAACGTAGGACGCACTGCACGCCACCATACCTATTTTGAAATGCTGGGCGATTTTTCCTTCGGCGATTATTTCAAAAAAGAAATCATTCCCTGGAGCTGGGAATTTTTAACCAAAGAACTGGAGCTGCCTGCCGATAAACTGTGGGTAACCATCCATCCGACTGACGACGAAGCATACGAAATCTGGCACAATGTTGTAGGCGTGCCTGATGAACGCATTGTACGCCTTGAAGAAAACTTCTGGGAAACCGGCAGCGGCCCGTGCGGACCGGACAGCGAGCTGCACATTGATATGGGCGAAGAACGCGGCTGCGGAAGGCCGGACTGCAAACCCGGCTGCGACTGCGACCGTTTCCTTGAAATCTGGAACCTGGTATTTACCCAGTATGACCAGCATGAAGACGGCACTTATACACCGCTTGCCAATAAAAACATTGATACCGGCGCAGGCCTTGAACGCCTTGCTTCCGTGTTGCAGGGCAAGCCTTCCAACTTTGAAACCGACCTTATCTTCCCGATTATTGAATACGCCGCTAAGGTTGCCGGCGTAGAATACGGCAAGAATAAAAAGACCGACGTATCCTTAAAGGTTATTGCCGACCATGTCCGCAGCATTACCTTTATGATTGCCGACGGCGTGCTTCCTTCCAACGAAGGCCGCGGCTATGTACTGCGCCGCGTTCTGCGCCGTGCCGTACGCCATGCGCGCTTAATCGGCATTGAAGACAAGTTCCTTAACGGTGCGGTTGATGTTGTTATTGACATGTTTAAAGAACCTTATCCGTACCTTGTTGAAAAAACAAGCTTTATCCATAAAGTTATCGAAATGGAAGAAACCAGCTTCCTGCGCACTCTGCGCCAGGGCTGCGACCTTTTATATACCGAAATCGAAAGCCTCAAAAAAGAAAACAAAACCGTGCTGGACGGCGCAACTGCTTTCCGCCTGAGCGATACTTTCGGTTTCCCGCGTGAGCTGACTGCCGAAATTCTGGAAGAAGAAGGCATGACGATGGACGATAAGGCCTTTAACGAGGCTTTGGAAGTTCAGCGCAAAATGGCACGCGACGCTCGCGATGACAAGACCGGACGCCCGGTAATTTACAACACCCGCAGCATTGACCTTGCTTCCTTAAAGGTTGATGAAGGCGCACAGGGCGGCAAAATTGTTGCCATGTATCCTGCTCATGACGCACAGCCGATTGAGAGCATGGAGGACGGCAAAAAAGCCGCTGTTATTACCGATGTTACCGCATTCCACGCTGAAGGCGGCGGACAGCTTGGCGATACCGGCCGCATTATTGCCCCTGCCGGCGTAATGCAGGTTGAAATTACAAAAAAACTGCCGGACGGCGCAACCATTATGATTGGCACCGTAACCGAAGGCACCGTTGCCGTTGGCGACGAAGTTAAATTTGAAATTGAACGCGGACGCAAAAACGATATTGCCCGCAACCATACCGCAACTCACCTGCTGCATGCAGCTTTAAAACAGGTTTTGGGCGACCATGTAAACCAGGCAGGCAGCTATGTTGGCCCTGACCGTCTGCGTTTCGACTTCTCGCATTTCTCTCCCGTAACGGAAGAAGAACTGCGCAGGGTTGAAGAAATTGTAAACGACCAGATTCTGGCAGCAAAAGATGTAACCATTGAAGAACTGCCGATTGATGAAGCCAAAAAACGCGGCGCAGTTGCACTGTTCGGCGAAAAATACGGCAGCATTGTACGCGTTGTTACCGTACCGGGCTTTTCCATGGAATTCTGCGGCGGCGTGCATGTTGGCAACACCGCACAGATTGGCATGTTTAAAATCCTGTCCGAATCGAGCACAGGCGCAGGCGTACGCCGTATTGAAGCCGTAACCGGCCACGGCGCGCTGAACTATGTACGCGAGATGGAAGACATGGTTAAAACCGCAGCAACCGGCCTTAAATGCCGCAGCAATGACCTTTGCGCACGTATCTGCGCATTGCAGTCCGATTATAAAGCAGCGGAACAGAAAATCAGCGAACTGGAATGCCAGATTGCCAAAGCGCAGGTAAGCGACGCTGCTTCCAGCGTTTGCGATATTAAAGGCGTTCCTGTACTTGTACAGAAAGTAAGTGCCGGTGACGTTGAAGCACTGCGCAGCCTCGGCGACCAGATGCGCGATAAAGTAGGCGGCGTTGTAGTGCTGGCTGACGTTATTGACAGCGGCAAAATCAACATTCTTGCCATGGCAACCAAAGACGCTGTTGCCAAAGGCATCCATGCCGGGCAGATTGTTAAAGAAGTTGCCAAAGTTTGCGGCGGCGGCGGCGGCGGACGCCCCGATATGGCGCAGGCCGGCGGCAAAGATGCTTCCAAACTTGATGAAGCATTGAAAACCGCACTGACTGTTATTGAAGGACAGATTAAATAATTTCACAAAATAGTAACGGCTGGGTTTAAAGCTCAGCCGTTTCTTTCTATTATTTTGCGTTAAGGTATGTTAAAATAAATAAAAAGCCTTTTTATTTTTAAAGGAGGAATAGTTATGAGCATTTCAAGCGAAACCATGATGTTTAAACGCACTGAAGATAAAAAAGACGTAGCCCAGACTATCCGTGAGGTTTATGCCGCGCTGGAGGAAAAGGGCTATAACCCGGTAGACCAGCTTGTGGGCTATCTTTTAAGCGGAGACCCCACTTACATTACCAGCCATAAAGATTCCCGCACCAAGCTGCGCCGTTTTGAACGTTATGAGCTTTTGGAAGAGCTTGTAAAAAGTTATCTTTCCGCATCGGCTAAAAAGTAGGGCGGCGCTATGAAAAGAAGCATGGGGCTTGATATCGGCACGCGCACAATAGGCGTGGCAACGAGTGATTTGCTGGGCATGATTGCCGGCGGCGTGGAAACCATACGCCGCACAACGGAAGAACGCGATTTTGAGCGCATAGGCGAGCTGATTAAAGAGCATGAAGTGGATACGGTTGTTTTGGGCTACCCCAAAAATATGAACGGCACAATAGGCGAACGCGCACATGTAAGCGAGGCTTTTGCCGAAGAACTAAAAAAACGCTTTGAAGGCATTAAAGTTGTGCTGTGGGATGAAAGGCTTTCGACAGTGGCGGCGGAAAATGTGCTGATAGACGCGGATATGAAGCGCAAGAAACGCCGTAAAATTATTGACATGATGGCGGCTGTGGTTATTTTGCAGAATTATTTGGACAGCCGGCGCTAAACAAACGGCAGCGGGGTGATTTTAATGTTACAGAGAAAACATAAAATAGCCGGCGGCGTAATAGCGGTGCTGATAATTCTCGGCACGCTGGCGGTGCATGTGGCAGGCAATAAAGCCGCGGGCTTTGTAAACGAAATGGCCGACAGGCAGACGGTGCTGCAGGGCAAGCTGCAAATAGGGCATTTCAGCGCCAGTGTATCGGGCAATGTTGTGTTTGAAAACGTAGTGTGGACTGCGCCTGACGGCAAAAAACTGGCCGAAGTACCGGAAATGAACGTTTCCGCCAACCTTTTTGATATCCTTAAAGGTTCTTTCGGCATTAACTCCATTAACAGCATCTCTATCGAAAAGCCGCAGTTTGCGGTAAATTACACCGATAAAGACGGGCTTGACATTATTAACTATATCAATTTTTCCGATAAAGATGATGAAACACCGACAGAGTTCCGCGGCATGGTGGAAATTACAGACGGCGCTCTGGCACTTGACATGAACGGGCAGAAGCTTGATTTCAGCAACGTGGAAATGCAGGCTAATTTAAAAGAGTTCCCGGATATTAAATTTACTTTGCAGGGTAAAAACGGCGATGCTGATTTAATTGGCAGCATTGATAAGGTTTATGACGATGTAACAATCGGCGCCGAAGTTAAAAACCTGCAAATTACTGAGCTTATGAAGGTTCTGCCTTCGTTTGGCGAACTGAGCATTACCGGCGGCGTTATTAACGGCGCCAAACTTGCAGCAGGGCTGCACGATGCGCAGTGGAACCTGAACCTTGACGGCAGCCTGAGCGGCGTGGCAGGCAAGGCTTTGGGCTATAACATTACCGATGGCGGCGGCAGCTTTGCCATTGACAACAATGCCGCTTCGTTTACCGCCGTTAAAGGCAAAGTGGAGGGTCAGGATGTTAACATGGACGGCAAAATCCTGTTCCAGAAACAGGGCATGCCTACTTATGATTTGAACGTGGCAGCGCCTTCCTTCCGCGTGGACGCTGTAAGCCCCGGCCTTGGCATTACCGACAGCGTTAACATTAACGGCAAGGTAACCGGCCCGATTGACGCTCCTGTAATTAACGGTAGTTTTACCATGGATAAGCTGGAAGTTGCACCGCTTGTGGCAACGGGCATTAACGGTAATTACAACTATACCAACGGCCTGGTAACGTTAAGCAACACTTACGCCAATGTTTACAGCGGTACTTTGGGCGTAAGCGGCACGGTAGAGGCAGCAACCAAAAACTTTGCGCTGCATCTTTCCGGCAGCGGCATGGACAGCACTGCGGTAACGGAAACGCAAATCAGCGGCCCGCTGAGCTTTGAAGCAGACGCCAGCGGCACCGGCAGTGCAGACAGCGCCGTTGCGGGAGGTACGTTTGTTATTGCACCCGGCAATTTTGCAGGCGTTCCGTTTAACTCGCTTTCAGGCAATTTCAGCCGTGCAAACGGGCAGATGACCTTCTCCGGCATTACCATTGGCACACCGCTTGGCAGCTTTACCTCTAACGCCGTAATGAACAGCAACGGCAAAATTACTTTTGATAAAATGAGCGAATCAGGCTTTACCGCTCCTACCAAAGAAGAAGTGCGCGAAAACGTGCGCCAGCAGGTTGGTGGGGCAGTAAAACAAGGCCTTGGAAAATTGTTCAACAGATAAAAAAATCCCGGATTTACATTTGTAAGTCCGGGATTTTTGTAATTGGGCCAGGTGTTAAGCTGCGTCAGGCACTTCGCGGTAAAGCTCGGTGACGGAGCCGTCTTTGAATTCGACGCGGATAATGTCTACTTTCCAGGGCAGGCTTTTGAAATCGGATTTAACCAGAGTGTCCGTGTGCGGATCAAGCAGGTCAAGTTCTACATAGCGGTAGCTGTTAACCGTTTGCCCGTCCGGGAAATTATCGCCGTTATAAACGGTGAAACTGGTAAGTTCCGACCCGTTTTGGCTTTGGTAAATGGTTACACGGTAGGTAAAGTTGGCGATGTCTTTGCCGCTGATGTTTTTCATTTGCGTATAGACGTCAAGCCAATGCCTTTCGTCAACCATAAAGCCGTACTGGTTATTAATGGTCATCCTGCCGGAAACACATTCTACCATATTGGCAAGCTCTTTGGCGATGGGCGCGTTGAGTTCTGCCAGTTTAGCTTTTTCGGCAGCGTCAACTTCTAAAACAAAGTCGTAAAAATTATTAATTTCCAAAAGTTTCCAGGTGCCGTCCTCAAGTTCGTTCATAGTAAGGTTCAGCGTAAAATCTTTGTCCAGTTTTTTGCTGTGCAGTGTGGCCTGTACGGCGGCTGTCCTGCCGTTTTGGCTGATAACCGAAACATCGCCGATATCAAGCCCGGCCGGCGCCGTTGCCTGTTTTATGTTTTTGGCCATAACTGACTGCTGCGCTTTGGAGTTAAATACGGCGTCGGTATCCTGCCCCGCGATGGCGTCCAGAGTTGCCGTTTTTAAAAGATTGACTACCTGCGGCTTAATTGCTTTGGCATAACCCATAATGAAATTGCTTTCGGGCGATTGCGGCATATTGCTGAGTTTGGCTTCCGCATTTAAAAAATCATCATAGGCTTTGCTGTACAGCCTGTCCATATCCACATGCTGCTGAAAGCTGACAGCGTCGTGGCCGGTAATGGCGTCGCCAATCAGCGACAGGGAGTAAGCCGGTGTTTTAACCCAGTAAAAAAAGTAAAAGGCGGCGGCAATAATAACGGCTGCTGCGGCAGCCATGCCTAAGAATTTATATTTTCCGTTCATCACAACACTTCCTTTAATTGGTTTATACTTATTATAAACCACATTGGGCGGCAGATAAATGTTTTTTTGCGCTGCTGCCACAGAAAATACAATATTTTTTAACAGATAGTTTGGTTGACAGTTTGCCCTGTGATACGATAAAATAAACCTAATTATTATTGATATTTAAGAAAGAGGTTTACAATGGACGATAACAAAGAATTTGAGCTTGAACATGAACATATCGACGAAGAAGAAATAGTGGTTATCACCGACGAAGACGGCAACGAAATGTATTTCCGCGAGGAAATGGTGCTGCCTGTCGGCGAAAAAAACTTTGCGGTGCTTTCGGCAATAGATGTTGACGAATGTGACTGCGAAGATGAGGCTTGCCACTGCCACGACCACGAAGAAGACGATGATGATGACAATGTAATCATTGCCCGCATTGACTTTGACGAAGACGGCAACGAAATTTATCTTGGGCCTACCGACGAGGAGTTTGAAGAAGTTAAAGCGGCTTACGAAAAACTCGTTGCCGAATGGGACGAAGAATAATAAACTGCCTGCCGGACCTCTGGTCCGGCATTTTTAAAGTACGAATGTTTAGGGGCGGCGTAGCATGAGAAAAATATTACCGTTTTTTATGAGCACTTTGCTGGTAATATTTGTAGCATCTTACTGGGTTTTAAATTATACGGGCAACAATGCCGATTTAGCCGACGGCAAAACTTACGTTATTACGGTAGAAAACGGCATGACCGCGGCAGACATTGCCAATATGCTGCACGGGCAGAAACTTATTAAACGCCCTGAAAGCTTCAGGCTGGAAGCGCGTTTTATGGGCCTGGAAGGCAAATTGCAGGCCGGAAGCTACGAAATTGAAGCAGGAAAATCAAACGGCGAAATTATAGATATTCTGGCGCGCGGGCAGGTTAAAACCGTAAGCTTTACCGTGCCTGAAGGCTATACGGTAGAAAAAACTGCTGCCAAACTGGCGGCGGAAGGGCTGGGCGATGCGGAAAAATTTAAAGAAGCCGCACGCAACTACACTCCGTATAAATATATGGAAACCAATAATGCCAATGTAAAATACAAGGCAGAAGGCTTTATTTTCCCTTCAACCTACCAGTTTAACGACAGCATGACGGAAAAAGACATGCTTGCCATGATGGTTAAGGAGTTTAACACGCAGATTAACCACGAAAAAATCGGCGAAGCGGCAGAAAAAACCAAAATGTCCATTCACGATATAGTAACCATTGCTTCAATGGTGGAGCTGGAAGCCGTTTTTAAAGAAGAACAGCCGCGCATTGCCGGTGTTTTTCTGCGCCGCTTGAAAATTTACATGCCCATTCAGTCGGATACAACCATTCAATATATACTGGGCGGAGAACAGAAGGCCGAAATCACTATTGCCGATACGCGCATTGAAAATCCGTACAACACGTATGTTAACTCCGGCCTGCCGCCGGGACCGGTTGGCAGCCCCGGCATGGACGCCATTAAAGCCGTACTGAACCCGGAAAATACGGATTATTTATACTTTGTGGCCGAAAAAGACGGGCACCACCGTTTTACGCGCACTTACGAAGAACATTTACAGGCGATAGAAGATATTCACGGCCCGCAGTAAGGAAGGAACATGACAAGACAAATTGTTAAGCCGGAGCTTTTGGCGCCGGCAGGGAATATGGAAAAGTGCAAAATGGCGCTGCGCTACGGTGCGGATGCCGTTTACCTGGGCGGCAAAATGTTTGGCCTGCGCGCTTTTGCCAATAATTTTGAAATTGACGAAATTAAAGAAGCGGCAGACTTTGCCCATTCTTTAGGCAAAAAAGTTTATGTAACCGTAAACATTTTTGCGCATAACAGCGATATTGAAAAACTGCCGGAATACTTGCAAGAACTGCAAAAAGCAGGCGCGGACGCGCTTTTGATAAGCGACCTTGGCGTATGGCAGACGGCGCGGCGCGTTGTGCCCGGCATGCCGCTGCACGTAAGCACGCAGGCTAACACCACCAACTGGGCAAGCGTGCAGGCATGGCAGGATTTGGGCGCGGAACGTGTAGTGCTGGCGCGCGAACTTTCGCTGGAAGAAATTGCACAAATCGGCGCAAAAACCAGTGTGGAACTGGAAGCCTTTGTACACGGCGCAATGTGCATATCCTACAGCGGCCGCTGCCTTTTAAGCAGCTACCTTACGGGGCGCGACGGCAACCGCGGCGCATGTGCGCAGGCCTGCCGCTGGGAATACACCCTGCACGAAAAGAACCGCCCCGGCGAAAGCTACGATATTGAAGAAGACGCGCACGGCACCTATGTAATGAACAGCAAGGATTTATGCCTTATCGCGCGCATACCGCAGCTTGTTAAAGCAGGTATCTGCAGCTTGAAAATTGAAGGCCGCATGAAAAGCGTGCATTATGTGGCAACCGTGGCCAGCGTGTACCGCAAGGCGATTGACGCTTACATGAAAGACCCGGAAGGCTACAAAGTGCTGCCTGAGTGGATTGAAGAACTGAACAAGGTATCGCACCGCCCGTATACCGAAGGCTTTGCCTTTGGCACGCCCGGCGCGGATGCGCAGGTTTACACCACCAGCAGCTACGAACAGACGCACGATTTTGTAGGCATTGTTTTAAGCTACGATAAAGCAAATAAAAAAGCGCTGATTGAGCAGCGCAACAACGTAAAAAACGGCGAACAGCTGGAACTTTTAATGACGGACGGCACTTTAATGCCGCTGGAACTTAAAAATATGCAGGACGAAGAAGGCACGCCCATCGAATGTGCGCCGCACGCACGCCAGCACTTTTGGATTGACTGCGCTGCGGAGCTTCTGCCCGATTCGCTGCTGCGGAGGAAAATTATATGAGCGACGACCGAAGTATTATCTATCTGCGCGTGGCGCCGGAACGCATTGCTGACGTAAACTGGATTATGGAAGGCTATGAACACCTGGCGCTTGTTACAACCGAAGACCCGCGTGAAGGCGTGGTTAAACTTTTAGGCACGCCCGATACCTACAACGACGTAATGGAAATAATTGAAAACATGCCCTTTACGGTAGAAATTCTGGAAGGCGAGCCGGTTTTATAGTGACAGCAGGCAGTATTTATGATAAAATATAATGGTATTATTGTTTAGGAAAGACTGGTGGAGTGGAAATGATGCAGCGTTTGGGCAGGTTTTTAAGCCTGATGGCCAAAAACGGGCTTGACTGCGTTATTGTGAAGGATATACCGACAATCCGCTATCTGTCAGGCTTCCGCGGCGACAGCAGCCTGCTTTATGTTGACGCCAAAAGCACGGTTTTAATAACCGACGGGCGCTACACCACGCAGGCAGAAGGCGAAGTGCAGCATTACTGCCGTGTATTTACCTACACCGGCGATATCTGGCAGGCAGCGGCGGATTTTGCCAAGGCGCATACCAAAATAGGTTTTGACGGCGCAGCTTACAGCTATAACGATTACCAGAGCCTTAAAGAGGCAGTAAGCGGCAAAGAGCTTTTAAACATTGATTTAAAGTATCTGCGCATGGTTAAAGACGAACGCGAACTGAACCTGATGTGGAAAGCCTTTAAAATTGCCGACCAGGCGTTTTTAAAACTGCTGCCGGAAATTAAACCCGGCATGACGGAAAAAGCACTGGCTGCAAGGCTTGAATACTACATGAGCAGTATGGGCAGCGAAAAACCTTCGTTTGATACGATTATCGCCTCCGGCGCGCGCAGCGCTCTGCCGCACGGCATGGCAAGCGATAAACAGATTGAAATAGGCGATTTTATTACCTTCGACTTTGGCGCTGTGTACGACGGTTACCATTCCGACATGACGAGAACGGTTGTGCTCGGCATGGCCAATTCGTGGCACAAGGAAATTTACACCATAGTTGAAGAAGCCCAGTGGCGCGGTTTAAAAAGCGCAAAGCCCGGCATGACGGGCGCGGAGCTTGACGCGATTGTAAGAGAATACATTACCTCGCGCGGCTACGGCGAAAACTATGTGCACGGGCTGGGGCACGGCGTGGGCCTTGAAATTCACGAAATGCCCAATATCAACAAACGCGGTACTGATGTTGTGCTGGAGCCCGGCATGACATTCAGCATAGAACCAGGTATTTACATTCCCGGCAAGGGCGGTGTACGTATCGAAGACACGGTTGTATTGACGGATGACGGCGCTAAAGTGCTGTGCGGCGTTAAAAAGCAACTGATGGAAATTGTTTAATTTTAAATAAACAGGAGGAGCATTTATGATTTCAACCAACGAATTTAAAACCAACGTAACTGTTACCATCGATGGCGACGCATGGCAGGTTGTAGAATTCCAGCATGTAAAACCGGGCAAAGGCGCAGCTTTTGTACGTGCTAAAATGCGCAACATGTGCACCGGTGCCGTTGTAGAACGCACCTTCAACGCAGGCGAACGTCTGCCGAAAGCACATATCGACCGCCGCGCAATGCAGTATCTGTATGAATCCGACGGCAACTATGTATTCATGGACAACGAAACCTACGAACAGTCCGAACTTACCAAAGAACAGCTTGGCAATGCAATCAACTTCCTTAAAGAAAACATGGATGCCAAAATCATGATTTACAACGGCCGCGTTATCGGCGTTGACCTGCCGAACACCGTTGAACTGACTGTTGTTAAAACCGACCCGGGCATCCGCGGCGATACGGCTACCGGCGGCAGCAAACCCGCAACCATGGACACCGGCTATGTTGTTAAAGTACCTCTGTTCATTAACGAAGGCGACGTACTCAACATTGATACCCGTACCGGCGAATACATTTCCCGCGCGTAACTTAACTGAGCGCCGATTTAGCTGAGTCGCCAATTAGTGCCGAGTGACAGCGAAGGCAATAATTGTGCCAGCGAAGCTATGCAAATTTTGCGATTGAATAATGAGCAAAATTTACGTACCACAATATAAAATTTATAATTACGCAAAAGAGCTGAACTTTATGTTCGGCTCTTTTTTTGTACATACAGGAAACCACTGTTTATATTCAGCTTGGCAAAACGTCGCTCCTAATTGCGTACGCAAACACGGCTGCACAGCGGTTTGCGCATGGAGGATACAACAGTGATTTAGCCGTCGCGATTTTGCTCTGCGCTTCATCTAAACAGTGGTTTTCTGTTCATAAAGAAGTACATACAGCAAACTGTAAAATTGCTTATAAGTTATAGTAATAAATTGCCGCTTATGCTATGATTAAATTATAAAAGGTTCGTTAAGCCATAATTAAACGGGTGGTGGCGTGTTATGGAAAAAATTAAAAGCATACTGCGTTTTTTACCGGTGTTTATATTTATTGTTGCTGTAATTGCACTTTTTAACAGCTACGGAGATATGCAGAAGGTGCGCCCGGCTGATGAGTATAAGGATATGGGCGTTTACACGTTTTACCCGCAAAGGGTAATTCCGCTGCAAAAAGAAACCAATTTTAGCGGCAAAATGAAAAGAAGAAACCCCACAACTACCGTTTATGCCGTAGATTACTGGACGGAAGAAAACAGGAAAAATAAACTGGCGGCAGCAGCCGAAAAGATGCCGGAACCTGAAAACTGGCGTGAAAAAATTGAACAGGGTAAAAAGTTAAGAGATAAGCTGCGTTTTGTGAATGAGTATAATTATATCCTTGAAAAAGGCGGCATTGAAAGCAGCGCCCAACAAATTGTGGATGAAGGAAAAACTGTTGAACGCCGCGTGCTTTATATACCGGAAGAAAAATCATATATTACTGTTGAAAAAGATATGACAGCAGAAGATTACGTAGACGAACAGATTGGTTTAAACAAAAAAGTTGCTATGGCGGCACTTACCTATATTGTGGCGTTTGCCGCATACTATGCTGTAAAATATTTTGCTAAGTCAAAATGACGCCATTAAAACGTTTTATAACTGCCGTTAAAACATAATTTTTATAAAAAACAACCGGAAGCATTATACTGTGCTGCCGGTTGTTTTTGCTTATATGTTTGTTTTATAAAGTTAGAAAGTATACGTTGCCTGTACGTTAAAGCTGCCGCCCTGGCGTTCGCCTGCGTAGCCGCGCATATTAAGGTCAAAGCTCCACGGGCTGGTGGGCGTGGGCTGGTAGTTAAAGCCAACTTCTGCCATTACGCTGCTGCCCTGCAAGCTCTGTGTGGGCGCTTTAAGCCCCTGTGCCGTCATATCAGCGTCGCCGTTAAACTCGTACTCATAAGCAAGGCCATAGTAAGTGCTGAACTTATTTTCCTTATTGCTGGTAATGCGTGCGCCAATGCGCAGGCGGTCACTGTTAATGCTGTCAAACTCAAATTCATCACCTGCAACCTTAAAGCTGTCGCCTTCGGTATAGGTGTGGAAGAACTTACCGTATACATCAAGGTCACTGCTTTCGCTCAGGCTGATAATTTTACCAATGCCAAGGTGTGCGCCGTAGTAAGCGCTTTCACTTTCGTAGCCGTAAAAATTGCCTGCACCGTCGCGCAAAGCGTTATCCATATCGCTCTTTAACATACCGGCGCGGAGGCTGCCTTCCGTATAAACACCGTTTTTATTGGTGTAGCGTGCCGCAATGCCGCCGCCGTTATAAACAAGGCTGCCGTCACCGCGGAAGAACTCGTTGTTAAATTCGTTGTAAGTACGGTAATTGCCGCTGCCGTTTTCGTAGAATACGCCCCAGCTGAACTCACTGCCGTTGTCGAACTTATCGGCGTTGCCCACGCCTGCAATAACGCTCCAGCCGTTAATTTTAATGTCGCTGTTCACATCATACTTGCTGCGGTTACCGTGTACGGCGGCAAAGGTTTTAACGCCGTAGTTATCATCACGGCTTATGGTATCCAAACTGTCGCTGATTAAATCCGTGCCCTGGTTTACAAAGGCTGCCGCAACGGCACGGTTTTCGGCGACGAGGTCGATTTGGCTGTTAGCTTTTAATGTATCGACCTTAAAATCAACAGAACCATCATCGTTTACAGTTGCAGTGCCTGTACCTTCCGTTGCTACACCGGCAAAAAAGTTATCTTTTACTTTTATATTATCTTTCTTAATACCAAGGTTAACACTTTTATTGCTTTCTATAAGCGTCATGGTATCACCAACAGCAATTTTGCTGCCGCCCGCAATGCTGTTAAGGTAAATTTCGGTATTGGCAAGGTCGTTTTCTGCTCCTTCTGTAATTGTAAGTACAGTTCCGCCATTTTGCCAGTTAATATTATCAAAGTTAATACTGTTAAAATTTTGTAACGATTTTGTGCTGTCGCTCCAGCCGTCAAGCGTAAGGGTGTTGCCTGTGCCGGATGCTTTATCATTGCGTCCATACAGATTGGCATTTGTGATATCGGCAGAACCGCTGATAACGACTTCGTTGTCATAAGCACTACCACTATCATCTATATAGCCGCCGTAAACATCACCTGATACAGAACCGCCGCTGATGATAACGGTGTTGTCATAAGCTTTACCGTCGTTCGAGCTGCGGCCGTAAACAGTGCCTGTTACTTTAGCATCGCCGCTGATGTAGACAGCGTTGCTGTCAGCGCTGTTACCTTCTGAAGCACCACCAAATATAACGGATATATTTATACAGTCAGTTATATAAACTTTGTTGTTTGTTGCAGAAGCCTTGTCAGATGATGCACCATAAACAGCATCAATATCACCGCCGTTAATGGTGAAACTGTGACCATTACCGTAAACGGTATTATAATCTTTGCTGATGGTTTCACCATCAGCTGTTACGTAGCAATGTCCGTTTTCTTCATATCCTGCTAATACATTGGCTGGCACTGCCCAGTTAGCGGCACTTAAAGCCATTACCGCTGCTAAAACTTTATATTGTAGGTTTTTACACATAAAAAATCTCCTTCCATATTTGCTGCTTTGTTACTGGAGAAAAATTACAAGTGTAACTCCGCCCTGCGCGTACTTTAGTGTACCAAGTTAATTCTATTATTTGTTTATATGTTTGCATATATAAAACATTGTGTGAAAATTGTGTGATTTTTTATTTAGCAATGTCTTTGTATTTAGATTATTATATTTTTATTTACAGTTTTACTCATATTACTTTTAATTTTGTTTTCGTCTTTGATTATACGTTATCAATTTTTATTTCTTTTTATTATTCATCTTCATTCTTTGTAACCAAAGAAATTTTGGAGGGTAAATTTTACTTCCTGTTCGGTCGTAAAATTTGCCTGGCTTCACTGGCACAATTATAAACTTCGCTTAAAGCTCGTTTCTAATTGGCGATTCAGCCAAAGAAAACTCACGCGGCTGAAAAAATTTAAACGCGGCACGCAGAAAGCAATAAAATTTTCCGCGGAACTCGTTACGCTCAAACACCGGGAAAATTTTATTGCTTTTCAGTAAATACCGCTAAATTTTTAATGCCGCGATTTGATGTAACCCATACTTTTAATATATTGAATTTAGGTGAGTTGATTTGCTTAAATTCATACTTTGGTAAATTTTTATAAAAAGCAGCAATGTTATCGCAGGTTGCATATATTTTTTATAATGAATAGTCATAAAATACGATTTAAGAGCATAATATCCAAAATCAAGCTATAAAAGTACGGGTCATGTCAAAAGGCGACTTTCAAAAAACAGGCGAAAGCTTAAAATAAAAAGGCACTTGCAGCAATAGCCGAGGATGTTTGAGTTTGCGCAGCAAACGAGTTCCGCAGGCGCTGCAAGTGGCAAACTGATTTAATATTGAGCCGTTAAGTTTTTTGAGGAGCAAAACTTTCTTGCTTACTTCTTTAGTTATAAAGAAGTAAGATGAGTAAAAAAAGAAAATCGAAGTATAAAAACTACATACAAGGATGAAACGTAAATTAAAATGAACATGAATAAAAAAGAAAATTAAAACATAAAACCTACATACAAAGTATTAAAAGAAAATTAAAAGCAAAACCCAAAAAATAAAACTCAATTCCATCATTTTGCAATTTGACATATTTAACGGTATAATATAAACTAACAAAGTATGTTTTAAAAGAGTGTTTTATATAAAGGAGTTTTTATGCAGGGATTAATAAGCAGCGTTAAACGCGGTAGGCTTGCCGATGCCGCAGGCATTAAAGCGGGCGAAAGCCTGCTGGCGGTTAATGGCAGCAGCGTACGCGATATTATAGATTTAAGCTTTTTGCTGGCGGATGAGGAAGTGGAACTTACACTTTTGGATGCCGCAGGCAATGAGCGCAAAGTGCAGATAACCAAAAACATAGATGAAGATCTGGGGCTGGAGTTTGAAAGCGCCGTGTTTGACAAGGTAACAACCTGTTACAACAAATGCGTTTTCTGCTTTGTAGACCAGATGATACCCGGCATGCGCAAGGGGCTTTATGTGCGTGACGACGATTACCGCCTTTCATTTTTGTACGGCAATTTTATAACCCTTACCAATATGAAGGACGAAGATTTTGACCGCATTATTAAAACGCATATGTCGCCGCTGTACGTTTCCGTACACGCTACCGACCCCGAAGTGCGCTGCGCAATGATGAAAAACCGCTTTGCGGGTGAGCTGATGGATAAACTGCAACGCCTGTTTGAAGCCGGTATTACCGTGCATACGCAGATTGTGTGCTGCCCAGGCTACAACGACGGTGAGGTTTTAAAACGCACTTATGCCGATTTGCGCGCGCTGGCGCCGAATGTTGAAACTATGGCCGTGGTGCCTGTTGGGCTTACCAAAAACCGCGCGCATTTAACGCCGCTGCGCCTTTTTACTCCGGAAGAAGCGCGTGAAATTGTAATCATGGTTACGGACTGGCAGAAGGAATGCCGCCAAAGCCTTGGCAAATCGTTTGTGTACCTTGGCGACGAGTTTTACATTCTGGCAGGCATGCCGCTGCCGGAAGCGGAGTGGTATGATGGTTTTCCGCAGCTGGAAAACGGCATCGGCCTGAGCCGCAATTTTTTGGAAGAATGGCGGGAGGCAGGCAAAATTGCCCCGGTTAAGGGCAGCACAAACAGCGTTATACCCGTTGGCACAAGCGCTTATAAGGTTTTGCAGCCGCTTGTTGAGGAGTTTAACACCAAAACCGGCATGCAGCACAATCTGCTGGCGGTGGAAAACGAGTTTTTTGGCAATACGGTTAACGTAACCGGGCTTTTATGCGGCAATGATATTTTAAACGCCGTTAAGGGCGCTGAGAGCGTTATTTTGCCGGAGGTTGTTTTAAACAGCGATGATTTGTTCCTTGACGATATGAGTTACGCAGAGTTTTGCGCCGCCTGCGGAGCGCCCGTGCACAGGGCTGCTTCGGCAGGGGATTTGTACAAGCTGCTGCAAAGATAAGGTGTTGTTATGAAAGATTACGGTATTTTGCAGGTTTATACCGGCGACGGCAAGGGCAAAACCAGTGCCGCGCTGGGGGTGGCGTTCCGTGCGTGCGCACGCGGTGCGCGTGTGTTAATGCTGGCCTTTTTAAAGGATGATCCCAATTACAGTGAGGCAATCGGCGCGCATCTTTTGCCGGGCTTTACTTTAAAGCAGGTGGGGCGCGACGCTTTTGTAAATTTTAAAAATCCGGCGCAGGTTGACCTTGACCTGGCGCGCAGCGGCTGGGAAACAGCCAAAAAAGCAATTTTAAACCGCGAAGCCGATTTAATAATACTTGACGAGATTAACATTGTTTTACAGACGGGCATGCTGCCGGTGGACGAAGTGGTTGATTTTTTGAAGGAGCATAAGGGTTATGCCGAAATTATCTGCACCGGGCGCGGCGCACCGCAGAAGCTGTGTGATGCTGCCGGGCTGGTAACGGATATGCAGGAGGTTAAGCACTATTTCCATCTGGGGGTAAGTTCCCGGGCAGGCATAGATTTTTAGAGAGTGAGGTTAGTGGAGTGGGTAAACCGATAGTTGCCATTGTTGGCAGGCCTAATGTCGGCAAATCGACATTGTTTAATATTTTTGCAAACAGCCGCATTTCCATTGTTGAAGACACCCCGGGCGTAACGCGCGACCGCCTTTACGCCGAGGGCGACTGGCTGGACAACCAGTTTATGATGGTTGATACCGGCGGCATTGAGATTATGAACAGCGACGCGATTGCTGTTTCCATCCGCCAGCAGGCGGAAATTGCCATTAAAGAGGCAGACGTTATTTTGTTTGTGTGTGACGCGCGCAGCGGCATTGTGCAGGAGGACGCCGATGTTGCCAGAATTCTGCGCAAAAGCGGCAAGCCGATTGTGCTGGCTGTAAACAAGGCCGATTCGCCCAAGCAGGAGCTTAACGTTTATGAGTTTTACAATTTGGGCCTGGGTGAGCCGTTCCCGATTTCGGCGGCTAACCATTTGGGCATTGGCGACCTTTTGGACGCCGTTGTGGCAAAGTTTCCGCAGAATAAGGCGGGCGTGTTTGACAACGATGAGGACCAGATTAAGGTTGCGCTTATCGGCCGCCCGAATGTAGGCAAGTCTTCCATTTTTAATTCGCTGGTAGGGCAGGAGCGCAGCATTGTAAGCGACGTTGCCGGCACTACGCGCGACGCTATTGACACGCCGGTTGTGCGCAACGGGCAGAAGTATTTGTTTATTGATACTGCCGGTATGCGTCGCAAGGGCAAAATTGACGAGCCGATTGAAAAGTACAGCATTATCCGCAGCCTGCGCGCCGTTGACCGCAGCGACGTGGTGCTGATGGTTATCGACGCTGTGGACGGCGTTACCGAGCAGGACAAAAAAATTGCCGGTTATGCGCACGAAGCGGGCAAGGGCATTGTAATTGTTGTTAACAAGTGGGACGCCTACGAAAAGGACGAAAACTCCACCCTGCGCTATACCGAAACACTGCGCAAAGAGCTGATTTTTATGCAGTATGCGCCTGTTGTGTATGTATCGGCGCTTACCAAGCAGCGTATTCACCGTCTGCCGGAGGTTATTAACTACGTTGCCGAACAGAACGCCATGCGCGTGGCAACCAGCGTGCTGAACCAGGTTATTGCCGACGCTGTGGCAATTAACCCGCCGCCGACGGAAAAAGGCCAGCGTTTGAAGATTTTGTATGCAACGCAGGTTAAAATTAAGCCGCCTACGTTTGTTATTTTTGTCAACGAGCCGGAAATCATGCATTTTTCGTACCAGCGTTATCTGGAAAACAAACTGCGTGAAGCGTTCGGTTTTGAAGGTACGCCGCTGTCAATGATTATCCGCGGCAAAAAAGAGGACGAATAGAGGCTGGATAAATGGATGTAATGATGTTTGTATTATGGTTTGCCGTTGGTTTTGTGTTTGGCTCTGTCCCTTCGGGGCTGTGGCTGGTTAAGGCAATTCACGGCATTGATATACGTGAGTACGGCAGCAAAAATATCGGCAGTACCAATGTTTTCCGTACTGTTGGCGGCAAAACCGCGGCACTTGTGCTTTTGTGCGACGCGGGCAAGGGCATTATTGCCGTTATGATTGCCCAAAGCATGACCGGCGGCGATTTGTACGCCATGCTGTTTGCTGCTATCGGCGCGCTGCTGGGGCACAATTATTCTTTGTTTCTGGGCTTTAAAGGCGGCCGCGGCGTTGCAACCGGCCTTGGGCTTTTAATCTTTTTAATGCCTAAGGTAAGCGGCATTTGCTTTATTGTGTGGCTTGCCATTGTGCTGGCAACCCGCTATGTTTCGCTGGGCAGCTGCGTGGGTGCGTTCTGCGCGCCGTGCCTTGCGTGGTATTTCGGGTATCCGCTGCCGGTGTTTTTGTTTGCCGCCGTTGCGGCAGCGTTTGTAATTATCCGCCATAAGGATAATATCAAGCGCCTTTTAAACGGCACGGAAAGCAAAATCCGCCAGGGGCACGCTGAAGATTTAAAGAAATAATTTTACAAACACATTCTGTTTTATAAGCGGAATGTGTTTTATTTTTTAAATTGTAAGAATATTTCAGTAAATTCACAAAAACATATGGCTTTTACCACGAAACAGTGTTATAATATCCCTATGAGTAAGGTGTAAAAAATTTTTTTAGGAGATGATTATATGACAGAAAAATCTACGTTCTATCTTGTCAGAGAGGAAATTCTGCCTGAAGCAATCAAAAAAACCATTAAGGTAAAGGAAATTTTAAAACGCGGGGAAATCAGAACCATTAATGAGGCCGTTGAAAAAATGGGGCTGAGCCGCAGCGCTTATTACAAATATAAAGATTATGTATTTCCGTTTTATGAAGCAAGCAAGGAAAAAATCATTACCCTTTCTCTTTTGCTTGAACATAAACCGGGTGTGCTTTCGCGCGTGCTGAATACTGTTGCAGGTGATTCCGGCAGCATTATGACCATTAACCAGGGTATTCCCTTGCAGGGTGTTGCCAACACTACCATTTCCATTGAAACCAAAAACCTGACGGTTGATTTGGAAGCGCTTTTGGATAAGCTCCGCATGATTGACGGCGTTAAACGCCTGGAAGTTCTGGGGCAGGTTTAAGCCGCAGCCATTTATTTAATTACGGGGGGAACAAATGAAAGATTGTATTAATATCGGCCTTTTGGGCGTGGGAACCGTCGGCAGCGGCGTGCTGCACGTGCTTGAGCATAACGGCGGCGAAATTGCCAAAAAAGCAGGCTGCAAAATAGAAATAAAGAAAATATTGGTGCGCAATCCGCAGAAAGCGGCGGAGCTTGGCAAAAAATATGCCGTTACCGGTGATTTTGAAGATATTGTAAATGACCCGGACATTGATATTGTTGTTGAGCTGATTGGGCGTGAGCATCCGGCGAAAGAATATATTGCTTCTGCGCTGGAGCACGGAAAAAATGTTGTTACGGCCAACAAGGATGTGCTGGCAAAATATGGCAGGGAGCTGTTTCCGCTGGCGGAGCTGCACAATGTTGATTTTATGTTTGAAGGCGCCGTGGGCGGCGGCATACCCATTATCCGCCCGCTTAAATCGTGCCTGGCTGCCAACCGCATTAAATCGGTAATGGGCATTGTTAACGGCACTACCAATTATATGCTTACAAAAATGTCGCAGGAGCATATGGACTATGACGAAGTTCTGCGCGAGGCGCAGGAAAAAGGCTATGCCGAATCGGACCCGACTGCCGATGTGGGCGGGCTGGACGCCGCACGCAAGCTGGTAATTTTAGCTTCCATTGCTTTTAATACGCGCATCAGCCTTGATGATGTGCTGGTATCTGGCATTGAAAGTTTAAAGCTCTGCGATATTGAATACGCCAAAGAACTTGGCTATACCATTAAGCTTCTGGCAGTTGCCAAACACGATGAAGAAAAAGGCATTACCGTTTGCGTAAGGCCTACCATGCTGCCCACGGAGCATCCGCTGGCAGGCGTTAATGATGTGTTTAACGCTGTGTTTGTGGAAGGCGACGCCCTTGGCGAAGCAATGTTTATGGGCCGCGGGGCAGGCGGGCTGCCTACTGCAAGCGCTGTGTGCGGCGATATTATCGATGTGGCGCGCAATATGGTGCATGGTTCTACCGGGCGCATTAACTGCACCTGCTTTGACGAAAAGCACTTGTGCCGCCTTGAAGATATGCTTTCGCCGTTTTATATCCGCCTGCACGTTGTGGACAGGCCGGGCGTGCTGGCTGCGATTGCCGCCGCTTTTGCCGCACAGAATGTGGGCCTGAAAAAAGTTATTCAAAAACAGATGGTTGGCGACAAGCTGGCAGAACTTGTTGTTATTACCTACCATGTTTCCGAGCTTGATATGCAGATGGCCGTGCAGACTTTGAAGGGCCTGCCGGTTATTAAGGAAGTATGCAGCGTCATCCATGTTGAAGATGACAACGTGGAGTGATGTTATGAAAAAAAGCGGAAGGGTAATTGTGCCCGCCACTTCGGCCAACTGCGGGCCGGGGTTTGACGTTTTGGGCGCTGCCTGCAATTTATACAATGAATTTACTTATGAGCTTACTGAGCGCGGCTTTGAACTTGAAGTTACCGGCGAGGGCAGCGGGCGTTTGCATGCCAGCGGCAAAAACCTGGCGTTTCTGGCGTTTTTCCGTTTGTGGAACGAGCTTACCGACCGCCGCTATACCGGGCTGAAAGTTACCATGCACAACCGCATACCGCTTTCGCGCGGGCTGGGCAGCAGCAGTACGGCCATTGTTGCCGGGCTGATGGCGGCTAATTATTTAACCGGCAGCACTTTAACAAGGCAGCAGCTTGTTGATTACGCTACCGAAATTGAAGGGCATCCGGATAATGTGGCACCGGCGCTTCTGGGCGGGTTTACGGTAAGTTATATGTCGCACGGCAAGGCTGCTTCGCTGCGCTTTGTGCCCAAAAAGCCGCTGAGCTTTATTGCCGCAGTACCGGCGGAGCCGCTTTCTACCGCAAGGGCAAGGCAGGCGATACCGGAAACGGTAAGCCATAAGGATGCTGTTTTTAACGCCGGGCGCAGTGCGCTTTTGGTAAGTGCGCTTTTAACGGGCGAATATAAATTTTTGCCCGACGCTTTGGAGGACAGGCTGCACCAGCCGTACCGCATGCCGCTTATTAACGGCACGCAGGCTGTGTTTAAGGCTGCTAAAAATGCCGGCGCTTACGGCGCTATTATCAGCGGCGCGGGTTCTACCTTAATGGCATACGCCGCGGCGGATGCCGACAGTGAAGCCATTGGGCGCGCCATGCAGCAGGCTTTTGAAAAAGCCGGGCAGCAGGCTGTGTACCATGTGCTGAAGCTTGACGAAGAAGGCGCACGCGTTATTGATAATTAATGCTTGACATTTGCATTTAGTTTGTTTATAATATTACTTGTGTTTCGGGGCGTGGCTCAGCTTGGTAGAGCGCTTCCTTGGGGTGGAAGAGGTCGTGGGTTCGAATCCCGCCGCTCCGACCATTCCGAAACAACTGCCTTTACGGGAAATCCCCGTGAAGGCTTTTTTTATAGCCTTGACAGAAAAGGAGTGCGTGCAATGATTCGCAGCGTAAGGCTTGTATGCGCCGAATGCGGCAGTGAGTTTGTGCCGGAAGGCGGCGTTTTGTATTATAAGGACAATTACATTAATAATACCGTAAAAGAGGCAAAGTTCATCTGCTCGGCGTGCATTAAAAAATGGCACGAAAAATGGCAGATTAAAAATGCCGGATTTAACGAAGTGGACTATGTGATGACCGTCACCATCGAACTGGAGGACGGCACGGTTTACGAAGATTTGGACTGCACGCCTATGGACGGCTATGTGGTTGCCGGTGTGGATATTCCGCCGGAGGCGCAGAAAAAATTGTATGAGTTTTACCATGAATGGGATTTGAAACGCAAGCATGACGTGCTGAAATACTGCACTTTTAAGGATGAGTTTATGCGTACCAGCTTCAGCTGCGAAACCTACGGCGGCGAAAAATATGAGGACGTTGCCTTCCGCGTGAACATTAAGGGTGTTATGGAAACGGCTGTGCCGGTGCCCGATTATATTTTGAAACAGATTATTGACGCTTACAGTATTTACGAATTGCAGAACAGGGAATAACGGGGGAAAACAATGCAGGAATTACTTGAAAAGATTGAAAAACGCCGCACTTTTGCCATTATATCGCATCCTGACGCCGGTAAAACGACGCTGACGGAAAAACTTTTGCTGTACGGCGGCGCAATTCACCTTGCCGGTACGGTTAAGGCGCGTAAATCCAACCGCCATGCCGTTTCGGACTGGATGGAAATTGAAAAGCAGCGCGGCATTTCCGTAACAAGCTCCGTTTTGCAGTTTGATTATGACGGTTACCGCGTAAACATTCTGGATACGCCGGGCCATCAGGACTTTTCGGAAGATACATACCGCACTTTGATGGCGGCTGACAGCGCTGTAATGCTTATCGACTGCGCCAAGGGCGTGGAACCGCAGACGAAAAAGCTGTTCTGGGTTTGCCACCGCAGGCAGCTGCCGGTATTTACTTTTGTAAACAAGCTTGACCGTTACGGCCGTGACCCGTTTGATTTGATGGACGAAATCGAGCAGGTGCTGGGCATCCGCGCGTACCCGATTAACTGGCCTATCGGTATTGACGGCAATTATATCGGCGTGTACGACCGCGTTAAAAAACAGATTGAACTGTTTGAAAACGACAGCAGCCACGGCTCCAAAATTTTAAAATCCACTACGGGCAGCCTGGATGACCCGGAAATTATTAATGCCATTGGCGAAGATTTGTACCATAAATTATGCGACGATATTGAACTTTTGGACATGGCCGGCGACGAGTTCGACATGGCGAAGGTAAACAGCGGCGAACTGACGCCGATGTTCTTCGGCAGCGCCATGACAAACTTTGGTGTGCGCAGCTTTTTGGAGAAATTTTTGGAACTTTCGCCGATGCCGCAGCCGCGTATTTTGCAGAACGGCGATTTGTTAAGCCCGGACAACGAACTGTTCAGTGCATTTGTGTTTAAAATTCAGGCTAACATGAACCCGGCGCACCGCGACCGCATTGCTTTTATGCGTATTTGCAGCGGTGTGTTCAAAAAGGGCATGACGGTGTACCATATGCAGGGCGGCAAGCCGGTTAAACTGGCGCAGCCGCAGCAGTTCCTCGCGCAGGAGCGCACCATTGTTGAAGAAGCGTACCCCGGCGATATTATCGGTATTTTCGACCCGGGCATTTTCGGTATCGGCGATTCGCTGAGCGACGAAAAGCTGAAAATTCAGTTTGAAGATTTCCCGGTTTTCCCGCCGGAAATTTTTGCCCGCGTGCAGCCTAAGGATTCCTTAAAACGCAAACAGTTTGAAAAAGGCATTGTGCAGCTGGCGCAGGAAGGCGCCATTCAGGTATTCCGTCAGAAGGATCTGGGCATTGAAAGCTTTATCGTCGGCGTGGTTGGTTCGCTGCAGCTTGAAGTTTTGGAATACCGCCTTTTAAACGAATACAGCGCGCAGCTTTTGATGAACCAGCTGGGTTACAGCGTGGCACGATGGGTATATGCTGAAAACGAAAAGGATATCGAGAACTTAAAAGGCCTCGATAACGGCATGCTGGTTTACGATAAAAAAGACCGCCCGGTAATTTTGGTTAATAACGAATGGGCGCTGAACTGGATTTTGGACCGCAACCCGAATTTACAGTTCTTAACTGTGCCTTCTGACGTGGCGAAGATTTAAAGGACAAAATTATGGAAAAAATAAAACCGTTTTATGTGCTTGATGTGCCGGTTTACCCATATACAATGGACGGCGCGGTTAACTTTTTAAATTCGCAGGTAAAAAATAAAAAGCAGACTTTTGTGGTAACCGCCAATGCGGAAATTATTATGATGTGCCAGAAGGATGCGGAATATAAAAAAATAGTCTGCCAAAATGCCGATTTGGTGCTGGCAGATGGCGCCGGTACCGTTTGGGCCGGGCGCAAGCTGGGGCATAATGTGCCGGAACGTGTGGCAGGCTGCGATTTATTTGTGGAGCTGGCAAAACTTTCGGCAAAAAAAGGCTATAAGGTATTTTTCTTCGGCGCTGCGCCGGGCGTTGCCGAAACCGCGCGCGACAAGCTTTTGCTGGTGGCGCCGGGGCTTAAAGTGGCAGGCTGCCGCAACGGTTATTTTACCGAAGCCGAAAACGAAGAAATTATTGCCGAAATTAACGCAAGCGGTGCGGACATGCT